>LGVE01088273.1_pt1 | contig 13184 bp, 15 predicted proteins | sample 469871 | NCBI WGS metagenome assembly LGVE01 (sample SAMN03893561, study PRJNA290197) | marine sediment metagenome | material: sediment; isolation source: combined push core samples #3730, #5133, and #5579 collected at Hydrate Ridge | place: Pacific Ocean: Hydrate Ridge | reverse complement strand
AGCTCATTGAGCGCTACCTGGAGGAAGAGGAGTCACAGGGCGACATCCTCGACTTCGAGCTCGACGCTTGGCTACGAATACAACAGAAAGAGGGCACGGCGACCTGGGAAATCGAAGGGCGCCTGGAGGCGGGCGATTTTCTCTATCAGACACTGTTTATCATCGGGGATTTCGCTATCGATGAGATAGCAGAACTGCTGGAGCACCTGAGGTCACACTATCCCACCACTCCCAAACCAAAGACGCGACCCGACCGAAACATCCTGCGCAAGAAAAACGGCAGAGGATTGCTGGGAATCTCCGCAGCCGCCAACGCACTGTGTCTTTCTCAGCGAGACCTGAAAGCCCTGATCCCCTGCAGCGAAATACGCATATCGGAGCAAAACGGTGACAAGGTCATTGAGGAATACTACTGGGAAAAGGATCTGATCGGCAGGTTCGCAAGCTTAGGAGCGGCGCACAAAGAGGGACGCGAAACTAATCGGGAGGATGTGACCTGCATCGCCGAATGGTGCTGTGACGGCGACCGGCAGTGGGCCCGAGATCTCATCAGTGAATTTCTAAAACAGCGCCACCTCACCGAAGACTAAAATCTAAAAACCGGTTCCAAATCCTCTGCCAAGCACCGAAAGTTTTAGCTAGTGTCCATCCGGAAACTCTGGATGGACACAGCGCAGTTTTCATATGGGAAACGAGCAATTTTTCCCAAGGTCTAGGAAATCAAGCGCTTGCACGGAGGCGTAGCTGTTTGCGCCGCACACGCGAGCGTGCGGATTGACGCCGAGATTGGGGAAAAGGGCCGTTTCCAGATGAAAACTAGCTGATGCGGCGAATTTTGAAAAACCGCCCCTTGATTTTATTCGCACCCAGGCGCGTTAAAGCGAGCTTGGCGCTGGCCCGGCGTATGGCGACGTAGGTATGAAAATCGAAAACGTTGATCTTGCCGACCTCGCTGGCGTCGATGCCCGCCTCACCGGTCAGGGCGCCGAGAATATCGCCGGGGCGCACCTTGTTTTTGCGGCCGCCGTCGATGCAGAGAGTAACCATCGGTGCTTCAAGGGAGGCCGCCGCCGGCATGGCCAAGCTATCCAGCTCGGCGTGGGGGACGGTTTCGCCGAGATAGTCTTCAATGGCCGCCGCCCGGCGATTATCCGCCGCGGTCACCAGACTCAGCGCCAGGCCCTTCTCCCCGGCACGACCGGTACGGCCAATGCGGTGGATATGCACCTGCGGATCGCGAGTCAGCTCGTAGTTGATCACCGCGGTCAGTTCCTTGATATCGATGCCCCGTGCCGCGACATCGGTAGCGACCAACACGGATACGCTTTTGTTGGCAAAGCGGGCCAGCACCTCGTCGCGCTCGCGCTGTTCCAAATCACCATGGATCGCCAGCGCCGAGAAACCCCGCTCCGTCAGCGCCTCGGCGACCTCCCGACACTCCATTTTAGTATTGCAGAAGACCAGGGTCGATTCCGGCCGGTAATGGCCAAGCATTCGGGCGACGGCGGCCAGCCGCTTCACCCTATCGACCACATAGAAACACTGCTCGATCTGCTGGCCATCATGGACCGACTCGACCTTGACCGTGACCGGCTGGTGGAGCACCGTCGCGCTCATGGCGGCGATCGACTCGGGGTAGGTGGCCGAAAAGAGCAAAGTCTGCCGATTGCTCGGCGCGGCGGCGACAATGGCGGCGAGATCTTCCTGAAAGCCCATGTCGAGCATGCGGTCGGCTTCATCAAGAACCAGCATGCGCAGGGCCTTCAGATCGAGACTGCCCCGCTGCAGATGATCAAGAATGCGACCGGGGGTGCCAACCACGATATGGGCGCCGTGTTCGAGGGATCCGAACTGGGGACCGATCGGAACACCGCCGCAGAGGGTGAGAATCTTGATATTGTCGGTACAACGGGCCAGCCGCCGCAATTCCTGGCCGACCTGATCGGCCAGCTCGCGGGTCGGGCACAGCACCAGGCCTTGGACGCTGAAGCAACTCACCACCAGCCGCGACAGCAGGCCGATGCCAAAGGCGGCCGTCTTGCCGCTGCCGGTCTTGGCCTGGGCGATCACGTCTGTCCCGGCCAGAATCAGAGGCAGGCTCTGGGCCTGAATCGGGGTCATCTCGCTGTAACCGAGGGAGTCCAGGTTTTTCAGCATCGGTTTATTCAGGGGCAGGCTGGCAAAGGCGGTCGGGATCATGGGCTGCTTTCTTCTTGAGGATCATTGATGGAGTAACATTGACAAGGCCGACTCAGCGGCGCTTCTTTCCCTGGGCTTTGGCCGGTTTAGCCACCGGCTTGGCCACGGTTTTAAATTCGGGCTCATAGCCGACGGTGAAACTGCTGCTGGCAGCATTCCGCAGGCTGAGGAAATGAGCGTTGTTTTTATCAAAGGGACAGATAGGCAGGCTGCAGGGCTCAAAGCCAAAGCGTCGATAGAAACCGGGTTTGCCTAACACGTACAGGGGCTGGTTTTTGATCGGCTCTTGCCGTAAGGCAAAGCGAAGCAGTTCTGAGCCGATCCCCTGCTTTTGAAAATCAGGAGCTACGGCCATGGGCGCCAGGTGCAAACCGCAAACCTCATGGCCATGATAGGCCGGGGAAAAGGCGAGGTAGGCGATGACCTTGTTGGTATGGATAGCCACCCATTCGTGAGTGATTTTATCCTTGGCATGAAGAGCCTGCACCAGATCGGCTTCATATTCGCTGCCGGGAAAGGCACGGCGCAACAGGGCGTAGACCTTGGCGCGGGTTTCTTCGGTTACTTTTTGTATTTTCATAATGAATATTCCTGTTAGTCTGCTGCCCGCAGCAACCGGCGAAGTTGAGGATTTTATCTGTCGAACTAAATTGATTGGAATTCAAGACCGGCGGGTCGTGTCCCGCCAGACACCCTACTTTTTGTCCAAGCCAACAAAAAGTAGGCAAAAAATGGCTGCCACTGCGTGGGGCATCAAGTTGTCTGGTAAGCTGAGGCAACAACCACTGTACCGAGCCAAAATCACGGTAGTTTCTTGGCAGCTCCCCCTCTTCCGACAGTGGGTTACTAAAGCCACCGGTCCTTTTCTTTTGCGCAAGAGTGATCGAAGGTGTTGTTGGGTGTAAAACCAATAACGCATTTGCAACGGCGCTGCACTATCCTCTGCCGCATCCTGCCCGCAAGCTTTCTCAATGACAGAAGAGTCCCGGCGAAGTTCAAAATTTCAGCAAAGACCTAGCACAACTTCAGCTGGCCATCATCTTCGGCCTCGAACTCAATGTCTTCCCCAACCGGTCCCGGCTCCAAACGGATCGCGGCCACCGGCAGAGGACGAATCTGTTCCGCCACGACCTCCTCTGCGACCGTTTCTTTGCTAGGATCCGTTGCGGCCGTAGCCTGTATGCCCTCATCGGCGGCCCGCTTGGCCAGCTTGTCGCAGCGCTCATTGAAGGGATGTCCGGCATGTCCTCGCACCCATTCCCAATGAATCTCGTGCTGACGGGATAGGACCAGTAACTGTTGCCAGAGGTCCTGATTGGCAAGGGCGCCCGGAGTCTCAAGGCGACCGTTACGAACCCAGCCGTGAATCCAGTTGCTCATGCCCCGCACCAGGTACTGAGAATCGCTGAACAGACGAACCGTCTGCGGTTTATGCAGAGCTTCCAGGCCTCGAATCGCAGCGATCAGCTCCATACGTTGCGAGGTGGCCGCAGGCTCAAAACCGCTAAGTTCCTTTTCGTGCTCGCCATAGCGCAGGACCACGCCATAACCCCCGGGTCCCGAATCCCGGCCCGATCCGTCGCTATAAATCTCCACCACCCCCGCCGGCGGCGGAGTGAAGGCGATCTCCAGAGCCTCGAATTCCAGCTCCCGCAACAAGGGAATCAGTGCTGTAAGGTTCGGCTGCTGCCGCTGCAGGTCGGCCAGGGAAAGTTCCAGGGCGACATCATCTCTAAGGGTTGCCAGGATTTTCGACAGCCGAGCCTGGTCGGCATGGGCCTGTAAATTCTCCCGTCGTTTCCTGCCGTTCACCAGGCTGGCCCACTTAAGGACGTCTTCCAGACTGCCAAAGCGCTGCACCAGCTCAGCGGCGGTTTTCTCGCCGATACCGGGAACGCCGGGGATATTGTCCGAGGTATCGCCGGCCAGGCCCAAGACATCGGCTACCAATTCGGGCGGGACCCCGAAACGCTGCAGAACCTCTTGCGGCCCGGAGCGCTTATCTTTCATGGTGTCGAGCAGGGAGATGCGAGCATCGACAATCTGCATCAAATCCTTGTCGCCGGTGACCACCGTAACCTCGATGCCTTCGGCGGCATAGCGGCGAGCCAGGGTGGCAATGACATCATCAGCCTCAAACCCGGGCGCTTCCAGGGCCGAAATCTGCAAGGCCTGCAAGACCTGCCGGATGTATCCAATCTGCGGCGGCAGGTCTTCGGGCATAGCGTCTCGGTGAGCCTTGTATTCAGGATAGAGTTCCCGGCGGAAGGTCTCTTCCCGAGGTCGGTCGAATACCACAGCCAGATAATCAGGTTGGTGTTCCTGCAAAAGCCCCAGCAGCATGCGCGTAAAACCGAAAACGGCATTAGTCGGCATACCATCGGCGGTGGTAACATCGCGAATGCCATAGTAGGCACGGTAGATGTAGCTGGAGCCATCAAGTAAATAGAGTTGAGGCGATTCGTTCACAGGTTCTCCGAAGGTGGACCTTTTTCTGGGAATTGTACGGTTTACAAATCGGGACTAGGAGGCTGTCGAGCTTACTATGAGCCGACTGCAAAATCGCCTGATCGGCCCATATTCTCGACAGTTTTCGCCAAATGGCCCTGCTATTCGCTCTCAAATTCTCGAAAATCTGGACTCTAACAGCCAATTTTTCGTTTCGGCCCGTCAAGCCCGACAGCCTCTTAGCATCGCACATCCTGCACCTTGCACAAAATCTTTTTCCAAACGGCAACAGAGAAAGTGGAGTCGCTCTTTGGAAAGGCGTATAATAGACAATTCTGCCATTGCTCCGAAGTCGAATTTGAGGCACTATCAGCGGCAGAAAGGCCCCGCTTCCTCTATGAAGAGAGTATCATGATGGGCGCACTTAATAATCTAATTACCTCAGGGCAACCCTATGACAAATAACGATATCATGCGCCGCATTCGCTATACTTTCGACTTTAATGATTCGAAAATGATCGATCTCTTTGGCCTGGCCGGGCAACAGGTAACACGGGAACAAGTCAGCGCCTGGTTAAAGAAAGAGGAAGATCCTGCATATGAGAAATGCAGCGACCGTTTACTGGCGATTTTTCTCAACGGTTTGATCATCGACAAGCGAGGCAAAAGGGAAGGCCCACAGCCCGAACCGGAGAGGCGCTTAAATAACAACATTATTTTCACGAAGTTGAAAATCGCCTTAAACTTGAAAGCTGAAGAGGTGCTGGAGATTCTCGGACTGGCTGAGTTTTGTCTAAGCAAACACGAATTGAGTGCGTTTTTCCGTAAGCTGGGACATAAACAATATCGCGAATGTCAGGATCAGATCCTGCGTAATTTTCTTAAAGGCATGCAGCTTAAATATCGCGATAATATTGAAGTGAAAACCCGGGCTCAAAGAAGATTAGTTGTTGATGGCCCGAAGCCCCACAACAATGCAAGCCATTTTTTGACCATCACAAGAAATGCAACCGTTCCAAGAGGACCCCATGATTGATTCAAAGAACAACCAGGATGCCAAAAAGCGGGATCGCCTGGTCGCCGAAATGCGCCAGGAACAGCAGACACGCCAGGCGGGATACCGGGAACAGGCCCTGAAACTGTTCCCGCTGGTGTGCGGTCGCTGCACCCGTGAATTCGAGGGGAAAAAACTCCGTGAACTCACCGTGCATCATGTCGACCACAACCACGACAACAACCCCCCCGACGGCAGCAACTGGGAACTGCTCTGCATCTACTGCCACGATCACGAGCATACCCGCGGGGTGCAGGAGGATCGCGGTACCGACGGTCCCGCCGCTCAAGTGGAGCGCCCCTCTCTGGGCCACTCCCCCTTCGCGGCATTGGGAGATAAATTCAAATAACCTGAATACCATCATCAGAGGTCTCTCCCTCAGGTTAGACAAGGCAAAAACAGGACCATGTCACTACAATCCTTCACCACCTTCAGCACATCGAATCGACGCCTGATCCTGTGGCTGGTAGCCAGCCACCTGCTGTGGAGTTGCATGGTCTTTGGCCTCTGGTTGAGCGGACAGCTGATCGATGGGACTAGTCCCTGGTGGTCCGGTGGATTTATTGCTCTGCAACTTTTTGCCGCCGCTCAACTGTTTTTGCCTGCCCTTCTGCTTCAACCGGAAGAGCGCAATCGCTTCTTTTATCTTTTCTGGGGCATCACCCTGCTTCTGAGTATCTGGTTGGTCAATCAACTGACTCCGGTCACCAGTTGGCAGCCGCTGTTGCCCCTGATCAAGTCGAGCCTGCTGTTGTTGGTGGCGACGCTCACCGGGGCCGCACTGGCCCGTTATGTTCAGCGACTGTGGGAGATTGTCCCGGTCTGCATTGTGATGACCCTGGCCGATCTGGCCAGCTGGCTCTGCGGTCCGACCGCCGGTTTTTCCCAGGAGATCCAACAATATTACCTGGCCCCCGAAGGCCCGCCGCCCCTCATCGACATGTTCCTGATTAAGCTGGCTTTTCCCGGATCTGCCGGGCTGGCACCGGTCTTCGGCATCTCGGACTGGATTATGGTGGTCTTCTTTGCTATCGTCGCCCGGCGCTACGAAATCAACGACAACCTGATCGGCACTCCCGGCGAGACGCTGGCGCGGCAGGGACGGATCGGTCGCTACCTGCCGGTCTCGGTGGTCGCGCTGTTCATCGCCATCCTGCTGGCCCACGCCACCGGTCTCTTTATCCCGGCTTTGCCACTGATGGCCCTGGTCATGTTCCTCTGGTACGCTATCCGCTACCTGCTGCTACAAAGAAGGCCCAACCCATGAGTGAACAACGAGTCAATGACCCACTGCACGGCGTGACCCTGAAGCAGATCGTCAACAGCCTGGTCGAGTATTACGGCTGGGAGGAATTGGGGAACTGCATCGATATTCGATGCTTTAAAAACGACCCCTCTGTCAGTTCCAGTCTCAAATTTCTGCGCAGGTCGCCTTGGGCAAGGAAGAAGGTCGAGAATCTATACCTGTCGATGATAATCATCACCCGCGATGAGGGCGCAGAGGATAAACCCGAACCTTGATGGATGCAGTGGCCCTCTTTACCGATGGCAGCGTAAACACTCAGGTAAAGTTTGGCTATGGAGCCTACCTTGCGGTGTCTGACCCTGGACTTTCGGTGGAGGAGTTGAGCAAGCAAGTGAAAGTGAAGCGCTTTGCGCCCACCTCTTCGACGAAACTGGAGCTGCAGACCTTATTATGGGCGCTTGACGATCTTCAGGTGCTAGGACGTCCCTTGATCGTGTATACCGATTCGCAAAACATCATCGGTTTACCGGCAAGGAGGGATCGATTGGAGCGAAACGATTATTGCTCTAAGAAGAATACACGCCTTAACAATTACGAGCTGTATCAGGACTTTTATCGGCGGATCGATCAGCTGGATTGTGAACTGGTCAAAGTGCAAGGACATCAGGCATCAAAGCACAAAAATGATATCGATCGACTGTTTACCCTGGTGGATAGAGCTTCGAGGAATGCCCTAAGAGAAGACGCTCGCCAATCAGCCTTGTAATTCACCGCGCTCCGACCATCAACTGCTTTTTGAGAAACCAGCCTATGTCATTTACCTCCCTTGGACTCTCCGCGCCTCTGCTGCGGGCTATCGACGAAAGCGGCTATGCCACGCCTACGCCGATTCAGATCAAGGCGATCCCCGCAGTGCTCGCCGGCCGGGATATCATGGCCGCGGCGCAAACCGGTACCGGCAAGACCGCCAGTTTCGCCCTGCCGCTGCTGCAGCGTCTTGCCAGCGGCCCCCGAGTGAGATCGAACCACATTCGCGCCCTGGTGCTGACGCCGACCCGCGAGCTGGCTGTGCAGGTTGGCCAGAACGTGGCCAGCTATGGCAAACACCTTTCCCTTAAATCGAGCGTGGTCTACGGTGGGGTGAAGATCAATCCGCAGATGATGAAGCTGCGCAGCGGAGTCGACGTGCTGGTGGCGACACCGGGCCGCCTACTTGATCTGTTCAGCCAAAACGCCGTAAAGTTTGCCCAGGTGGAGACCCTGGTCCTCGACGAAGCCGACCGAATGCTCGACCTGGGTTTCAGCGACGAGATTCGTAAAATTCTGGCCCTGCTGCCGAAAAGGCGTCAGAATCTGCTCTTTTCGGCCACCTTTGGCGAGGATATCCGCAAGCTCAGCGACGGTCTGCTTAACAAGCCGTTGCAGATTGAGGTCAGCCCGCGGAACTCCACCGCCCAGAGCGTCAAGCCATGGGTTTATGAGGTCGACAAGAGCAAAAAAGCGGCCCTTCTCAGTCATCTGGTGCGCAACCAGGGCTGGACCCAGGTGCTGGTCTTCATTCGCACCAAGCATGGCGCCGACAGTCTGGTGCAGAACCTTATTCGCGACGGCATTGCCGCAGCGGCGATCCACGGCAGCAAGAGCCAGGGGGTGCGAACCCGGGTCCTTGCCGAATTCAAGGCGAACCAGATCCGGGTGCTGGTGGCCACCGACATTGCCGCACGGGGGATCGACATCAGCGAACTGCCGCAGGTGATCAATTTTGAACTGCCCAAAATACCCGGAGACTACATTCATCGTATCGGCCGTACCGGTCGCGCCGGATCCACGGGAGAGGGCATCTCGCTGGTCAGTGCCGATGAGGTCAAGCTATTAGCCGCCATAGAGACCCTGATTCGCCAGACCCTGGTGCGGGAGGTGGAGAAGGGCTTTATTCCGACCCATACGGTGCCCTTGAGCCGTGATCTGCGGATACGGCCCAAGAAACCGAAAAAACCCAAGCAAAAGCTGGAGCGGGATTCTGGTCAAAAGGGGGGTCGGGAAGAACAGGGCGACACCCCTAAGCCGCGCCGGGGCAGCAAACCACAAGAGTCAGGCGGACCGCAAAAACCAACCGGAAACAGGAGCAAGCCCCGTCAGGAAGCCGGCACGGGAGCTGCTAAAAAGCGTTTGTCCTCCAAACCAAAGAGGGGCGCTCCGCAGAAAAACCGACCGCGTAAACCACGCTAAACGACACAGAAAACCGTATTATCTTTGAGAACACACTAGAAAGTAGCGCTTAGCGCTACGGGAGAGCAGAATATGGAAATTGACTTGGACTTGCTGTACGACCTGGTAAACAATCGCATCGAGGACATTGAGCAGATCGTGGACGGAACCGGCTACCTGCCCAGAACAGTGCTCGGTCTCGGCACCTTTTTGCTCGATCACGATGGCAATCTGGACCTGCTCACCGCCAAACAGCAGGTCACCTTTGAGAAATTTCTCAAGCCGCTGCTGGAGTCCTCCTCCGGCAAAACCACCGCTGACGACTGACGCTGAAAGTGCGTTCGGTAAGAGGGGGGCCGGGGCTGTAATCCAGCGGACAGGAAATATTTTGGCAACCAAGCAGCTCTTCGGGGCTGTTTTTTATTGAGGCCCCATGCTCCAGCTCCACCCCAAACACATTCACTTTAAGTTACTGTCAACCGAAGCGCGCCACCTGGTAACCCTTGCTGCGCCGATTCTGACGGCACATTTGTCGCAACAAGCCCTCGCCTTTGCCGACACCGTCATGGCCGGCCGGGTCAGCGCCACCGATTTGGCTGGGGTAGCGGTCGGCGGCAGCCTCTGGTGGCCGATCTTCCTGTTTCTTTACGGCGTGCTGCTGGCCATCACGCCGCTGGTCGCGCAACTGCACGGGGCGGGCAAGACCGCGGAGACCGGCCCACTGGCCCGCAGAGGGATGGTTGTGGCCCTGCCTCTCATGTTGATTGCCATCCTGCTATTGCGTAACGCCGGGTTCGTCTTTACTCGGATGGCGGTCGACCCTCAGGTGGCTGCCATCTCCATTGACTATCTTAAAGCCATTTCCTGGGGACTGCCGGCGGTGGCCGTGTTCTTTGTGTTGCGCAATTTGAGCGAAGGGCTCGGCCTGGTCCGGCCGAGTATGCTCATCGGCCTGGCCAGTATTCCGGTAAATGTGGCCGGCAACTATGTTTTTATTTATGGCAAACTGGGTTTTCCGGCCATGGGTGGGGTCGGCTGCGGTTGGGCTTCGGCCCTGAGCCTCTGGTTCATGTGCGGATGCATGCTGCTGACCATCTGGCGCATCAAGTCGTACAAAACCACCCACTTCTTCGATCTTGCCAAGGGACAGGGAACCGAAGGGGCCACACAGCTTCTTCGCCTGGGGCTGCCGATCGGTCTTTCACTGTTGGTTGAAGCGAGCATTTTTGCCTTAATTGCCCTGTTTCTGTCGCCCCTGGGGGCGTTAACCGTGGCCTCGCACCAGATCACCCTGAACTATTCCGCTATGATCTTCATGATCCCTCTAAGCATCTCCAGTGCCATTACGATCCGGGTGGGTCACACCATCGGTCAACAACGCTTTGACCGGGCCCGCCTGGTCAGTAAGACCGGGCTGATGCTTAATTCTTCCCTGGCCCTGGTGACGGCCACGCTAACCTTGATCTTTGCTGAAAATATTGCCGCGATCTACACCCGCGATCCTCAGGTTATCGCTATCGCCGTCGGCCTCCTTTACCTCAACGCTCTCTACCAGGTTTCCGACGCCTTTCAGGTGGGTGCCAGCGCGGCGCTGCGCGGTTACAAAGACACCCGTGTGCCGTTGCTGCTGATCATCATCGCCTACTGGGTGATCAGTCTGCCCCTCGGCTACAGTCTGGCCCTGACCGATCTTTGGGGCACCCCGATGGGGGCCAAAGGTTTCTGGCTCAGTCTGATCGTCGGCCTCAGCATTGCTGCGGTGCTACTCGGCATTCGGCTGCGCAAAGTCGGGCGCAGGGGAGAAGTATAATCCTTCTCAATGGATTTGTAGAACACTCACACGCCCGATTATGATAATTAGTTTGTATCCGAAAACGAGTTAAGCCAAGGAGCAGACAACATGGCAAAAAAATCCAAAAACAACGGAACTGGCCTGGTTTACTCGTCCGAGTTTGGCCAAATATGTCCTAGCTGTAACCACCCTGTCGGAAAATGCACCTGCCAGCAAAAACCATCGCTCCCTAAAAGCGATGGCATCGTCCGGTTGATGCGGGAAACCAAGGGCCGTAAGGGAAAAGGCGTTACCTTAATCGGCGGCCTACCGCTGAACGAAGAGGGATTGAAAAAGCTGGCCAAGGCCCTGAAACAGAAATGTGGCAGCGGCGGCAGCGTAAAGAATGGCCTCATAGAAATTCAGGGAGACCACCGGGATCTGCTGGAAAAAGAATTAGCCGGGCTTGGCTACAAGGTTAAACGGGCCGGCGGCTGATCGGTTTAGGCAAAAACACAACTCTGGATATTTCCAATGAAGGGATCAGGGGCCCCGCCCCTTTTTTAAATACATCATGGCGCATCTACATCGTAAGGTTCAGCCTGGCCGAACCAAGGGAACGGTTCTAGCCGAATCGGGCGAACAGCTCACAGTTCCTGCGGATTGGGCTTTTCTCCCCGCTGGCGACGCAGCAATCACCCGCAGTGTAAAAGCCAAAGGAACGACTTGGGTGGTAAAGGTGCGCAAAGGCAAACGGGAGATTTCCCTGGGGATCTGGGCTGAAGGGACGCATATCCTGGCATCACAGGAGGAGGTCGAGGCCAAGCGATCCACCCCTGCTTATGCCCGAAGCCGGGAGCTGGAGTTGGCCCGGCGGGAGACAAAACAACAGACCTATGTGGGGGAGTTTTTTACTGAAGTTGTCCGGTTTCTCGATTTTCATCCAAGATATGCGAGCGAGGCGCAGGGTTTGAGTGAAAAAATTACCGCTCACGCAACCCCGGTCGGTAGCGGCACGGTGGCACGGACCGAACGAATCCCCTTGGCCAAACGGGCCGAGGCCGCGGTGATCGCCTGGATGCGCCACCAGACCACGGCCTACGATTCCATGAGCATCGCGCGGATAAAGGGCCAGAGAAGAGAGGTCCGCCGGCAGCTCGCCGCCAAATCTGTCGAACTATTGCAAGCCTATCGTCAGGGTCGGGATATCGTCGAAAGCTGTCCCCTACAAAGGGCCTTGAGTAAGCAACCCTAGAACCCTCGCAGGGGAGCGTCCGCTGAGTCGGAGGACGCTTTCCCGCCATGAATAGCCCATAAAGTAACCAGCTTATCCAATCGCTCTGCTACTTGATCAAATGCTTTCCGGCGGAATGGATGCCGAGGGAGTAGCGGTGGGGACCCGGCACGCCGGAGGAGATAATGGCGGTCTTGTCCCCCGGCCGAATGAGGGCATCCAGAGACGTGGCTTTGTTATTGATGAACACCCCCTCGATCTTTTCCAAAGGCAGATCCAGCTTCTCGGCCAGGTCGAAGCCGGTGCAACCCTCGGGGGGAATGTACATGTCCTCATAGGAGGGCAGCCCTCGATTGCGGCGAATGGTATGCAGCGAACCAAACATGCGAACATGGGTATTGGGTGCCTTACTCATGGGCTGTATTCTCCCTTACAATTGCGGCCAGTCGCAAAACCTTTGGCCTGATACAAAAAACGGCGCGCTCCTCTTTCTGGGCGCTAGGTCCGTTCCTATACAATAAAAAGATGGTTGATTCATGTCAAATGATTTAATTTGATCCCAGCTATCACTTGTAGCGATATGCGCCCGAATAATCCAGCTATTTCTTGTTGCGCACCTTCAGCCCTCAGCATATCCAGCTCCCCAGTCGCACATGAGATCGAGAATCGGCTTGATGCTCCGACCTTTGTCGGTGAGGGAATATTCCACCTTGGGCGGCACCTGGGGATAAACCTCGCGATGGACAAGGCCGTCCTGCTCTAGTTCGCGTAACTGCTGGGTGAGCATCTTGCGGCTGGTGGCGGTGAACTGACGTTGCAGTTCGGAGAAGCGCATGGTCTGTTGCGCCAGGTGGTAAAGAATGGCCGATTTCCATTTGCCACCGATGACCGCCAAGGTTACATCGATACCGCATTTATATTCCTTGTCGCGAAAGATCAGTGTTTTTTTCACCTCGAGATTCTTCTTCATAGCCTCTCTGTTTCGCCCCCCCCCTGGTTTCCTAAAAGTGCCTATGTATCAAAA
>LGVE01182862.1_pt1 | contig 13344 bp, 13 predicted proteins | sample 469871 | NCBI WGS metagenome assembly LGVE01 (sample SAMN03893561, study PRJNA290197) | marine sediment metagenome | material: sediment; isolation source: combined push core samples #3730, #5133, and #5579 collected at Hydrate Ridge | place: Pacific Ocean: Hydrate Ridge | reverse complement strand
AATCAAGATGGTACAACTAGGTGGGGCTTGTGGTGTAGTTATACCGCAATCGTTACTAGATATTGAAATTGATAATGAAAGATTCCATATTTTTGATTCGAAAATAGGAGCAGGTGCATTAATAGTTATTGATGATCGTCATGATATATTTGATATAATTTTACGTAATATGGAGTTTTTCGAACATGAGTCATGTGGTAAATGTACTCCATGTCGCGAAGGTCATGGGCAGATGGTTAACCTTGTCAAAAAGTTTGTTGATTATGAAGCAACATATAAAGATTATTTATCATTAAAATCATTAGCAAATGTTATCCATGAAACATCGTTGTGTGGATTAGGACAAACATCACCATCGTCGATTATATCGACAATGGAGTTTTTCCCAGAAGACTATGAAAAAAGAATTGAAGAATCAGGTAAAAGGGGGCAGACAAATGGTTAATTTAAAAATAAATAATATCGATGTATCGGTTGAAAAAGGTACAACCATATTAGAAGCAGCGAAACAATATAATATAACGATTCCAACCTTATGTTATTACCCTGATTTACATATTAATAGTGACTGTCGAATTTGTGTTGTTGAAATCGATGGATATTACGGACTAAAAACGTCTTGTTCAACACCTGTTAAAGAAGGAATGAAAATAAAGACTAATTCCCCAAAAGTATTAAACGCAAGAAAAACAGTTACAGAATTAATACTAGCTAACCACGATACTGATTGCCCTTCATGTGTTAGAAATATGAAATGTGAATTACAGTCATTATCAAGAAACTTAGGGATTGATAGTAATCGTTTTGAAAATGTATTAGTGAGAAAGGAAATTGATGATAATAATCCATCTTTAGTAAGGAACCCAAACCGTTGTATTAAATGTGGTAGATGTGTTGATGTTTGTAAAGAAACACAAGCGATGCACGTTTTAGAAAACATGGGACGCGGACATGATATGGAAATAACTCCAGCCTTTGGAAAATATTTAAGTGATGAATTTTGTACATATTGCGGACAATGTGCGAGTGTTTGTCCTGTAGGAGCAATTATCGAAAAAGATAATACTGACATCGTATGGGAAAAATTACATGATCCTAACTTATTCGTAATGGTTCAAATAGCTCCAGCAGTACGTGTATCAATTGGAGAAGAAATTGGACTGGAAACAGGATTAATAGAAAGTGGTAAATTAGTAAGTGCAATGAAGCATTTAGGATTTAATCATGTATATGATACTCTTTTTACCGCTGATTTAACAATTATGGAAGAAGGAACTGAACTAATAAACAGAATGACAAACGGTGGTGTATTACCANNAAGTGTTACCTCATATCTCATCATGTAAATCACCACAACAGATGTTTGGTGCTTTAGCTAAATCATATTATGCTGAAAAAGCAAAAATTGATCCTAAAGATATATATGTTGTATCAATTATGCCTTGTACTGCTAAAAAGTATGAAGCATCAAGAAAAGAATTATCTGTAGACGGTACTAATCCTGAAGTAGACATTGTTTTAACAACAAGAGAACTAGCTAAGATGTTTAGACAAATGGGAATCGACTTTGATCAACTAAATAATGTTGAATTTGATAATCCATTTGGGATTACAACTGGTGCAGCAGCTTTGTTTGGTGCAACAGGAGGAGTAACAGAAGCAGCATTAAGAACGGTATATGAACTAGTGAATAAAAAACCACTTGACGATATTGATTTCCAAGCGGTAAGAGGAATGCAAGGAATTAAAGAAGCAGAAGTTAATTTAGGTGGACAAATTGTAAAAGTTGCCGTATCACATTCTTTAGCAAATGCTCGTATTTTAATTGAACAAGTAGTCGCTGGAACATCACCTTACCAATTTATCGAGATTATGGCATGTCCTGGTGGATGTATTGGTGGAGGAGGACAACCATACGGTACAACTAACGAAGTGCGACAACAGCGTATTGCTTCAATATATGAAGTTGATGGTAAAATGGTTTATCGTAAGAGTCATGAAAACCCAAGTATAAAAGCTTTATATAAAGAATACTTCATAGAACCAAATTCTAAAAAGGCGCATCATTTACTCCATACTAATTATCATTCAAGGAATACCTAAGTTAACAAAAACCAACAAAATGGCACAAAAATTTATTGTGCCATTTTTAATTGTTAGAAAAAATAAAATAAATATGGAAATCTCTTTACATATATATTATTTGTGGTACACTTAATTGCTTATTAAAGGAGGTTTTTAATATGTTGTATGAAAACAAGTTAATTGAAAAATCATTAATCGAAATGGGATTTGAAGAATTCACAGAAATTCAAACGAAAACAATTCCCCTAATTAAAGAAGGAAATGACGTCATTGGACACTCGCAAACAGGAACTGGTAAAACAGCAGCTTTTGCGTTACCTATATTAGATAAAATTGATTATAAGAGTGATGCTATTCAAGCTCTAATTCTTTGTCCGACAAGAGAGTTAGCAGTACAAGTAAAAAGAGAAATTGATAAAATCGGGAAATATGTTCCAGGATTAAAAACAGTATCTGTATACGGTGGAGAACCAATTACTAGACAAATTGGACATTTAAAAAGAAAACCGCAAATTATTGTTGGTACACCTGGTAGAACAATTGATCATATAAATCGAAAATTAATTAGATTAAAAAATATTAAATTCTTAATTTTAGACGAAGCTGATGAAATGTTAAAAATGGGATTCAAAGAAGATATTGAAACTATTTTGGAAGCAACTAACCCAGAACGTCAAACAGTATTATTCTCTGCTACAATGCCAAAAACAATTATAAATATATCGAAAAAATATATGAGAGATAGTGTAGTTGTTAGTGTTGTAACTGATGAAAAATCAAATAAGGATATTACACAGTATTATTACACTGTAAACGATAAAAATAAAGTTGAAGCAGTAGCTAGACTATTACATATCTATAATCCAAAGTTAACTTTAATTTTCTGTAACACAAAACGTAAAGTAGATGACGTTACAAGAGAGCTAATTAAAAAAGGATACAACGTAGATAAAATCCATGGTGATTTACCACAAACAGCACGACTAGATGTTTTAAATAAATTCCATAGTGGTGTATTAGACATGTTAGTAGCAACAGATGTTGCTGCACGTGGATTAGATATTAAAAATGTTGAAGTAGTTATAAATTATGACGTTCCTGAAAAAGCTGAATACTATGTTCATAGAATTGGTAGAACAGGAAGAATCGGAAATAAAGGATATTCATTTACGTTAGTTTCAAGAAGAGAAGCAAGTCGTTTAGATAGTATCTTCCGTTTTACAAAAGCAACTATTAAAAAACGTAATATTCCTACTCCAGAAAAAGTAATTCGTGTAAAACAAGAAAAACAAATCGAAGAAATTCAAAATATAATTGATACAGAAAACAATGATTTATATTTCGAATTAGCATATAGTTTATTAGTTAACAACTCACCAGAAAAAGTAGTTGGTGCCTTGTTAAATAAAATTGATAAAAAAGACTCGTCAAAACAAGTATTGGGTGACATTAACGAAGACCTTAAAAAAGTAAATAAATACGGAAAAAATAAAAACCAAATTAGATTCCATCTAAATTTAGGAACTGGTGTTGGAATTACTCCAAAAGGTTTAGTTGAATTAGTAGGTAAAAAAACTAACTTAAAAAATAAAGATATTAACGAAGTTACTGTAAGACATGCTTTCTCATTCTTTACAGTTGAAGATCGTCATATGGATAAAGTAATGAAAAACTTAAGAAACTTTAATTATAGTGGTAAAAGAGCTTCGATTCAAATTGCTAAAGATAAAAAACGAAAATAGTCCAATTGGACTATTTTTTTTGTAATATGTTTGAACTAAAGGGGATTTACATATAGACTTGAATTATACATTAACTAAACATCATAAGGAGAACACCATGAGTAGAATACAAAAAATAGCGATATTAAGTTTATCATTACTAGTTATTATGTCTAGTGCCGTTGTTTCACCGGGACTAAGTACTATCCAAGATTATTTCAGTAGTGCGGATAGTTTATTAGTTCAAATGGTTGTTACTTTACCGGCTCTTTTTATAGTTCCAGTAACCTTGATAACGGGCAAACTAATCTTCTATGTGAAAAAGAAAAAATTAGTGTACATAGGACTTATCTTGTATATCTTTGGAGGTCTAGGTGGAGCGCTCCAAAACTCTATTTACATGCTTTTAACGTTTAGAGTTATTATGGGTATAGGATTAGGGATATTACTACCTTTATCAACGGGCTTAATTGCTGATTTCTTTAACGGAAAAGAACGAAGTCAGATGATGGGGTACTCTTCAGCATTTAAAAACTTTGGAGGAATAATCGCACTATTCTTTGGAGGATTATTAAGTATTTATGGTTGGCGTTATCCATTTTTAGTATATATTATTGGATTTGTTGTGTTATTTTTAGCGGTAGCTTATTTGCCAGATCAACCAATTCAAGAAAAAGCAGGATATAAACAGAAAATCACAAAAAATATTTGGTTATTAGGAATTAGCATCTTTATGGTTATGCAAATATTTTATGCAGTGCCAACTAGTTTAAGCTTGTTTGTTGTTGATAAAGGAATTGGAACAGGGTTTCATACAGGAATATTAATTGCATTTGTAACACTTGGATCTTTAATGTTTGGAATATTTTTCCATCAAATAAAAACATTTTTAAAAGGTTACACCGTAACAATAGGATTGTTATTTGTGTCTTTTGGAATGTTAGGTATTGGATATAGTAATAATCTTTATACGTTAGGATTATTTTTGTTAATTATTGGATTTGGATTTGGAATACTATCTCCAAGTATATATCTACAAGCAACGTTGGATTGTAATCCTAAGGATGTAACATTATCTTTAGCTATCATATCTAGCTTTTCCTTTTTAGGGCAGTTTGCTTCACCAATAATTATTGTGTTTATTCAAAATATAACTAATTATACTACCATGTCTTCGCCATTTATTATTTCATTCTTCATTGGAGTATTTTCTGTTATTACAATATTGGTTAACAAACGAGTTAAAATATATGTACCATACTAAGATAATCAAAAATTTGATTATCTTTTTTTATGACAATCTTTCTATAATTTACTATTTCATTAATTATTATTATTTTGTATAATAAAAATAGAGAATATAAGGAGTGATATGATGTTAATAATTACAAATGCCCGTATTTTTACAATGGCCAAAGAAAATGATTTTTTAGGTAGTGTTGTTGTTGAAAATGGTAAAATTTTAGAAGTAGGTAAAAGTGTTGATGTAAGTAAATATCAAGATGCTGAAGTAATTGATGCTAAGGGATTAACTTTAACTCCGGGATTAGTAGATCCTCACTGTCATATTGGTGTGATGGAAGAAGGAATCCGTTTTGAAGGAAATGATACTAATGAAATGAGTGGTCCTATTTATCCAGAGTTAAGAGGAATTGATAGTGTATATGCTAAGGATATGGCTTTTGAGTATACTTATAAAGCAGGGATTACAACAGTAAATACCGGTCCAGGTAGTGCTAATATTATTGGTGGTACTTTCACGGCTATTAAAACTTATGGTGAAACTGTAGATGATATGGTAATTAAAGAAGAGACCGCGATGAAGATGGCACTAGGAGAAAATCCTAAACGTGTATACGGAACTGGTGGGAAAAACCCAGGTACAAGAATGGCAAGTGCAGCTTTAATGAGAGAGTGGCTTTTTAAAGCAAAAGAATATCGTCAAAAAATTCAAGATTATAAAAACAAAGTTGAAGATGCAAAAGAGCCGGCTTTTGATATGAAATTAAATTCTTTAATGCGTGTATTTGATGGGATGATTGTAAAGATTCATGCTCATCGAGCTGATGATATTATGACTGCTATAAGAATTGCTAAAGAGTTTGATTTAAAAATGACAATTGAACATGCTACAGAAGCATTTTTAATTGCAGAGAAAGTAAAAAAAGAAGGATATAAGTTAATTATTGGTCCGACTTTAGGAATGGCTTCAAAATATGAATTAGTAAATAAATCATTTAAAGCTGGAAAAGTGTTAGAAGATAATGATATTGAATTTGCGATAATGACAGATCATCCAGTTATTACACTAGACACAATGCTTGTTCAAGCTGCTTTATTTATTAAAGAAGGTTTAAGTGAACAAAGAGCTTTACAAGCTTTAACGATTACTGCAGCTAAACTAAATGGTATCGAAGATAGAGTTGGATCTTTAGAAGTTGGAAAAGATGCTGACATCGTTATTTGGGATGGACCAATATTTGATATCATGACAAGAACTGAGTATGTTATAATAGATGGTAAGGTAGTTCATAAAAAGTAAAAAAATAGGAGGTAAAAGCATGTATAAAAAGTATTATCATAAAGATGTTATTTTAAGCAATGTACTTATTTCATTTGCTTGCGCTTTATTGCTTGGTGTTGTCTTCTATGCACAATATATAGAAACATCTGTTTTTACCCCTGATTTATATTTGTTTCTTTCATTAACTTCGTTGATGGGTATTGTTTTTCTTTATACTCTTGTAAGATATTTTCTAAGTATCAATCATCCAGTGTTAGATTATGAAATCGACTTTACTAATGAAGTCATAAATTTATCTAAAAGAAGAAAAGTGCATTTTAAAGATATTAAATTATATGCAAGAAAAAAAGAACGAAGTGAAATTAAAATATTTTTCGGAATAAGAACAATGAATATTATTGAAACTCATCTTTTGAATGAATCAGAAGAAGTAATGACAGAAGAACAAATTATGAGTATTGGAAAATATGCGATAACTGTCAGTCATCGTAAACTATATAACTATAATTTGATTTTTGGATTATTTATTTCCTTTGCTAATTTATTATTTGTCTTTTTTGGAAAGGATATTAGAATATCCAGTTTAGATATAAATATGATTATTATTACAAGTATTGCACTTGGTCTTTTTATAATTTTAGCTTTGTTAAATCAATTTCGATTAAAGCACCTTTATGATAAATTATTACAAGATCAAGGAACAACTGAAGAAAGTTAATTTTAAAAAAAATACTATCATAAACTAACATCAAAAAATAGATAGTATAGAGAGTAAAAAAATGTTTATATTATTGAGATACTATTTATAGTATCTTTTATATATAATTAATTAAAAATGTCTTGATGAAAGCGCTTGATGTGATAGAATATTGTTGTGAGAGGAGAGATAACGTGAGAATAAAAAATCATCCCATTTTAGAGTTTAAAAAACAAAGTACTATCAATTTTACATTTGATGGGAAAAACGTTGAAGGTGTTAGTGGGGATACTATTGCCTCTGCTTTACATAATTTAGGTATAAGAAAACTTAGCCATAGCATTAAAGATAAACGTGCACGTGGCTTTTATTGCGCAATTGGAAACTGTGCTTCATGCAATATGATTGTTGATGGGGTACCAAATGTTAGAACGTGTGTAGTGATGTTAGAAGAAGGCATGGCCGTTGAAACACAAGAAAATAAAGGGGTCTTATATGAGAGAATTTGACTTAGTAATTATTGGTGGTGGACCAGCGGGATTAAGCGCTGCTAAAATCGCTGCTGAGAGTGGACTTAACTCATTAATTATTGAAAGAGATTATAATGTTGGTGGCCAACTAGTAAAACAAACACACATGTTTTTTGGAAGTGAAAAACAATACGCTAAAACAAGAGGTATTGATATTGCGAAGATTTTAGTTAATGATGTACTTGCATATCCTGATAAAGTTGAAATTATGACTGAAACTACAGTTGTTGGGCTTTATAAGGATAATGTTTTAACATTATTACAAAATGAAAAATATATGAAAATAAAAGCAAAAGCTATTATTATTGCAACAGGAGCTAGTGAAAAATTCTTAGCATTTGAGAATAATGATCTTCCTGGTATATACGGAGCTGGAGCAGTACAAACACTAATGAATGTTCACGGTGTTTTACCTAGTGAAGAGGTTGTAATGGTTGGTAGTGGTAATATTGGATTAATTGTTAGTTATCAATTAATACAAGCTGGAGTAAAAGTTAAAGCTGTATTAGAAGCTGCACCTACTATTGGGGGATACAAGGTTCATGCTTCTAAATTAAAACGTTTAGGTGTTGATATATTAACAAGTACTTCAGTAAAAAGAGCTGAGGGAAAAGATAATTTAGAGAAAATAATTATTGCTAAGCTAGATAAAAACTGGGATTATATTCCGGGTACTGAAGAAGAAATTATTGTTGATGCTTTATGTATTAGTGTTGGATTAAGTCCATTAACTAGTTTGCTAAGTATGGTAGAAGCGGATATGAAGTTTGTAAATTATTTAGGAGGGCTAGTTCCTGTTATTAATCACCAACATGAAACAAGTGTCAAAAATATATTCGTTGCTGGTGATGTGTGCGGTGTTGAAGAAGCTAGTAGTGCAATAGTAGAAGGATATTTTTCTGGATTAATTGTTGCTGAAAGATTAGGACATAAACATCCCCGTCATGAAGAACTATATCAAGACTTTGAAGCACAACTTGAAAATCTTCGTAGTGGACCATTTGGAGAAAAAACAAGATTAGGTCTTATGGAACTGCGAGGTGAAGATAATGCTGAATAAAAATGGTGTTCCGACTTTAGAAGAAATTAAGTCGCGTTTTCCTAGTGAAGAGTTCTTAAATAAGCCAAAAGCAATCACAGAGTGTTACGAAGAGATACCTTGTAACCCTTGTAGTACGTCTTGTCCTTTTGATGCGATTTATATTGGTGAAGATATAAATACGGCTCCTATCGTTGATTTTGAAAAGTGTACAGGGTGTGGAATTTGTGTTTATAACTGTCCAGGGTTAGCAATCTTCACTGTTCAAACAAAAGAAGATCACTTAGTATTTAAGATTCCTTATGAACTTGTTCCTTATCCTGAAAAAGGAGAACTAGTTGATGCAATAAATCGTAATGGTGATATTATCGGGGAATGTGAAATTGAGAAAGTATCAATTACAAATCGTCACGATAAAACAGCATTATTACAAGTAAAAGTTGCTCAAGAGTTATTATATGAATTTATAACAGTTAGGAGAAAATTATGAATAAAAAAGATATCATAATCTGTCGTTGTGAAGACGTTAGTCTAGAAGACTTACATAACTGTTTAGAAGAAGGATATACTACTTTTGAAGATATAAAAAGAATATTAAGAATTGGAATGGGTCCATGTCAGGGTAATACATGCGGACTATTAGCTCAAAGAGAAATCGCTAAATTTTTAAAACTACCATTAAATCAAGTAGAAGTTCATAAAGTTAGACCATTAATTACGGGAGTCAAACTAAAAGCAATCGTGGAGAATACTAAACATGAAAGCTAGTATTGTAATTATTGGTGGTGGAATTAGTGGTGTTGCAATAGCGTATAATTTAGCGAAAAAAGGTATGAAAGATATTGTTGTATTTGATGATAACTATATGACAGGTGGTGCTACAGGTAGATGTGGTGCAGGAGTTAGACAACAATGGGGAACAAAGGGAAATTGTATTATGGCAAAAATGAGCGTTGATTTCTTTGAAATTGCGCAAGAAGAATTACAGTATCATCGCGATATTGAATTTAAACAAGAAGGATACTTAATTGTCGCAACAAACAAAGAAGAAGATGAACAGTTTGCTAAAAATGTTATACTACAAAATAGTGTCGGAATACCGGCTAAACAATTAACTTTAGAAGAAGCATTGGAAATAGTGCCACACTTAAATAAAGATGTTGTAACTAGTGCTACTTTTTGTAATACGGATGGGCATTTAAATCCTTTCTTAATGACAGACGCATATTATCATGCTGCTAAACGTCTAGGAGTTAAATTCTTCTATAACGAGAAAGTAACAGATATTATTGTTGAAAATAACAAAATAACAAAAGTAATAACTAAAAACTATGAAGTTATAACTAATAAAGTAGTTAACGCAGCTGGTGGATTTAGTTATGAAGTTGGACAGTTAGCGGGAGTAGAACTTCCTGTTTATTCTGAAAATCATGAGATTTTAGTTACAGAACCAATTGAAAAGATTCAAGGACCAATGGTTATTTCGTTTAGTAAAAATATTTATTGCCAACAAGTACCACATGGTAGTTTTATTATGGGACGTAGTGATTCAGAAGTTGAAAGAGGACATGACATTGGAAGTACACATAAGTTTTTAGATGAAATGGCAAAAACAGTAGTTAATTTATTACCTCCTTTAGGAGATTTACGAGTTATAAGACAATGGGGCGGAAGTTATAATGTTAGTCCTGATCGTCAACCGATTATTGGTGATACTGATCAACTAGAAGGATATTACTTAGCAGTTGGCTTTAGTGGGCACGGCTTTATGTTTGCACCAATGACAGGATTATTAGTTAGTGAAGTTATTTTAGGGTTACCAACAACGATTGATATTACTGATTTACATATTGATCGATTTAAAAATAATGAAACTACTGAATACGAACATTCAGTAGTATAGAAAGGTGAGATTATGGGATTTTATAAGTACAAAACAGAACCGTTATTAGATTTTACAAACAAAGAAGTACTACAGAAGTACGAGGAAGCTTTAAAGTTTGTTGAAGGATATTTAGGGAAAACATATCCGTTAATTATCAATGGTGAATTTATTGAAACAAATGATCTTTACACATCTTTGAACCCAGCTGATCATAAACAAGTGATTGGTAAAATTCATCAAGCAAGTATTAAAAATGCTGAAAAAGCAATGGAATCTGCTTTAGAAGCATTTGAAACTTGGAAAAAAGTTAAGTCATCAATTAGAGCTGATGTATTATTTAAGGCAGCAGCAATTCTTCGTAAACGTAAATATGAGTTTAGTGCTTTAATGACTTTTGAAGCTGGAAAACCTTGGCCTGAAGCTGATGCAGATACAGCTGAAGCGATTGATTTCTTGGAGTTTTACGGAAGACAAATGTTACTGCTAGAAGAAAGTGACAAACTTACATTATCAAGAAGAAATATTGAAAGAAATGAATTTAAGTATATTCCACTAGGAGTAGCTGCTGTTATTACACCTTGGAATTTCCCATTAGCTATTTTAGCTGGTATGACTTGCGCAGCAGTTGTAGCTGGAAATACTGTATTATTAAAACCGGCAATTACTACACAAGTAATAGCTTATAAATTTATGGAAGTTTTAAAGGAAGCTGGACTTCCTAAAGGTGTTGTTAACTTTATTCCTGGAGATGGACCTGAAATTGGAGAATTTATGGTTAAACATCCTAAAACAAGATTTGTTTCATTCACTGGTAGTAAACTTGTTGGTCTAACGATTAATCAAAATGCTGCGACTCCACAAAAAGGACAAATATGGATGAAACGTGTTATTGCTGAAATGGGTGGTAAAGATGCCATTTTAGTAGATAATGATGCTGATTTAGAATTAGCTGCGGAATCAATTGTAAAAAGTACATTTGGATTTAGCGGCCAAAAATGTAGTGCTTGTTCACGCGCTATAATTCATGAAGATGTTTATGATGAAGTAGTAGCAATGGTTAAAGAGAAAACAGAAAAATTAACTTATGGTAATCCAAAAGATTTTAATAACTTTATGGGACCTCTGACTGATGAAAAAGCATTTAATAAAGTAACTAGTTATATTGAAATTGCTAAAAATGAAGGGAAATTACTAACAGGAGGTACAGCAAGCAAAGAAACAGGTTGGTTTGTTTCGCCGACAGTATTTATTGATTGTGCTCCTAATTCACGTATAATGCAGGAAGAAGTGTTTGGACCTGTATTAGCAATTACTAAAGTAAAATCATTCCAAGAAGGAATGAAAGTAGCTAATAATACTGAATATGGATTAACAGGAGCAGTAATTTCTAATAGTCGTTTTAATTTAGAAAAAGCTCGAGAAGATTTCCATGTTGGTAATTTATATTTAAATAGAAAATGTACTGGTGCAATTGTTGGATATCAACCATTTGGAGGATTTAATATGAGTGGTACTGATAGTAAAGCTGGTGGACCGGATTACTTATTACTACATATGCAAGCTAAAACAATTAGTGAGTGGTTATAAAATAAAAAAATACGCTAGAATTTCTAGCGTATTTTTAATGTTTACATTACTTGTTTAAAAACTCGTTAACGATATTTATATGCATTGCAGTTCCAATGATTAATGATGATTCATCAATATCAAACTTAGGGTTGTGATTGTAGTAAATTATTTTTTGATTTTTATTACGACCACCTAGCCATAAAAAGGAACCAGGTCTCTTTTCTAAGTAGTAAGCAAAATCTTCGCCACCCATTGAAGGCTCTTGTAGTTCGATTACATTATTTTCTCCTATTAGTCTTCTGGCAATATCTAAAACAAAATCGCTCATTAAGGGATCATTTATTAATGGTGGATAAGCCTCAATTATTTCAAGGTTTGCAGTACAGTTATTAGCTGCAGCGATATTTTTAACAACAGTATCCATTCTTTCAAAAATAAAGGTGCGAACTTTTTTATCTAAAGTTCGAATTGTTCCACCTATTTTCACTGATTCAGGGATTATATTAAAGGCGGTTCCTCCGTGAATAGTAGTAGCACTTATAACGGCTGAACTTAAAGGACTAATACTTCTAGAAATTATTTTTTGTAAGCCAACAATAATTTCTGAAGCGGCCAAGACGGGATCATTCCCAGTTTGGGGAGCACTAGCATGCGTTCCTGTTCCTACAACTTCGATTTTAAATTCATCAGGTGCAGCCATTGCTGGACCTTTTTTTACTTTAATAGTTCCGGCGATATCTTGTGATGTGATATGTAATCCAAAGACGGCATCAACATCATCTAAATGACCTTCATTAACAACAAAACTTCCACCACCAGGCATAGGACCTTCTTCGGCACTTTGGAATACTAGTTTTATAGTTCCATTTATCATTTCTTGGTGTTCACTAAAATATTTAGCAGCACCAAGAAGCATGGCTGTATGAGTATCGTGTCCACAAGAATGCATAATGCCATCATTTACACTTTTGTATTCTACATTATTTTCTTCTTGCATATTAAGGGCGTCAATGTCTGCTCTTAATAAAACTGTTTTACCTTCTTTATTTCCAACTAATTTGCCGATTAATCCTGTAACTCCAATTCCAGTGGTTACAGTATACCCGAACTTAATTAGTTCTTTTTCGATAAGTTTAGACGTTCTAAATTCCAAAAAACCTGTTTCAGGATGTTTGTGAATATCCCTTCTCATATTAATAATATATTCCTCATAATTCTTTAGTTCTTTAGCTTGTATCATATCATCACCTCGTTAATATCCATTATATATCTAAAAGGTAGTAATATAAATATA
>LGVE01187664.1_pt2 | contig 13350 bp, 12 predicted proteins | sample 469871 | NCBI WGS metagenome assembly LGVE01 (sample SAMN03893561, study PRJNA290197) | marine sediment metagenome | material: sediment; isolation source: combined push core samples #3730, #5133, and #5579 collected at Hydrate Ridge | place: Pacific Ocean: Hydrate Ridge | reverse complement strand
ACACGATATCGCGCCGATCTATCGCGCCGACAGCATGCAGCAAGCTGTGAGCTATGCCCATGATGTTACGCCCAACGGTGGGTCGGTGTTGCTATCACCTGGTTGTTCAAGTTTCGATATGTTTGACAGCTTTGAGCAGCGCGGTGAAATCTTTTCCGCTGCGGTGATGGCGTTAACCGATCCCCCCCCAGCCTGTTGTTCACATCTGAATGATGAGGATTAGGGGATGAAACGCCAGTACGACTCAACCATTCTGATTCTAGCCGTAGCTTTGGCCTGCTTCGGAGTACTGATGGTCTATTCATCCTCCTCGATTATGGCTGACAGAAGATATCACGATAGTTTTTACTTTTTGAAACGCCAAGGGGTGTTTGCGGCGTTGGGTTTATTTGTTTTAGCCGTAGCAATGCGGATCGACTATCATTGGTGGCGGAGACTTTCGGTCCCCTTGCTGGTAGTATGTACGTTACTGATGGCTGCCGTTTTTATCCCCGGCATTGGTCATCAGGCGGGTGGTGCAAGTCGCTGGATTAAGATGCTAGGCTTTACCTTTCAGCCCTCGGAAGCTGCGAAACTGGCGTTGATCTTTTATCTCGCTCATTCGGCGACCAAAAAAGAGGACCGCCTAAAAGAGTTCAAGTATGGTTTTGTCCCCTACATGGTGGTGTTGATGGTGTTGCTCAGCCTCATGCTCGCCCAGCGTGATCTCGGTGGTTCAGCCACCATGGCAATTGTAACGGGGGTGATGCTATTGGTTGCAGGGACTAAGTGGCGCTATNNAAGAGTATCGCCGTCAACGGATCATGGCTTTTTGGGATCCGTGGCAAGATCCGAGAGATACTGGTTTTCAAATTATCCAAAGTTGGATGGGGTTTGGTGTTGGTGGTCTTACCGGACAGGGACTAGGTGAGGGGAAGCAAAAACTCTTTTTTTTGCCTGAAGCGCATACCGATTTTATTTTTTCAGTGGTCGGTGAAGAACTTGGCTTTGTGGCGGTCGTGATTGTGATCACCATGTTTCTTGGCGTGGTGCTACTCGGCTTACGGGTGGCGGGGCAATCTGACGATGGTTTTGGTCGCTTAGCAGCATTCGGTATTAGTTTGTTGTTTGGCTTACAGGCGTTTGCCAATATGGCTGTTGTTATGGGCATGGTGCCAAATAAGGGACTCGCTTTGCCGCTGTTGTCCTATGGGGGAACCAGTTTGTTGTGTACCTTGTTTTCCATAGGGGTGTTACTCAATATTTCTGCTTCAGTAGAAAAGGTTCAGTGATGAAATACCTATTTACCGGCGGTGGCACGGGGGGACATATTTTCCCCGCTTTAGCGATGGCCCAACAGGCTCGGCAACAGGATCCGCATGCGGAAATTTTATTTGTTGGCACACCGCAGGGTATTGAGAGTCGGGTGGTCGAGCCGCAAGGTTTCGATCTCGAAACCGTTGACTTTTGTGGTTTCGCTGGTCAATCATTTACTCGAAAAATAATGGTGCTGGCAAAGTTGGTGCGCAGTACGCGTGAGGCACTGAGAATTTTAAAACAGTTTAAGCCTGATGTGGTGATCGGTGTTGGTGGCTATGCCTCTTTGCCAACATTGGTTGCTGCGGGATTGACACGTGTTCCCGTGGTTCTGCATGAACAAAATGCTATCCCCGGTTTAGCCAATCGCGTGGCTTCATTGTGGGCGGGGCGTATCTGTCTATCGATGGTTCAGGGGGCAAAAGGCTTTGGCCGCAAAGCGGTGGTGTTAACGGGAAACCCCGTCCGTCAGCAGATGTTTAACTGTCGTCCTTGGCGTGGTGAAACACCGCAACTGTTAGTCTTTGGTGGCAGTCAGGGCGCGAGTGCTATCAATAAAGCTATGGTTGCCGCGTTGCCAAAGGTGCTGGAAGTGTTTCCGACACTGACAGTGATTCATCAGACTGGTCGTAATTCGATGGCTGATGTGGTAACGGATTACAATGATCGTGGTTTGAATCAGGTCGAAGTGGTCGAATTTATTGATGATATGGCCACGGCCTATGCGCAGAGTCAATTGGTTGTCTGTCGCTCAGGAGCCACCACGGTGGCGGAGTTAGCGGCCTGTGGCCGACCCTCGGTGTTGATCCCATTCCCACAAGCTGCTGCGGATCATCAAACCTGTAATGCTCAAGCGATGGTCGATGTTGAGGCGGCGTGTTTAATACCACAAAGTGAATTGGATGGTGAGACGTTAGCGAGCACCATTATCGAATTACTCAACGATCAACAGCGGTTAGATGCGATGGGCAAGCAGGCCCAGTCACTCGGGGCAAAAGGGGCCGCAGATCTCATTCTTCATGAGTGCCAAATGCTGGTGCAGAAACGGAAATAAGCTATGTACGGGAAAATTCGTCGAATCCATTTTGTTGGCATTGGTGGTATTGGTATGAGTGGTATCGCAGAGGTACTACTTAATCTTAACTATCAAGTGTCTGGTTCTGATCTCAAAGCCAGTGATTTAACGCGGCGCCTTGAGCAACTTGGTGGCACAATCTATTCTGGTCATGCCACAGAGAACGTTAGCGACGCTCAGGTGGTGGTCACCAGTACCGCTGTCGCGGCCGATAATCCAGAAGTTGTCGAAGCGCAGCGTTTGCATATCCCTGTCATCCCGCGCGCAGAGATGCTCGCTGAATTGATGCGGATGAAGTATGGTATTGCCATTGCCGGTACCCATGGCAAGACCACCACCACCAGCATGGTTGCCAGCCTGTTGTCACATGGCGGTATTGACCCGACGGTCGTTGTCGGCGGCCGGCTGAATGCGCTGGGCTCGAACGCGAAATTGGGCCAAGGGCAGTTTATGGTGGTAGAGGCCGATGAATCAGATGGCTCATTTTTAAAGTTGTCACCCAGCATTGCGGTGGTGACAAATATTGATATAGATCATCTCGATTATTATTCAGGGCTGGATGAAATTCAGTCGGTGTTTATCGACTTTATCAATAAAATTCCATTCTACGGTTTAGCTGTTTTATGTCTCGATGATAGCAATATTCAAACGATTTTACCGCAGGTTGAAAAACGTTATGTGACCTATGGCATAACACCACAGGCCGATTATCAAGCCACGGACATTAAGTACAGCGGCGGCGGTACCGAGTTTCAGGTGAGTTATCGCAATCAGGAGCTCGGTCGTATGCGAATTGAGATGCCCGGTGAGCATAATGTGTTAAATGCGTTGGCTTCGTTGGCGGTCGCCCGTGAGTTAGAGCTTGATGTTGAGACGATTCAACACGGCTTTGCCGACTTCGCTGGCGTTCAGCGCCGTTTTCAAATCAAACTTGATGATGATGTCATGGTGGTGGATGATTATGGTCATCATCCCGTTGAGATTAAGGCAACTCTCGCCGCAGCACGCAATGGCTGGGATCGCCGGATTGTCGCGATTTTTCAACCACATCGCTACAGTCGAACCAAGGCGTTATTTGATGACTTTGTTACCGCATTTTTTCAAGCCGATTGCCTGATTGTTATGGATGTTTACGCCGCAGGCGAAGCAAAGATTGATGGCATAGACAGTCCGCTGTTAGTCCACGCCATCTCAGAGCATGGTCATCGTAATGTTCACTACTGCGCAGATGCCCAGCAGGTTCTTGATCGCCTTAACGAAGAGCTGACGTCAGGTGATATGGTGATCACATTTGGCGCGGGTTCAGTGTGGCAAGTGGGTGAACAACTTATCGAAACGTTATCAGAATGATCAAAGGTGATTGGCGTGAGGAATTAACTCAAGGACGTTGGGGGATACGGGGGGAGTGTTTGATCGACGAACCCTTGGATGGCCTCAACAGCTGGCGAGTTGGTGGCCCTGCTGATCTACTGGTACGACCGCTCGATGTTGAAGATGTTCATACCCTTTTTGCCTTTATCCGTCATCATCGTGTGCCGTGGCGGGTGCTGGGTGGTGGTAGTAATATTCTCATTGCCGACAAAGGGGTGCGAGGTTTAGTCATTCAATTGTCCGATATGAATCGGATCAGTCCGTCAGGTGTGTGTCAATTAACCGTTGGTGCCGGGTGTCCGTTAAGTCATCTGGTAAAAGAGGCGGTTCGCTTAGGCTATGCTGGATTTGAATCCCTCGCGGGGATTCCCGGTACCGTTGGTGGCGCAGTGGCTGGTAATGCTGGGGCTTTGGGACAGCAGATTTCTGATTGCCTTCAATCGGCACTGGTGGCCGAAGGTGCTGCTGTTGAACGCTGGGAGCGTGATGAGTTTCATTTTGGTTATCGTAGTAGTGCCATCGACGATAAACATATGGTGTTAGAGGTGGTCTTTGCCTGTCAACGCGGTGAGCCAAAATTGCTACGAGAAAAGGTTGCAGCAGCGCGAGAACATCGCCGTCAAGCCCATGCCGTTAAGGGGGCAACAGCAGGCTCGGTGTTCAAAAACCCGCCTCAAATTCAGGCGTGGAAATTGATTGACCAATGTGGGTTGCGCGGTAAACGAATTGGCGACGCACAGGTTTCTGAGCACCATACGAATTTTATTGTAAACCATGGTAGTGCAACGGCCGATGAGATTACGCAATTGATGACATTGGTACAACAAACCGTTATGGATCAGACCGGAGTATGTTTGAGTCCTGAAGTACATAAGATGGGTGAGTTTGACGAATCGCTGAGCAGCCATGGCAAACATTTACACTGGACAGAGGAGAAGTGATGAGCGCTGGGGAAGCAATTAAATCAAAACGGATCGCGGTGATCATGGGTGGTGACTCTGCTGAACGAGATGTTTCGTTACGTACGGGGGAGGCTGTCCTTGAGGCGTTAATCCAGCGTGGCTACGATGCCGTGGCAATTGATTCTGCCTCGCGATTAACTCAGCAACTCATTGAGTCTGGCGCAGAAATTGCGTTTATCGCTGTTCATGGCCGCCACGGTGAAGATGGCACCCTGCAAGGATTGCTGGAGATGATGCAGATTCCCTATACTGGCAGTGGTGTCCTGGCCTCAGCAATTGCCATCGATAAAGATATAACCAAAAAAATGGTGGCCAGTCAGCTCACTATCGCAGACTCTTTTTTAGTCGACGAAAGCAGTGATATCGAAGCCCTTTGCGCTGATTGCTGCCATTACCCTCAGGTTGTTAAACCGGTTCGTGAAGGTTCAACTCTTGGTATTACCATTGTCAATAATCGACAAGAACTTCAGCAGGCCATCACTTTTGCACAAACATTTGATCGACGTGTTTTAGTCGAGCAATTTATCTCTGGCCGTGAAGTGACCGTATCAGTACTATTGGGTGAAGCCTTACCGGTGATTGAGGTGGTTCCAGCTGATGGTTTTTACGATTATGCAGCAAAATATACCGCTGGAACAACACAATACATTGTACCAGCAGAATTTTCAGATACGCAATACAGCGAACTACAACGCGCTGCCGTAACGTGTTGCGACAGCATCGGTTGCCGTGGCGCAGCGCGGGTCGATTTTATTGTTACCGAAGATCAATGTTACTTTCTTGAAGTGAATACGATCCCCGGAATGACTAAGACTAGCTTGTTACCCAAGGCAGCAGCATGTAGCGGTATAGATTTTGCATCATTGGTGGAAAGTATTGTTAAAGATGCGTCACTTGATCGTTAAAATTTAGGGCCATCTTAAAATTATGCGTGATTTAAAAAAGGTACCAACAGCGCAAACAGCCAAGGCCAAACGGGTTAATCGAAATGTTCGTAGTCCGTCGAGCCGGAACTGGAGAAAATTGATATCCCGCTGTACGCGGGGCATTATGTTTACTGCTTGTGCAGGTCTTGTCACTGTTGGCGCGGTGTTGTTGATGGACCTGGTGATGAACTCGGAACATTTTCAAGTTCAAACAATCACGATTCAAGGTAACCATCGCTTAAGCGATCAAGATGTCATCGATCTGTCAGATATCCGACACGGGGTAAGCACTTTTGACTTAGACCTTGAAAGTATCGGTGAAAAGATCGCTGAAAATGATTGGATTCATTCAGCTCGTATTATGCGTAAACTCCCGCAGGGAATTATCGTAGATATTACTGAGCGGCAAGCGTGTTACATCATTAACCTCGAATATCTCTATTACGTGGATCGTGACGGTGAGATATTCAAGGTGTTACGCGACGGCGATGCTCTCGATTATCCGTTAGTGACGGGTCTAGATCGCCAGCAATTGCTCGATCATCCTGAGGCGAGCCGACAGCGCTTGCACCAGGTTGCTAAAATGCTCAAAGATTTGCAACGAAGAGAAGTTTTTAATGTTGCGAATGTGGCCCAAATTGATATAAACCCACAAGAGGGATTTGTGCTGTACAGCGATCCTTTTGGGGTGCCGATTCATGTTGGTAACCAGCACTTTAGTGAAAAAATTGATCGACTCGAACAGATTTTTTTAGATATTGAAAAACGATTACCAGTGTTGCAATACATTGATCTAAACGTACCCGATAAAGTAATTGTTAAATAGGTTCCAGTTGCTGATGAAAACAGTTAAACTCAACCAATTTTAACAAACTTCGATTTAAATTGATTCTAGCTTACAGCCTGTTATGGCGATGTAGAGTAGGGTCGTAGCGGTAGAATACGTCACGATGGGGAACCGTGGGAAGGATAGGAATGAGCAACCGCAAGGAAAACCTTATTGTTGGCCTTGATATTGGTACAACAAAGATTTGTACTATTATCGGAAGTATGACGGAATCAGGACTTGAAATTGTTGGTATCGGCACTAGCGTATCCAAAGGATTACGTAAAGGTGTTGTCATTAATATTGAAAGCACGGTTCAGTCAATTCGCAAGGCGCTCCAAGAGGCTGAATTGATGGCGGGATGCGAGATAAACTCGGTCTTTGCAGGGATTGCAGGTGCTCATATCACTGGTTTTAATTCGCAAGGTGTGATTGCGATAAAGAATCGTGAAGTGACTACCGAAGATATACAGCGCGTAATTGATGCGGCAAAGGCGATTGCTATCCCGATGGATCGTGAAGTGATCCATGTGTTACCGCAAGAATATATTATCGACGATCAAGATGGAATCATGGAGCCGCTTGGAATGAGCGGCGTTCGCCTTGAAGCCAAAGTGCATATTGTGACAGGTGCTGTTGCCAGCGCCCAAAATATTATAAAAAGCTGTAATAAGGCCAATGTTAATGTCGCCGATATTGTTTTAGAGCCACTGGCTTCTTCTGAATCGGTGTTATCGCTTGATGAAAAAGAGCTGGGCGTGGCTATTGTTGATATTGGCGGCGGGACCACCGATTTAGCCATTTTTGTCGATGGTGCGATCAAGCATACCTCGGTGTTGTCTTTGGGGGGGAATCACCTCACTAACGATATCGCAGTCGGTTTGCGCACCCCGATGGCTGAAGCGGAGCGGATCAAGCGCACCTATGGTAGCTGCTTAACCAGTGATATCAGTGCGGATGAAACCATTGAGGTGCCGTCGGTAGGTGGTCGTGAACCACGGATTTTATCACGCCAACTTCTAGCAGAGATTCTTGAGCCTCGGGTTGAAGAGATCTTCACCTTGGTGAACCGTGAGATTGTCCGCAGTGGTTATGAGGATCTAATTGCCTCAGGTGTTGTTATCACTGGGGGAACCAGTATTTTGCCGGGAGTGCCAGAACTTGCTGAACAAATTTTTAATTTACCTGTTCGTCGTGGTTCGCCACAAGGAGTGGGCGGTTTAATTGATGTTGTTAATTCACCAATCTATGCAACGGGTGTTGGCCTTGTCATTTATGGCAGCAAAAATCAACAGTGCGAAAATTTCTCAATTGGTGAGGAAAAAGTATTTGATCGTGTTATGCGCCGAATGAAAGAGTGGTTTGGCGAGTTTTTTTAAAGGCTAGAAGCAATTATCGTTGTTGTTACAATACCGATGAAGCGAATAAACACAACCGTATCTGTTTACGGAGAAAATATTTACGGGATATTCACATGCAGGGGGAGTCATGTTTGAATTTGATGAATCGTTAGACCAAACGGCAAAGATTAAAGTGATCGGTGTCGGTGGTGGTGGCAGTAACGTCGTTGATGCGATGATTAATGCTGATATCACAGGGGTTGAGTTTATTGTAGCCAATACCGATGCGCAAGCGTTGAAGCGTAGCGTAGCACCGATGAAGGTTCAGATTGGTACTAAGTTGACCAAGGGGCTAGGTGCTGGTGCGAACCCTGAAACGGGACGTGAAGCTGCCATGGAGGATCGTGCTCGAATCAGTGAATTACTGGTGGGAGCTGATATGGTCTTTGTTGCTTGTGGTCTTGGTGGTGGTACTGGAACGGGTGCAGCCCCAATTATCGCTGAAGCAGCACGAGAGATTGGCGCATTAACGGTTGGTGTGGTCACCAAACCCTTTACTCGCGAAGGTCGTCAACGGCTTATCAAGGCTGAAGGTGGCGTTGAGGAACTCAAAAAAGTGGTTGATTCACTGATTGTGATCCCCAATGATCGACTTGTTGGTCTCGCTGGTAAAAATATGAGTATCCTCGATGCGTTTAGACCCGCAGACGATGTGCTGCGTCAAGCGGTTCAAGGGATCTCCGATCTGATCACCACCAGTGGCTTAATGAACGTTGACTTCGCCGATGTCAAATCGGTGATGAGTGAGCGTGGCATGGCGATGATGGGTATTGGTATTGCTGAAGGTGAGAAGCGTTCAAGTGAAGCCGCACAGCAAGCGATTAGTAGCCCGTTGCTGGAAGATATTGATATCTCTGGTGCCAAAGGGGTGCTGGTTAATATCTCTGGCTCAAGCAGCATGACCATGGAAGAGTTCGATGAAGCGTCACGCATTGTTCACGAAAAAGTCCACGAAGATGCCAATATTATCGTCGGTCTGGTTATCAACGAAGAGCTGGGTGAAAAAATAAAAATTACGGCGATTGCTACTGGCTTTGGTGATTCGTTTGAAAAGGATAAGCGTCACCTGAAAAACCTCAAGAGCGATGCCTCAAAACGGATTGGCTCAAAGGTTGACCTTGATGTGCCAACGATCATTCGCAACCAACAACGCGAAGCCACTCGTTCTATGCGTTCCAAGGGTAATGAGGATGACGAATATGACATCCCCACTTTTTTACGTAAGCGGCAGGATTAAGTACTCCAGACATCACCATGAATTTACTGCGTAGTTTTATAAGTAGATTTGGTGCTAAAGTTATCCAGTAAGCGGTCTCCGTCCGTGGTGCTGGATAGGTTGTACTGACAGGTGTCATGTATAACTCCCTCAGATCGGGGACCTTTATGGTCCCCGTTTCTTTTTGGAAAATAGGTGAGTCATGCCCCATCATTTGCGTGAAAAACGGCAACAGCGTCTTGCTGATGAGATTGGCTGTCAACCCAAGCCTTGGGGCGGACGACTCAGTGTCGCCTTAGTCTATCCAAACACCTATTACCACGCCATGAGTAATCTCGGTTTTCAGGCCGTCTATCAGCTTATTCAGCAGCGCGATGATTGCCTGTGTGAACGATTTTTTCTGCCAGATGCTGAAGATCTTGAACGCCATCACAAAATTAATACCCCTCTTGTGTCGCTGGAAACAGGGCGCACAATTGACTCCTTTGATGTCATCGCTTTTTCACTTTCATTTGAAAATGATTATATCAACCTCCCCATTCTCTTTGACTTGTTTCGTTTGCCATTATGGCGTCAGCATCGCAATCAAGGGCATCCTCTAGTCATCGCAGGTGGTATTTGTGCGCTGTTGAATCCGGAACCCATTGCTGAGTTTGTCGATCTGTTTGTTGTTGGCGAAGCGGAAGTGCTGCTAAATCCCCTATTCGATCAAGTATTGCTCGGTCATGAACGCAGTGAGTGCTTAGCTCGGCTTGCGCAACAAGCAGGTTATTATGTGCCGAGTCTGTATCATATTGACTATTCTGAAGATGGAACGCTTGCGTCTATCACGGCCAAGGATCAAAGCTGTTTGCCTGTTCAGAGACAATGGGTAAAGGATCTGAATACCACTCAGTGCCAAAGTTTGATCAAGACCCCGCACACCGCCTTTGGCACGATGGATCTTATCGAGGTGTCACGCGGTTGTTCGCGTGGGTGTCGGTTTTGTGCCACCGGATTTGCCTACCTTCCGCCACGAGAAAAAACAGCACAGTGTGTGATGGAACAATTGACACCCTGTTTGTCTGCTAGCAGTACCGCGGGATTAGTCGGTGCCGCGGTGTCGGATTATTCCTCTTTAGATGAGGTGACTGATCAGGTTATTGCCAGCGGTGCTGAGGTTTCTGTCGCCAGTTTACGCATCGATACCATGACCCGTGAACAGGTGAGAATACTAAAGAAATCTGGCCAGAAAACACTGGCTTTAGCCCCTGAAGCTGGGAGTCAGCGCTTACGTGATTTGGTTAATAAGCACCTCACCGAAGAGCAAATTGTTGGTGCGGTAAAAATTTTAGCCGATGAAGGTATCTTAAATTTAAAATTATATTTTTTGATCGGTTTACCCACTGAAACAAGTGACGACAATGAAGAACTCATTGCATTGGTCAGTAAAATTCGTTCCATTTGGGTCGAAGCTCAGCGGCCTCTCGGTCGTCTTGGAACGATCACGTTATCCGTCAATCCCTTTATCCCAAAACCGATGACACCGTTTCAGTGGGCTGGTATGGCTACCATTCCTGATTTAAAGCGGACTATTCAGTTTTTACGTAAACAGATTAACCGTATGCCTAATATGAAGATACAGGTTGAATCCGTTCGTAGTGCGCAACTGCAAGCCGTGTTGGCTCGTGGTGATCGGCGAATTGCAACTATATNNGCAACTATATTGCCGCGTTTGGCACAGGGGGAAAATTTAAATAGTGCTTGCCGTAGTGAAGGAATTGATCCAAGTTTTTACGCACAACGCCAACGGACTCAGTTCGAAGTACTACCCTGGGATGTGATTAGCGCAGGAGTTGATAAGGAATATCTGTGGCGCGAATATCAAGCTGGACTCCATGAAACACTTTCGAGACCATGTCAAAAAGGTTGTGACCGTTGTGGTGTATGCTATGTGGGTGAAAAGGGAGAGAATTAATTGAGTTATAACACTTAGTATGAAGGGGAGATGAGATGAAAAAATCACTCGGTGCAAAGCCGATTGTCTATCCGACACCTGTATTCCTCGTTGGTAGTTATGATGAAAATGGTGTTGCAAACATGATGAATGCAGCTTGGGGTGGTTTGTGTAGCTCTAATCCGCCAAGTGTTGCGGTGTCAATTCGTCAAGAGCGGCATAGCTACGACAATATCATTCAGAAACAAGCCTTCACCATCAATATCCCTTCTACCAATCAAGCCAAAGTTGCCGATTATTTCGGTCTGTTTTCGGGTAAAAAATGTGACAAAGTGAAGCTCAGTGGTGTTGCCGTAGAGAGGGCTGAATTTGTTGACGCACCAATGTTAAAGGACTGTCCTCTCGTGTTGGAGTGCCGTCTTATCGCCACCCATGACCTCGGTGTCCACACCCAGTTTGTTGGTGAAATTATTGATGTAAAGATCGAGGAGGAGTGCCTCGATTCCGCTGGTCAACCTGATATACGTTTGGTTGACCCATTGTTGTTTGCGCCAGGTAATCGTGCATATTTTGCTATAGGTGATTTTGTTGGTCAGGCGTTTGCTGTTGGTAAAGATATTGCAGCCCATAATGGATTCGAATAATTAAACCAAAATATTATTGATCAGTGGGGTAATGGAGATGTTGTCCCCATTGATTGATTGTTATTGGGTCATATCCCTCAATTTAGGGTTGGGTTGTGACGTTTGTATCCAGCCAACAGGTAGAGAACCAACGGAGAGGAAGCGTTCGATGTCGGAAGTAAAAAAACGGGGCATTATTAGAAAGATTGTTCGTTTACTCACGTTTGTTGACCTGCCCATTCGGCGCAAGTTTACCCTGTTTGCTGTTGGCGTTCTCTTTTGGTTTGTTTTATTGACCAGCGTTTCATTCTACGTGCTAGTAGATGTCAATATTAAAACGGCTCAGGTGGTCGACAGCTTGCTGCCATATGAGTGGTTTGCTCAAGATACCCTGCGCAATGCCAACGAGGTCGATCACCTCATTGTCGATTTGATTCATGCTGAGAGTGAACAGATTATTACTCTAAAAGCAGAGCGGGTTAAATCGAACCTATTAGCAATTGATTCAAGTATTGATCAGCTAGAGGCACCACGAATGCAGTCGCCACTGCGTTTGATTTGGGATCGGTTATCAGAAGACGATTGGCTCGATCGACAGGGGAATCATGCTTATGTTGAGTTGGTAAAAGGGTCAACAGCATCATTGCTGAAAATAATCAATGAGATGACGTATCTCAAGCTCGATCAGGTTAAAAACAGTGCCGATAACAACTCTGCGATTGAGAGTCAACGTGGTCACTTTGGTGCCATTGAAGCCGAACTCAAAAGTGCATCAGTGGAATTTTTAGAATCGATCTCTCAACAAACGAATCAATATTCGACCAGTATCACCACCACCACTAGCTATGCTTTTTGGATGATCTTAACCGTATTAACGTTGGCCAGTGGTTTGTTGGCGGTATTTACCTTCTGGATATCTGATTCGATTGTAATGCCAGTTTCATCAATGATTACCAAAATTCATACGTTGGCAACGGGACATGTCGATCTGACCGATAAAATAGAGATCCGTTCTGAAGATGAGATCGGTGAAATGTCACAAGAGTTTAATGATCTCATGGATACCGTTCATGGTATGACGGTGTTTAAAAGCGTAATTGAAGAGGATGCCACCCTTGAAGATGTGTATTCACGCATGGGCGAAGCATTCAGCTGCAATGTCGACATCAATCAATATTGCATTTATGAAGTCAGCGGTGATTACAAAACAATGCAAGCGGTTTATCCCGTTGCCTTGTCTGAAAAAGAACTACAGTGTCATGCTGAGATCTTGACATCCTGCGATCTCTGTCGTGCGGTTAAAACCGGCCACCCCATCTCATCCCTCGCTTATGATCGAGTATGTAAGCAATTTATTGACGATCAAACCAAGGTTCATGTTTGTGTGCCGATGATCATAGGTGGTCATGCTGGCGGGGTGGTGCAGTTTGTTTTTGATAAAGTGGGTGAATTTGCACTGTCGCGCAATGAGATTGAACGCAAAATTGCTAAAGCCGAAGCTTATATCAAGCAGTCATTATCGGTGCTTGAAGCCAAAAGGTTGATGAACACCTTACGTGAATCCTCGTTACGCGACCCCATGACGGGGTTATTCAATCGCCGTTTTTTACAAGATCAGGCGGGGCATCTCATCGCTGGAAGTTTGCGGCGTAAAAAAGGGATTGGCTTGTTGATGTGCGATATTGATTTCTTTAAGCAGGTCAACGATCAGTATGGTCA
>LGVE01057997.1_pt1 | contig 13402 bp, 10 predicted proteins | sample 469871 | NCBI WGS metagenome assembly LGVE01 (sample SAMN03893561, study PRJNA290197) | marine sediment metagenome | material: sediment; isolation source: combined push core samples #3730, #5133, and #5579 collected at Hydrate Ridge | place: Pacific Ocean: Hydrate Ridge | reverse complement strand
GGACTGGGCCTCGTACAGAGGCTTGGTTACGACTGGCTGAAGATTAGCGCTAATCAGGTAAAATTATGGGTTGCCGATTGCGGACTGATATTTTAGTTGCTTTCTGATTAGGGCGTGATGAACAATAGATACGTTCTGATTATGAAGTGCCGGTTTTCCGAAGCGGTTTTTTTGTTCCTTGTGACGATGAAAAGGAGAATATTTATGAAACGCATTTTGATTGGTTTGTCTATATCTTGTCTTGTCCTGGCCGGTTGCGCCCAGCCTATGAGCCGTACCCAGAAAGGGACAGCCGTCGGTGCCGGTGCCGGTGCGGTGGTTGGCGCGGGTCTCGGTCAGTTGATCGGCGGTGACACTGAAGGAACCCTGATCGGTGCCGGTATCGGTGCCGCTCTGGGTGGTACCGCCGGCGGATTCTTTGCCAATTATATGGAAAAGCAGGAAATAGCCATGAATCAGGCCCTGGCCGGTGTCGAAGGCGCCAGCATTCAGCGCGATGCTGAGGTTCTGGCAGTCACCTTCAAGTCGGATGTGCTGTTTGATGTCAATTCCTACGCTCTGAAGCCGGGCGGCTACGACGAACTGCAGCGGGTGGCTCAGGTACTCAATAACTACCCTCAGACCAATATCCTGATTGCCGGACATACCGACAGCACCGGCAGCGAAGCCTATAACCAGAAGCTTTCCGAACAACGGGCAATGGCGGTTAAGAATATGCTGGTCGGATATGGGGTATCGGCCATGCGCCTGACCACCATCGGTTTCGGTGAGGCCAAGCCCATTGCCAGCAACGTCACCGAAAGCGGCCGGCAGTTGAACCGCCGAGTGGCTATCACCATTACCCCCCAACAACAGCAGTACCCTAATCAAGCAGGTTATTAGGCGCAGCATTGCAGCTCCGCACCGAAAAGCCCGCTCCTCAATCAGGAGCGGGCTTTTTTGCTATTCGCCATCCGGTTCCCTTGACCTATTGGGCGGAAGGTACTTTAATGTTTAAATGTATTGCGAGATGAACCTTCGGTCCACCCAACGTCAGGGGTGAGTTTTTACCACAGAGGTCACAGAGGTCACAGAGTAAGCCAAGGCATTTGTACAAATGAGTGCTTCCGGTTTTCTCCTTGTGCTCTGTAGTGAATGATTACGTTTTTTTGTTTTTTCCGACAGAATACAGTCGTGTTCTGATCTGCCACCGGGTGTTTGAGACTGTTTTTACGACCCTGGAGAGAAGGATTTTTATGATGCTGGAAGCCTATCTGCAACACCAATCCGAGCGCAACCAACAGGGGATTCCTCCGCTGCCGCTGAATGCCGAACAGATGGCCGGTTTGTGCGAACTACTCTGTGATCCACCAGCAGGGCGGGAAGAACTTTTGCTGGCCCTGTTGTCTGAGCGGGTCCCGCCGGGGGTGGATGAGGCCGCTCAAGTCAAGGCGGACTTTCTCGACCGCATTCTGCAGCAGGAAATCAGTTCCCCTCTACTCGATGCCGAGGCGGCCATTGATCTGCTTGCCGCTATGATGGGCGGCTATAATATCCCACCGCTGGTTGCAGCTCTCGATAACCCCCGGTTGGGTGGCCAGGCTGCTGCAGCCCTCTCCGGTCTGATCCTGATTTACGATGCTTTTGACCAGGTGCTGGCCAAGGCTGAGACTAACCCCCTGGCCCGGCAGGTTGTCGAATCCTGGGCCACAGCCGACTGGTTTGTGCGCCGACCGCTCCTGCCGCAACAGTTGCGGGTCAAGATTTTCAAGGTTGAGGGTGAGATCAACACGGATGATTTTTCCCCAGCCAGCGATGCCTGGAGCCGGCCTGATATTCCATTGCACGCCCTGGCCATGGGTCGTGCCTGTTTTGCCGGCGGCATCGAGACCATCGCTGCTTGGCGTGCCGCGGGTCACCAGGTGGCCTTTGCCGGCGATGTAGTCGGCACCGGATCGTCCCGCAAGTCGGCCTGCAATAGCTTACTGTGGCACATCGGCGAGGACATTCCCGGGGTGCCTAACAAACGGCGGGGCGGGGTGATCCTTGGCNNTATCGCGCCGATCTTCTTTAATACCGCCCAGGATTCGGGGGCGCTGCCCTTAGAACTGGACGTCAGCACCCTGCAGCACGGCGCCGAGGTGGTTATCGATACCGTCGCCGGAGAAATTCGCGATGAGGCCGGTAGCGTACTGACTTCCTTTGCCTTGCGGCCCGATACGTTGGCCGATGAATACCGGGCTGGCGGCCGCATTCCGCTGATCATCGGTCGGGCTTTAACCGAGCGGGCTCGCCAGGCTTTGGGCCAGGAACCTAGTGAATTGTTTGCCGAGGCGCAAAACCCACTGCCAAAGGCCGAGCAGGGCTACAGTCTGGCGCAGAAACTGGTCGGCAAGGCCTGCGGTCTGCCGGGGGTGCTGCCAGGTACCGCCTGTGAGCCGCGCATGACCACCGTTGGATCTCAGGATACCACCGGGCCTATGACTGCCGACGAACTCAAGGAACTGGCCTGCCTCAAGTTTCAGGCGCCCCTGTTCATGCAGTCCTTCTGCCATACCGCGGCCTATCCCAAACCCTCAGATGTGCTTATGCACCGTAAATTGCCTGAATTTATCAGCCAAAGGGGCGGGGTGGCGCTGCGTCCCGGCGACGGGGTCATCCACTGCTGGTTGAACCGTCTGCTGCTGCCTGACACCGTCGGCACCGGCGGTGATTCCCACACCCGCTTTCCCCTCGGCATCTCCTTTCCGGCTGGTTCCGGGTTGGTGGCCTTTGCCGGAGCCCTGGGCTTCATGCCCCTGGATATGCCCGAGTCGGTGCTGGTACGGTTCAAGGGGGAGTTGAAGCCGGGGATTACCCTGCGCGATCTGGTCAATGCCATACCCTATACCGCCATTCAGCAGGGGTTGCTGACGGTGCCGAAAAAGAACAAGAAGAATATTTTTAACGGCCGGATTCTGGAGATGGAAGGGTTGCCTGAGCTCAGTGTCGAACAGGCCTTTGAATTGACCTGTGCTGCCGCCGAACGGAGCGCCGCCGCCACCTGTGTCGATCTTTCTGAGGCCAGCGTGTCCACCTTTCTGCGTTCCAATATCGCCTTGATGCAGCGCTTGATCTCCGATGGTTACCAAGATGCCGCTACCCTGCAGGTGCGCATCGACGCCGCTGAAGCCTGGCTGCAAAAGCCGCAACTGTTGCGGGCTGATAGACATGCCGAATATGCCGCGGTGATTGAAATCGATATGGGTCAGATTGAAGAACCGTTGGTCTGTTGTCCCAACGACCCCGACGATGTTCGGCCCCTGTCGGCAATTGCGGGGGAGAGCATCGACGATGTCTTCATCGGTTCTTGCATGTCCAATATCGGTCAGTTTCGCGCGGCCGCTGCCCTCTGGCAGGGGCAGGAGTACACCGGCGCGGTGCGCACCTGGCTGTGTCCGCCGACCCGCATGGATCAGCAGCAACTCAAGGAAGAAGGGTTGTTCACCCTGTTCAGCGCCGTCGGCGGCCGCATCGAGCCTGCCGGCTGTTCCCTGTGCATGGGGAACCAGGCTCGGGTACCCGATAAAGTAAAGGTCTTTTCCACTTCCACTCGCAATTTCGATAACCGCTTGGGAGACGGGGCCCAGGTCTATCTCGGTTCGGCGGAGCTTGCCGCCATGGTTAGCATTCTCGGTCGCATGCCGAGCGTCGAGGAGTATTTCCAGCTCTTCGCGGAGAAGATTACGCCCGTTGCTGACGAAATCTATCGCGGATTGCAGTTCGATGAAATGGCGGATTATCAGGCCAGATAGGTTGACAGGAACACTTCTCAGACAAAAGGCCGTTCCCTCAATCAGGGGGCGGCCTTTTTTAACTGGGTTTATGTGTTACTGCGTATTTGCATAGATAGGATTTTGATGCGTGCCTGCCGCAATGGTAAGACAAGGGAGAACTTCAAGCACCGAACCGTTCGTGCCATTCGTCGAACACCGTCACTTTGTCCTCACCGTGACGTGCCAGGGATTTGCGGACTTTATCGGCGCTGCGTTCCAAACCGAGCTTGGCCGGGTTTTTAGAGAAAAACAAGTCGGCGTAGGTGACGATCTGTTCTTCCAAGCTGATAGGCAACATGTCCCGCACCGGCAAGGGCAAGTCCTGGCGAAGGATCTCTTCGGCACTGAGGCCAACGCCGATGTGCCGTTCGCAAACCAGGGCGTGGCGCGGCAGGCCTTCCGCCTCGAGAATTTCCCGCCCCTTGATGCCGTGGCAGAGGTAGGGAAGTTTGCCCTGGCAGCCAAGCTGCGGGACGGCGGTGAAAAGAATGCCGATATCGTGCAACAGGGCCGCCTCGCGGACGAATTTCACGTCAACGGTGGTGTCCGGCAGTCTGTTGGCGACGGCAACAGCTTTATTGGCTACCTGCTCGCTGTGCTGTAGCAGGATGCGGTAGCTGGTACTTCCCGGTGAATAATGTTTTTCGAGCAGGGCAAAGGGGTCCACAGAAGTCAGTATTTCCGATAATTAGAGGTGTGAAGTTTATAGCCTCTGTTTTTATAATATATTTCGGAGAGTTATGGCCAGTTAAAATGTCTTTTACCGGTGGCTAGATATGGTGTCTGGAGACTAATGTTCTATACTCTGAACAAAACCCATGTCGTTTAAGGGGGAGGGCTTAAGGGGGATATTATGGAGCAGCAAGTTGTATTGCGCGGGCACCTGATCGATGATCAGATTCTGTCGCGGGTGCTTGATGCCATTGCCAAGTTGGGGGCTGAACACGAGATTGTGCAGCTCACCGTCGGGCGTACACGGCAGGACCTCAGCGAGGCCCGGTTGCAAGTGACGGCACCGAATGCCGAGGTGCTGAGCCAGGTGCTGGAAGGTGTCGCAGTTTTGGGCGCCGAGCCGGTTGTGCCAATGCCTGCTTGCCTTGAACCGGCGCCAGCCGACGGGGTTCTGCCAAAGAGTTTCTATGCCACCACCAATTTACCGACCGAAGTACTGATCGCCGGGCAGTGGCTGACCGTGATCGAAGAAGAGATGGATTTGGCCCTGGTGCTCGCCCCTGAATCTGACCGAATCAGGGCGTTGCCCATGACCGAGGTAAAGGCCGGCGACCAAGTGGTGGTCGGCGAACAGGGGGTGCGGGTCAGTTACCCCGCTCGCGAAGCGGGGGAGCACACCTTTCGCTTTATGAGCAGTGGCGTTTCGGCGGAAAAGCCCAAGGGGCCTTTGCTGGAGCAAATAGTCGCCGCGGTACATCGCATTAAGCAGGCCGGTAAAAAGGTCTTGCTGGTCGGCGGCCCGGCAATCGTTCACACTGGAGCCGGACCGATTCTTGAGGAGCTGATTCGAAAGGGCTGGATTGATGTGCTGTTTGCCGGCAATGCCCTGGCTGCCCACGATATCGAACAGGCCCTTTATGGTACCTCATTGGGGGTGCCGGTGTGCGGTGACCGACCAAGCCGCGCGGGCCACGCTCATCACCTATGGGCCATCAATGCCATTCGCGAGGCCGGTTCCATCGAAGGGGCGGTTGCTTCCGGTCTCCTGCAAAGGGGCATCATGCACGCCTGTGTAACCCATCGAGTACCCTTTGTACTGGCCGGTTCCATACGGGACGATGGTCCGCTGCCAGAGGTCATTACCGATGTGCTGGAGGCTCAAGGGACCATGCGCGAACAGCTGTCCGGGGTTGGTCTGGCTTTCATGGTCGGTACCACCCTGCATGCTATCGCCACCGGCAACCTGCTGTCGGCTCGGGTCTTTACCGTCTGCGTCGATATCAATCCGGGAGTGGTGACTAAATTGCGTGATCGCGGTAGCCGTCAGTCTCTTGGCATCGTCATGGATGCTGCTTCCTTTCTCGAACAGCTGGCTAAAGGGCTGGACACATAGGATTTATGGCTCAATGTTTGAACCTGCCAGTAATGGTCTTTCGGGTTTATAAACCTAATCAATGTTGATAGTTGGCCAATAAAACCGGCGGGTCGCGGCCCGCCAGCCGCCCTACTNNAGACGCCCTACTTTTTGTCCAAGCCAACAAAAAGTAGGCAAAAAATGGCTGCCACTGCGTGGGGCATTTATGTCACGGAGGGGAGAAGGTTAAAGAGTGTTGTAGCACACCATAGCATTGGCGGTTTCTTTGCGCGCCTCCTCTTCAGACAATTGGTTGCTAAAACGATCGGTCCGTTTCTCTTGCAAAGGGGAGAACGAAGGTGCTGTTGGGTTTAAAACCCATAACGCATATGCAACACCGTTACGGCACCCTCTGTCGACCGCTGCTTGCAAGCCCTCCCGATGACAGAGGGGCCAACGACGAAGCGATTCACTTCAAAATTGTAACGTAGAAATTTTGATTCACTAGTTCTCGCGACAGAAGTCCGGCGACAGCCAATCCGTCCTTTCTTTGGATACTTTCTTTGATGGTGCCGCAAAAAGTCACGGCCTATCCGTCTGACGAAAATGAGGCCTTCATATTTTNNATGGTTTGGACGGCCTGATAATCGATGATTTTCCAGCCCTCCCGACTTTTTGCGAGTCCATCTTCTTTAGACTAGTAAAGAAAGTATCCCGGCTGGCCGGCCGGGACCGGCGAAGTTGAAATTGCTTTTATTAAGGGTTGCAGGCTTGTAGTTTTTGACTTAACTGTTTTTCTATGCAGTCTTCTCAGGTAACGTCTTCAGAAACAACCAGGCGCCGGGCAGCAGAACCACGGCGAACAGTATCGTCAGCAGACCAAAGGTTGGCCGCAAACCGAGATGGTCGGCGGACAGGCCGACTAGGGGGCCGGTCGCGACGAACAGGCCGCGAAAGGCCAGGCTGTGCAAGGACAGGATGCTGGCCCGATTGCTGCGGCGGCTGGCCCGTTGCAGGTGGTTGCGCATGATGGGGCCCTGCAGGCCGCGCATGGCGGTCAGCAGGTAGTAGAAGAGAAACCCCCATACCCCGGCGGTGAGGCTTAAACCGGCGTAACCGGCGATGATCAGGGCGATGAACAAAGCGGCCATGCCCCGATGGCCCCAGGCAAAGTGCAGACGCTGGCTGATCAGCGAACAGAGGGCAATGGTCAGATTGGCTCCCGCCCAGACCGGGCCGAACCAGGCGATGGGCACCCCGGTCTGCTGCATGTAGGGCTGAATCAGCCAGACCGTATAAAAAGAAGCGATGCCGAGCCCGGTGCCGAAGAGGATGGTGGCCCGCACGTGGCGATTTTCCAGCAAGGCGTAGCGACAAGTGTGCAGAGCTTCAGTCAGATGGGAATGGATGGCCGGGCCACTTTCCGCCTCGGGTTCGGTCAGGGACAGGCAGAGGCCGAGCCCGAGTATCCATAGGCCGATCTGGCCAACAAAGGGCAGCAGCGGCCAGGCGGCATACATGACCCCGGCGAACAGGGCGCCGGCGGCCTCGCCGGTCTGGCCACAGCCGGTCATGCGCCCGTCGAAATGAGCGTAGCGTTCTTCCCGTCCCTGGGCGTGCAAGGTCTCAAAGAGCAGAGCGCTGTCCGAACCACTGATGAAGGCCCAGGCACCGCCGAGAATAATTTCGGCCATTAGTACGCCGGCAAAGGAGTCGGCCAGGGTGTAGAGACTCCAGCCGCCAATGGCCAGCAGACAGGCCAGAATCAATGCCGTGCGGTAGCCCAAACGATCGCTCAGGTAGCCCGAGGGGTATTCAAAGACGATGCTGGCTACCGAAAAGATCGCCTGCAGCAGCAGGATATCGGTGAGGCTGAGGCCGATCTGGTCCTTCCAGAACAGGGTGATGATGGCCATCGGAAAGAGGGTCATCTTGAGGAAGGAAAAGGCGTATAGCTTGGGTATGTTGTGTTGTAACGGTAGAATATCGGTATTCATTGAATCAATTCCCCGCAATATATCAAAAACCCGGTCGGCGGTTGCCAAGCAGTCTGCCGATAGGATATCAACTCCCGTTTGGTATTGCTACTTGTCTTGATGATCTTCGGCTGAGCTGCCCTTCATTCTGTTGTTGCGTTGATTTGGCTGTGCTATGGTTCGACATTAATATTATTGACTCACGCCAAGCCGCGAAGGCAACAAATTCGGTTTGCACCTTATGAAAGAGTGTTTGTCAGCCCTCTGATCGATATCGGCAGAAATTTCTCTGGTCGGGTTCAGGGCTTCTGTTTTTTTCGCGCTTTCGCGTGAAGCAGGTTTTGGGCCCCTCTGTGATGTCGCTATTATTAGGAGACTGTCTTTGGCCAAACAGGTCGGGCTTCGCACCGAAATCATTTTTCATATTACCCTGCTGTTGGGGGCCGCTCTGTTGTTCGGCGGGTTTCTGTTGCTCAAGCTCACCGAACGGGAGCTGTTGAATCAGCGGATCGACAACCTGGAGATGACCATGGAGGTTGTCGCCAGGGCTGTCGGTGAGTCCTTGGCGGCGGACGATGCCGAGCCCGGTCAGCATAAGCGTGTCGCCCGCTTGCTGCCGCTATTGCCGGATGCTGCAGCCCTGGGGGTGTGGAAGTTGGAAGGCAATGCCATGACGTCAGTCTATCGGCACTCGCCTGATGATGGTTGGTTGAGTAGCGGCCCGCAGCTCCAGTCGATGCGTTTTATCGTCGAGGCGCAAAGCCAAGTGTCCTATTCTAGCGGTTGGCTGGCTTGGGGTGAAGTGCCCGCCTGTTATTTTAAGACCACGGTGCCCATTCGCCAGGGGAGTAAGTTCGTCGGTGTCCTGCAGGCCCGTTTTCCCCTCGACCAAGTCGCCCGCCGGGTGCGCTCTGCCCTGAAAATTCTGCTACTGTATGTGGTGCTTTACGGGGCGGTGCTGTTTCTGTTTGGCCTCTATCTGCTCAATCGCAATGTGGTGCGCCCCATCGGCTTGCTCTTGGTTACGACCCGACGGGTAGCCGAAGGGGATCTGGATCAGCAGGTGAGTGAAGCGGGGCCAAAGGAAATCGCTGCTCTGGCCAGTTCTTTTAATGTCATGGTGACTGCTTTGCGGGAAAGTCGTCAGCATAGCGAAGACCATATTCGCTCTTTGCAATTGGCTAACGAAGAATTGGGGCAGACTCGCAGTGAATTGCTGCGGTCGGAGAAAATGGCATCCGTCGGTCATCTAGCGGCTGGTATGGCCCATGAGGTTGGTAACCCTTTGGCAGCAGTCGTTGGATACCTGGCGTTGCTGAAAATGGAATTGCCCGCCGGGCGCCAGCAGGAGATTGCCGAACATGCCGCGGTCGAGGTAGAGCGTATAGACCGCCTGGTTCGCGACCTGCTCGATTATGCCAAGCCGGGCGAAGAAAAAACGGAATGTTTCGATCCATTGCAAGTATTGCGTGAGGCGCTGGCGCTACTTGACCACCAGGGGCTTTTTGCCGGCGTAAAGCTCGTCGATGCTCTGCCGCAACAATTATCCCGAGTGGCCATGATTCGCTATCGTCTGCTGCAGGTTTTTGTCAATCTGCTGGTCAACGCTCGGGACGCTCTATCCACAGAGGGTGAAATTCGACTGACCGCTGGTGAGACCAAGGATTCGGTCTGGCTCAGTTTCAATGACAACGGAGCCGGCATCGCCCCACAGGACCTGCCCCATATCTTTGATCCTTTCTTTACCACCAAGGCCCCCGGTAAGGGGTGTGGTCTGGGGTTGGCGGTCTGCTATCGGGTGCTGGACGAGGCCGGAGGGAGCATTGAGGTGCAGTCCGAAGCCCAGCGGGGCAGCGTCTTTACCGTACACATGAAAAAAGAGGATGGTGGACATGGCGGCTGAGAAGAAAACGATCCTCGTGGTCGACGACGAAACCAGCGTGCGGCACATGTTGCGTCTGGTGCTCGAAGGAGCCGGCTACCAGGTGACCGAAGCCGCCTGCGGGACGGAAGCTCTCCGACTGTTGCAGGATGAACCCTTCGACATCATCTTGAGCGATATTCGTATGCCGGAACTGGACGGGCTGGGATTGCTTCAGCAGGTCAAGAAGTTGGGCATCGACGGCATGGTCATTATGATGAGCGCCTATGGCTCCATCGATACGGCCGTCGAGTGTCTGAAAAAGGGAGCCTACGATTATATCTCCAAGCCCTTCAAACCCGACGAGGTCATCCTCACCCTGCGAAAAGCCGAAGAGCGGATTCGTTTGCAGCAAGAAAACGTAAGGCTTCGGCAGCAAATTTCCAAAAAAAAAGATAGTCACACCATTGTTTACCGCAGCAAAGTCATGGAGCGCCTGCTGACCCTGGTGGCGCGGGTCGCCGAAACCAGCAGCTCGGTACTGATCACCGGCGAAACTGGTACCGGCAAGGAATTGGTAGCGCGGGCTCTGCACCGGCAAAGTGCCCGTTGCAAAAAGCCCTTCGTGGCCGTTAACTGTGGTGCCATCGCGCCGACCCTGGTGGAAAGCGAATTGTTCGGTCACGCCCGGGGAGCATTTACCGGAGCGGTGCAGCAGAAGGCCGGACTTTTTGAAGAGGCCTGTGGCGGCACACTATTCCTCGATGAGATCGGCGAACTGCCCCTGGATTTGCAGCCGAAGCTGTTGCGGGTTTTGCAAGAAGGGGAAGTGCGCCGTGTCGGTGAGACCCAATCTCGTAAGGTTGATGTACGGGTGTTAGCTGCCACCGCTCGCGATCTGCGGGAGTTGGTCGCCAACAATGGTTTCCGCGATGATTTGTTTTTTCGCTTAGCCGTAGTGGAGATGCACATCCCGCCTCTTCGAGAGAGACGAGAGGATATCTCGCTGCTGGCAAAACATTTTGCCGGCGATATCGCGGCCAGAGAAGGTCGTCCCGTTCCGGAAATTACCTCGGCTGTAGCCAATACGCTGAGCGGTTATTCTTGGCCGGGAAATGTACGTGAATTGGCCAACTTTACGGAAAGAACCATGATTTTTTGCCGCGGCGATGTGCTTGATCTGGAGACCTTGCCGGGGGAGATCCGCCGTAAAAATCGCGATGCACTGCAGGACCTTTCTCTCAAGCAGGCCTCTTTGCGTTTGGAAAAGGAGTATATTAACAAGGCGCTGGCGGCAACGGAGGGCAATCGCACTCAGGCAGCAAAATTGCTGGAAATAAGTTTGCGTAAGCTGCTCTATAAAATAAAGGAGTATGGTCTCGAATAGCCGCGCAACTATTGCTGGCTGGTCATTCAAGCGCCCCTGAAAGGTTAAATTTAAACTCTTCTTCAACTTATATAACTAGAACGTACAGGCGGAACCTTAAGGTTCTGCCTTTTTTTATTCTGTTTAACCAGATCGATGGCGTGCAAAAATTGCCACCTCAGACCACGCACTTTTTGCGGAGTATTGTTTTTCAGGGTTTCGGTTTGCCTGTTTTCAGATAGTTAGCTGAATATCTGGCATGGCTCGAATTTTGCTGTAGACTAAGGTGGGGCCGTAAGTAGCTGGAAAGTAACAACTTATTAAGGGTTTGCCATGAGAAAATTTGTTGGTTCGAGCAAGGGGTTTACCCTGATAGAGGTGCTGGTGGCCATCACCATCTTTGCCATCGGTTTACTGGGCCTGGCCGGCATGCAGGTAACGGCAATCAAGGGGGGCAGCACCGCCCAGCGAGTAACGACGGCAGTGGCTCTGGCCGATGGCATCGTAGAAAACATTCAGTCTCGCGATGCCGGGGATGCAATGTTCGATAGCGCTGTCAGCCCAGCTGCCGAATGGCCCCAAGCCCTGGCGATCGGCGGTTACACAGCCACCTACACGGTGGCTGTCAATACCCCGGTAACCGGGCTAGCTCAAATCTTTGTTTCGGTCAGCGATGATACCTATGGTGGTCGCACCGTGACTCGCACAACCATCAAAAGAGCCCGCTAGGAGATGTCAGTGAAAAAGCAATTGCAGAGTAGAGGCTTCACGTTAGTTGAGCTCCTGGTGGTCCTGGTGATCATGGGTGTGGTCACTGGTGCCGTTTACACGACCTTTTTAAGCACGCAACGACAGGCCTATACTCAGGACGAAGTGGTTGAGGTGCAACAAAACCTGCGGGCAGCCCTCGATTATCTGGTGAAAGATATTCGCATGGCTCAATTTATGGCCCCTGCCGATGACACCGCTCTTGTCACGGTACCTACGCAGATGCTGGTCGATAGTGATGACGACGGGGCTTACGCCGATGATTTGGTCGATCGGCCGGTTCTGTCCCTGATCAGCGCTACTTCCATGCATGGTTATGCGCGGGTGACCGGAGTCGCTGTTAGTGGTTCTGTTCTTGAACTCGATGTTGCTCCCAACACCATGCAGCAGTTTGCCGACGGCGATGTGGTTCGCGTCTTTCGGCCCGTCGATCTGAACCCTGTCACGAATGTCTATCCTGTAAATGGTACGCCGAGCGGCGACCAAGTGGATTTAGATATTTCCGGGGGCGGATATACCGCAGGTGATGTCACTTCTGGAGATTTGCTGGTGCGCATGCCTGCGGCTGCCACAGATGGCGATTTTCCTCTACAGATCGATTACCAATTGGTGGACGATCCGTCGACGGACATGAACATGAATCAATTGCAGCGCCGTGTCTTGGACCAAGACGGCAATACGGTGCAAGCCTTTCAACTGATTGCTTCGAATATTTCCGGCTTGGCCCTGAACTATCTGGATGACACGGGCAATACAACGACCGATTTGGCTGAGGTAGTAGCCATCGAGCTCACCATGACCGCCCGGACCGATGCGACCAGGGCTGCTAATAGCAATTTTTCGGGACCCAAGACACGGTCCTTGTCGACCACGGTTAAAATCCACAATGGGGTGACGATATGACACCAAAATTCAAGTTGCGTGGAGATAGAGTCAACTCGCAGGATGGTTTCGCCCTGGCGTTGACCATGTCGATGCTGATCATTCTTTCGTTGCTGGGTATGCTGGTACTGGATGCGACTAATACCGATCTGGCTATCACAAGCAACTATCGCTCCACCGCTGACGCCTTTAGCGCGGCCGAGAAGGCAGCAGAATATGCTACCGCCCCAGATATTTTATTCGAAACGGACGATACTCACCTGGCCCTCGTGGATGGCAGCGACAGTTTTGTTACCGACAGCGATGAAACGGTGGCCGGCACGACCATCGCCGATCGTTGGGGGCATCTGCAGGATACGTCCAACGGGACCGAACTGGTGAAGTCGGACGACAACGACATCAATGTAATCAATAATCTCGGCCCGAATGAATTGCCCGTCCCACTGCGTAGCAAGTTTGGCGACGACTTTGCAGGCAACTATTATCGCATCAACATCAGGGCTCAGGCCCGTAGCCAAACGAGAGCCGCTATTGAAACAGAAAAAGTCCGCATTTTTAAAAAGAGTGACGACTCGGTTTTCGTCACCACATCGGAGGGCTGATATGAACAGGCAATTTATCATACTGTTGTTGGTAGCTGCGTTCCTGTTGCCGCATTCGGTTTTAGCCGCCCCTGATTACTATTATGGCGACAGTGCGATTTACGTCGGCGGCCAGACATCCTCGGTT
>LGVE01015735.1_pt2 | contig 13509 bp, 10 predicted proteins | sample 469871 | NCBI WGS metagenome assembly LGVE01 (sample SAMN03893561, study PRJNA290197) | marine sediment metagenome | material: sediment; isolation source: combined push core samples #3730, #5133, and #5579 collected at Hydrate Ridge | place: Pacific Ocean: Hydrate Ridge | reverse complement strand
TATCCTCCACCCCAGTTGTTAAAATCATTGGCAAAAGCGCACATTGAATGAAGAATTGCTTCCGGATTAAAACCTTTTTTTAATTCAATCCGTTCAGACTCAATCAAATTGCCCTCAATTAACTGTTTAACGCTTATGGGTATTGCCATCCTTGCTCACCGTATTTATTTAATTCTTGTCCCACATCTCACAATTTCTGCTGTCTACTCTTTTGAGGCATCTGCCTTTTTTTGATATGGGTTTAATTGGATTTTCTTTAATTTTCATTGCTATGACATTTTTTCCATCGACTTTGATCTTTTCCAGTTCAGGGATTATGCGGGGGTCTGTGCTTTGAAAAATTTTATTTGTCCACAGGTTGAGTGTTTCTTTTCTGACTTTTATGCCTTTGATATTGTTTTTATCAGATACGCCTATGAAGATTATGCCGCCTCTTGTGTTGGGAAAAGCTACTGCTGATTCGATGGTTCGTTCATCAAATTTTTCTTTAAATTCGACTGTTTCGGATTCTCCGGTTTTGATGAAGTCTGGAAGGTTCATATTTTTAGTTTGAGAGGGTGTATCTATTTGGATTTTCGACTGCACTCAAATTCGTTTGTCGATCAGTTTCTCAATAAGATCGTATGTTTCAGATATTCCTGCTGATTTATTATTTAAGCCTCCTTAATGTCATCCCATTTTGTAATATTATAAGAAGCCAATTTTATTAAGATCAAAAGTAGCAGTTGAGCATTTCCTTTTGTATATGATTCTAATGACAGAAGTCCGTGAGCAATGTCATTTCGATAATTATCTCCCCTAATATCACAAAGATATATTTCCATAAATTTTAAGAAGTCTTTGTCTATTTCCTTATATTGAAACAAAGTTACTAAAATATTAGAAAGCATTCTTTCCCGCATTCCATCATTTCTATATGAAAACGTTGGTAAGCCTAATTTTTCAAGCAAGTCTCTTAATATTCTTTCGATCTGAAATACTAAAATGTGGATAGAAGCCAGATATTCTTTCTTTTCAAAAGCTCGAAGACCATGGTTAATAATTTCTATTCTCCCATCATCTATTATTTCAGAAGATGATAGGTAATGGGATAAAGACTCGACATATTGGGTATGTTCTTTTTCAAGTAAAGTAAATATTTTGCTTAATAACATATGTGTAGTTATTCGGTAATTCATTTGGAAATTTCTTAGTGTGTTATATTCTAATTTCGCATCTTCTTCAGAAATGTGTTTTACACAGATATTTCCTTTCATAATTGTTACAGGAAAAATGTGTTGCATCACAAATTTTGTTGTTTGCTCAATTGCCTCTTCTTTTGACCTTTTATATGAAGGAATGAGGCTTTTATCTAAACTCATTATTTGAAATACCGCCGTCGTTTCCAATCCTTCATACATTTTTGAATAGTCATCTATTTCTTGTCTTGGTATCTTTACTTCTGCTGATATTGTCTTGTATTCTGTCTTTAAGGCCGCCTTATTTGCTTCCTGTATCTTTGTTTTCAGCTCTGTTACTTTTTCAGGAAAAATGCCCAAATCTAGATACGCTTGCATCGCATCTTCATAGAAATTTGCGGCGACCGTATTCCCACTTAGATAATTTATTTTTTTCCATTCGGCTTCTTCAATAAAAGATTCAGCAATTCGGACTTTTATTTTCTTCTGTTCATCTTGATTTTTTCTAAGTTGCCAGATTTTTGCAAGCAACTCCATGAAACTTCTCTGCAAGTTGAAACTGTCTGTAACATTTTGAGTATAATCGACAATTGCTGACTCAATTATTAAGATGAGATGATCATAATCTATTTGATCACTTATCCTTTTTTCTTGATTCAAAATTGATCTAATAATCTCAAGCAAGTATCTAAATCTACTTATATCCACCAATTGTTGTATGAACTCGTGATGTTTTTTTAAACTTTCATCTATCAAACTTGGATCTCTAATCATTAAAGCAACTGTAATAGCTCTATCCAATGAATCAGCGAGTTCATAATCCCATTCGTTAATAAAATAAATTGGACAACAATCAAGATAGGCTCTAACAGCTAAACGAGCAAAATTAACATCCTTATCAAGTTCCCAAACAACATCACTATATCTAGATTTTAATATGGGATTATTAGTAACATTTGCTCTGCTTTTATAATATTCAATGACCTCTTCAGGGAAATGCTTATCCAAATCAGGATATTTCCATTTATTTCCTTCATCGGAAATCCCGCTTGCCATAGAATCAAACCTTTTTTCGGATGAGTTGAGTGTAGAAAGGTCGAAAATTAGTATTTCATTTTTTATATCTTCAAGTTTTTCTTTCTCACTATTTTTCTCGTATTTTTCAAACAAAACTTTATAAATATCAGAGTGATTCCAACGAAACTCTGAAGTATTTGTTTCTGATATGTTGATTAATTCTTCAGGTTTTAATTTTTCCAACTCTAATTTTTCCATTTATAACCTCTTTTAAATGATGAAATATCTAATATTGCACATAGCATCGTACATCCGACATCATACACATATACATCCCTCTTGCCAAACATTTTCAAATCTTTCATACCTTCCTCACCAACCCCTCAAACTAAATTATTCGCATCAACATCATAACCACAAGATTGTAATTCTCTAATCATCTCCAATTCCCAACCATCTTTAAAAAGTGTGTATAATACCCCCATAATATCAGAAGGAGGCTCAAAATCGGCTTCATTTTTTAAAAGAACAAGTACCTTACTTCGTCCAAGCTTCCCAATAAAATAACCCAATTCTAATATTATATTTTGACGTGCTCTCAATTTTGCAGACTTAGGGAAGTCATTTGCTTCGCATCCCTTATCATCAGGTGAAAGAAGAACAATGGCAAATGGAATATTTTCAGAATAATCTTCGAATTTTTCTATAATTATTCTTCCTCTATTTGGTTGTTCATGCAAAATTATCGGTTCTAAATTCAATTTTTTAAGTGATCGAGCAACCGCATGTTTCATTTCCTCATCGTGACCATGAACTATAAAAACCCTGTTATTCTTAGTTATTGCCTCAACTGCACCCGTTCCATTACTATCTTTTGTATTACTTGGTTTTTTATATCTGGGAGGGCCTAATATAAATTCATCAGTTACATCTTCACCTTTTTCAGTGACATACCATTCGTCAGAAATAGGAACACAAACACCACTCGCTTTTTTTTCAGCTCTTATTCGTGGTATTAATATAGAAGAATCATCATTAGTTCTGTTTATATTAATTCTCTCTATGTCATCAGGTTCAATTGATTTCCCATTGATTATGATAATAATCCCATTTTCATAAGGGATTAAAAATCTCTCACTTATTTGTTCTATTGACAAATCCAACTTTACTTCATCATTACCACGGTCTGATTTTGTTGTAATCCTAACATGATAATATTCAGCTTCGCTCATACCTTCCCCACCAACCCCTTAAACTTCGCATAATTCACTACAACCCCGTCATCCAGATCAATATCAATATATTCCAGCGCCTTATTATTCAGCACCTCATCATACTCCGCAAGCTCCTCTATCAATTTTGAAAGCCTGCTCATCTCCCGAACATCCTTATTTGACTCAGGCGAAAGCATCCCAATCCTGGCATCGAGTTTATCCTCAAGCTTAAGCAGGTAATCAGTCCTCATCTTAGCCAGCGTTTCCTTATCATACCTGTGCATATACACCATCGCATTGAACCCCCTGCCCTTGCCTGATGTAAAAAGCCAGTATATGGGTCTTTTTTTGTACATTTTGACATGGTCTTTAAAGAACGATTTAAGGAAATAGTCCCGTATCACTTTCTCAGGCGACCCACCGCCCTTCTTCGACTTCGACAGCGCTCCTGCAATAAATTCAAGGTTCTCGGCAAGGCTCTCTGCCCCGAATGTGGCTTTCAGGAATTCCCTGAACCTGGACACGATGTCGTCTCTGAAGTATTCATCTTCAAGTATGGGGATGATGTTATCTTCATCAGGCATGAAACTCAGCTCAGGAACCTGTTGCAAATAGTCATTAATGGTCTCACCCTGGTTAGCTAGAATCAGACCCGGCTTGTCCAGTGAGTAGCGACCGAATATGCAGCCTACGGCATAAGAGATGAACTCCTTGATGGTATCAGTTAGCAGCAGCGCTTCAAGTTCTTCCTCGCTTTTATTCCCCTTGTAGCGATAATGCGGGTTGCAGGTTAGTGTGATCTCGGAAAGTGGCACCTCTGGCGTCAGCTCATCCTGCAGTCCGTAGGCTTCGATAAAGATGCGGTTGTTTTCTTCCTCAAGCCGTTGCATCTCCAAAATTATATCCTGCCAATGGGCGCGGAGTTTGATGTAGGTTTCTTGGAGGGTTGGCTGGTTATATTCGGGTTGAAGGAGAGGAAGGGTAGTGAAATCCCAGGAGGTTTCGTATGAATCCCAGTCATATTTACTAAAATGAATAAGAGAGTTGACATTATTTGTGGTTTTTTCATTTGATATTGGGGCACGTGGGACATTGATAACATCGCCAACTTGTAAAACTAAAGTTGGATTAAGCAATTTGTATATTTGTTTTGAAACTTTGGAAGATAGCATTCCCAAGACATTGAGTATATCATTTTCATTGTTTCGTTTGGGAAATACTGAAGTTCCAGCAGTTTCATAAGTTGCTGTTGAGGATAAAAACCTAAAACCAATATTTTCACTTGAAGTTATTCGACTCCATGTGATTCCTTCTTTGTACCAATACTTTTCATTTAAAAGTCTTGCTACCTTGTCTTTTGAATAGTGATTACGTGTTTCAGGTAACCAGTTAATCAGATGTATGACATTTCCGTACCATCTACGGAATTCTCCGCCCTTTGCACAGAAGAGCCACTTAAAATTCTCTTTTTTTCCTGCAAATACTCTATCTTTGGAGATTTCCCATAAAAATCTCATATATTTATCATTGTCACCTGTTTTGTTAGCTCCATCAGAAAAAAAAGTTTCACTTAATGGCGTAAAATTCGAAAAAGCATCTCTTACTTTTTTACTTGCCCAGTAAGCAATCGGACTCCCCGGAATCTTCTTAAAATCAGCCGCTGAGGCTCGGTAGAAATTGGGGACAGGATTATTTGCTGAATTATCATTGGTCATGATTCAATCCCTCTTCGTTCAGCTGGCGCTGGTTCATTGAGTTTTCAAAAACATCACAAGACTTATGATGAATTTGCAGGCTTTCATCAATCACACGAGTACTACCATTAAAATATACGCTCATCCCACATCCTCCTTCCCCTCTATACCTAATAAATCCTTACCTTTAGCCGTCAGGCGGTATTTACGGGTAGGGCTATTTGATAAATTTGGTAGAGTCATTTCGATCATAAAGCTATGTATAAACATTGGAAATGCCATAATTCTTCACCATATTTTCCTTTCACTTTACGATTAACGGATTTTACTTGACGATTACTTGACGATTAGACCGGCTCTTTCAGGCGGTATCGGGTGGAGCGTCCAGCTCCCAGTTTTTCAGCTAATCCCATTTCAACCAGTTTCCTGAAATCTACTGCTGTAACAGCACGACTGACATCGAATTCTACTTTACATTGCCGGCTGGTAAGTTCTTTACCTTCGACGAGCCGTTGCATCATCTTCCGTTGCCTTTCGTTCAATTGGGATTCCACTGCCGGAGTTACCTGCATCAACTGCTCAGGCACACGAAGGCGCTCGATATTCTCACCTGGTCCAGGGAAAGTTACCTGGAAATATCCTGTATCAGTACCGATAAGAGGCTTGTCCAGTCCATGGTTGAGCATCTGCTCGCGCATACGCCGAAAGCCGCTGCCACGCTCCTCTATGCGGTGGAAATAAGAGAGACACTGGGCTATAACAGGATTACGTGAACATGGCTTGTACGTTTCCTTGCGCAGGTTGACAAGTGTGATAGGTGAGGGCGGAAGGCCAGGACTGGAGACGATCACCTTATCAGAGAAGACCTCAAGCATGATCTTGCGCCCGGCGTCTTCGTATTGCCGGTGGGCCACAGCATTGACAAGTGTTTCCCTCATAGCCTCAACAGGATATTCATCAAGTCGCACACGGTTAAGTCCCACAACTTTCATGGGATGCCTGGTATTCCTATCTATAAAAGCAATGGCATGCTCAATAACCAACGGCATAGGTCCCCGAATATCCTCATGATCCCGTGGTTTCCCGTCAGGCTCAGAACTGCGGTAAGCATCCGCAAGTACACGACACTGAGGGAACACTGCAGACGGGTCCTTAGCCAGTAACACCACACCAGCCGCAGTTGCATAGTATTCCCTCGATTCCGATTCACGCCAAACAAGGCCACGCAACATCACGCTAGCCAATACATCTTCAGAAGACAACTCATCGATATTCCTGCCTTCGGCTACACCCACAAGCCTGCGAGCCATGTCATGATTCAGGTCCTCCCAGTGGATTCGCATCAAAGGTTGAGATTCGAATTTAGAAGTAGCCTCGATGGTCTGATCTGCTATTAGGTTCTCATCACTTGTAGGAACATTATCGAACCGATCCTGAAGTAGCCTTACTAATGCTGCTCTTACTTCCTTCTGAAGTTCTATGATATTGCCAAAACGTTTATACTTAAAACCGTCATCTTCCAGTTCCTTGAGTAAAACATCTGTACAGCTCTCCCTTTTTACAGTACGTTCGCCCTTTATAAAAGCCAGAATTGGCAATTCCTTTTGCTTTGCATGTCTGTATTCAATGTGAGTTATTGATAGTTCACCCGTCGGAGTCCCATACTGCACACCCACGATCAGCAGATACATCTGGCAATTGTCAAGTGACCTCAGGCAGTCCTCTAAAACCTTATCAGCAGATGCTGGTTCATATTCATAAAGTACAGGCGTGCAATGTGTCGATAGGAACGGATCGGTGTTTACAAGATTCCGGATGATGAGCCGCTCATCTTCAAGCTCTTTCTGCACTGAACTGACAAATACTTTGAACAATGATGTCATCGTGGTACCTTCGCTTTGGAGTTATCCGCAATTCCGATCAGCAAACGGCCGCCAGCAGTGTTGGCAAACGCTACAAGCGTTTTAAGCATGTTTTTGGGTGAGGAAAGGTCGCGCTTGAACTCCAGGGTTTTGCCTTCAGGCATTGTGATTAGTTGAGAGGTTGGAATAGTCATTGTTCCTCCTTGAGACTTTTATTATAACTTTGGATAATTTCAATGGCCTTTGGTCCTTGGATGTCAGCACCTCTAAAATCAGACAATCGTACATATCCACCACGATAATCAGGTTTATAATTGTTTTCAACTGTGAAAGTGCAAATCGGTACAGTTGCACCATCAAAGCCAGAGTATTCAAGCTGAGTAAGTGATGTAATTGTTTTCTGATCAATTAAAAATAATCGTAAATTTTCATAAGAAGAAATGAACATCCACACAAAAGGCGACATAAAACCAAGTTGACCTTTGGGTAAAGTAAGCTCAGTATTACGAATAATAAACGCTGAGAATAAGTCAGATTTCACGTCTGTATAATTATCCTGAAGAAATGTCTTCAACCTTGCATTCATGCCCTTGCCCCCCATGTACGGTGGATTGGCAATGACCACATGGTATTTTGGGCTGAGGTAATCTGCCTGCTCCAAAACCTTGAGCACTTTTCTGTGGATGGTGAAGAGTGTCAGGTTGCCGGATAAGTTCTTCTCGTTCAATATGTGCCGTATGTCCAATACATTCGTGGTTGCCGGGCGGATGAGGGAGCCGAAGTTATCGGCCTCTTCGAACTGGAGTAAGGTGCGTTGTAGGTCGGTGGTAAACAGGTTGCTGCCGTTGGCTGCTATGTACGATTGCATCTCATCGTCCTCAAAAGAGATGCTTTGCAGCGTGCAGATGTTGGGCTGGACCGGGTTGCGGAAGAAATTGTGCTGTTTTTTTCTGGCTTTCATGGTCAGAGCGAAAGCTGCCAGTTCACCGGCCCGCTTGTCAATCTCAATGCCGAATAGATTGTGGCTCAATATCTTTTCAGGGATCTCTGAGTGAGCATAGCCTTCCTCTTCGTAGATGGAATGGAGCAGGTCAAATGCATAGACCAGCATGTGTCCAGAGCCACAGGCAGGATCGCAGATCTTGATCTCTTCCGGGGAGTTTATTCTCAGGAAATCTGTTTCAGTTTGCTCAGGTTTAATGTAATATTCCATCTGCTCGAATAAGCGGGAATGAGGGCGATTAAGCATCCATAAACGCCCCAGGGAGTTTTCTACAAGGTAGCGGACGATCCAGTGAGGCGTGAATAACTGTGTGGCTGCAGGAATATTCTCCTTGCTTATCTTGGTGTTCTTCTTCATATCTGTGAATACCTTCTCCTTCCTGGGAGCAATGTAATCCTGATATATCCACCCTATGACCTCAACTTCCTTCCAGTCCGCTTCATCAATGATACCATTCAAATCCACAAGAATTGAATCAGTATGCAACAGCTTACCAGGGAATAGCAGTTCGGTATAATCCTCAATCGGTTCGAACAAAAATGGCATAATATCATTCAAATAATTACACAGGCTCAATGTAAGGTACTTGTATAGCTCCTCATCCTTCCCCTCTGATTTCAGGTCGATGACATTATCCCTGTCTATGTTTAAAAAATCAAGTTCCAGGGACTTTGTAAGGATATCAGGTTCCTGCTTCTTCGGCTCATCAGAGGAAAACACCTTAACAGGAAGATACCCGTTGACCTCCATGAACTTTAATGCAACAAAACGGTTGAACCATGTGTAAGTGATCTCATCTATGACCTGGTCATACCCTTTCTCCCGTACTTCTTTTATAAGCTGCTCTCTCTGCTGCTTGATCTTTTTATTAAAGACCCTGCCGCCTATGACAATGGAATCCTCAAACTCATCATCCACATCCTGGATAGTATCAGGAAGGATGCCATAATAAGCAGCCTTTCTTTGTGTCTCCTGGTAAAGCTTATCCCTGACAGTATCTGAAAACCGAATGATACTGGCTTTGTCCATCTTTACAGCACCCGTATCTTTTTCTTTTCTTTTAATAACACCTTCATAGCCGCTCTCAGTTTCTCAATATACCCATCAACATCTTCTTCGGTTTCGAGATTCTTTTTTGTTTTAAACAATGAAGGGGCCCTCAAGATTTCCACAGGAACAACTTTAATTTCAACCTCGCTATCTCCTGGTTCTTTAAGCATTTGTTTCTCTCGTTCAATGCTCTCATAAGCACTTTCATTTATTTCATCGATCCTTGAAATCTGGAGTTTCACAAAAACACAATCATCAGCTGCAACAGTATTTTTCTCAACATCATTGAAACTGTTCATAACAGACTTTTTAAATTCATCTGTGGCCCCTTCATAATTTACAAGTTCCCTTCCAAGATCCCCTTTCACAGACTCCAATTTTAACTGAACTTCCTGTTTTAAGTCAGATAATGAACTTTGGAGAGATACTTCAATTTCATTTTCAAGCTGCGGCAATTCTTTGATCCTGGAATACGGCTCATCGTGAGCAAGTATGCTTTCAATCTCCTCCACATCTGATCTTGCATCTTCACTTAAAAACTGCACATTCCTTTTAAAATTATCAACCTTTCTAGAAACACGCCTGAATATCCCAACCTGAGCACTATCAAAAAAAGCCATAACTGGCTCTACTTTCCCGCGCAGTCCCACCAGCTCATCTTTTCCCTCAGCAACAGTCTTCAGGAACATAGACGGGTCTGTAACATCCTGGACCTTCTTAAGAAATGCAGCATAATTTCCAATATCATCCTCTCCGGGATACCTCTTCTCTTCCGCATACTTGCCAGATATCTTCTCAACATACAGCAACTCATCGGTAAGTATAGTATGTGAAAAATTATACAGATCATTCTCCTTTTCTGGAATATCAGTCTTATCGAATACATCCTTCAAAACAGACTTCACAGAACCGATGGTCTCAGCCTCGGTCTTTTTGCGTATCTCAATGATAACCTTATCAGCATCCTCCCTTCTGGTAAGATAATTTGTGATCTCCTCGGCGTTTGACACAAGATAGGTCTTCTGGTATCGCAGTTTCACCTCTTCAGCAACAAACAGAATAGCGATAAGACCCGGGATTGTCATATCCTTCCAGCCATAGGGCTTACTTTTGAAATGCTCCTTTAGATCCTTTAAAACAACAGTAGTATTTTTCTCATCACGTATTGAGATATAATTCAACACCTCATCCAGCGCCAGTCTATTAGTTCCGGATTCTCCAATACCGAACTTCTCCAGATCATCAGATTTCAATATTCGAAGAATATTGGTATCTGACTCATAGTCATATGTGACATAAGATGACTTGCTATAGACATTTTCCACCAGGATATCAAATCCATCCTTAACCCTTTCTTTAGGATTCCTTTTCTCGATACTTATCACTTCTTTCCCATCAATAAAGATGCGTGCATCACTCACTCCTTCTTGTATCTCCAGAACCGAGGATTCCTTTAATTTTTCCGCCTCCTGTCTTCTATCTCCTAAAATTCTGTGTATCTCGGGAATATTTCCGTTTGAGGTGTTCTGCAAAAGATACTTGTTTATCTGGAGATAGCGCCTGATATGGCTACCAAACTTGCTCTGCTCAGGGAAAATGAAAAGCAGGGTATCAGTAGAATCAATATTACTAAGATTATCTCCATGCAGAGATTGCTGCCCGCTGCCCCGCATCATCTCATCAGATAATGGTGTTAAGAATTTAATGGTAAGATCTGCATTTGTCTGGTTCTTGATCTTGTCATCCACAGACTTATTAAATTTATAGTCTTTGTACTTAGCTGGACAGACATCATTGGAATTATAGATCACATTGTATATCTCATCAAGTATCAGGTGATTCTCAATGTCTATGTTCTTTATCTTACGGTCGATCTCCTGTTCCTCATTCGTCAGGAAATGGAACGTGTCGCCGGATTTGTTGATCAGTGTCTGATCTTCTAATCTCCTGAGTGATTCAGTAACCTTCTTTCTTAAATTTAGCTTATCCTCATCGACATTTGATATAGACAGCACAACAAGATTATCAAGGTTGGGTTGAATCTCCTTAACATGCTTAATCATGAACAGTATCTTTAAGATGTCACTATCATATTCCTCAAGAAGATTGTTCTCTTTTGCGTGGACTATTGTCCTCGTGATTATCGGGTCAAGGAAGCTCTCAACCGTATTGTAGAACGACTGGAATGGAACCAGCACACCAACACCGCTTTCACAATACTCTTCAGCAGCCTCTTTAAATGCATTTAACATCGAGCGCTCACCTTTTGCCAGGTGCTTGCCTGTAAACCCGGTTTGTCTGATCTTATCAAATACCTTTTGTAAGAGATTGATCTGATAAGGTACAAAAGGATATACGCCTGTAAAATCCTCCTCCTCTTTGTAGTTCTTCATCTCGGCACTGCCCCTGGAGAATGATATCAGGTTTGTTAAGATTGTCTTTTTATCAGTATAGAATGAAGCAAGCATCTCTTGATGCTCTTGTTTCTTGAGCAGTATCCTCTTCTTGATGACCTCATCCACATTAGCGCTCGATAAACTGAGCCTCGTATCAAAACGAGCCTGGATCTTGGAGAAATCATATCCTTTGACCTTATCCTTTGTAACAGTGTCAATATCAGCCTGGGATGTTACAACAACCCATGCCTTTCCTTTCAGTTTCGTACCAAGCTCTTCTACAACAGTCTGCAGGTTGAGCATCAATTCACTATCTTCACCTATGTACTGTCCGATCTCATCCACAAGAAAAATTACCTGATGATCTTCTCCTTTTGATTTGCAATATTTCTCAACCTTCTTCACGAACTTCTCGACATTGAGAGAGTAATCCCGTCCAAGATTCTCAATCATTATCTTAGAAGATTCCCTGCTCTGATAACCACAATTGGCAAGAGCCTCTATGATATCATCAGGTTCAAAGGAATATACATCTCTTCTCTCTTCCCATGTGCTGCCGTTTATTTTATCAAACTCTGTTTTAAAAGCATCATACAGGTTTTTATCCTGTAGATCTTCTTCTAATTCTGCAATCCAGAAGTCATCTCCGAAAAATCCTCTTTTTTCGTTGAATACTCTCATCAGGATATTGACGATCCGTTCATTAGAAGCATTGGCTTTTGAATCGATATTAAAGAGTATGACATCCTTTGTACCGTATTTTATTGACTTTTCGATAGTATCTATCGTTTGTGGATCATGGATCTTATTTTTAAAAAAATCAAGAGCGGATCTGTCATACACAGTCCTATTTTCCAGCAGGTATGATAATATCTTGATAAAATGTGATTTACCTGAACCAAAAAAGCCGGATACCCATACTCCTGTTTTATCTGTAGGTGTCTGCATAGCATTATAATATCTTTCAAAAAACTTATCAAAATATTTCAGTGACTCTTGCGTAACTACATATTCCTCAAGTTCGGTATAGACGCTATTATCATCGTATTTGTCTACTTTGATAACCCCATCTATCTCTCTTTTTATATCTTTTTCAAACAGGTCTTCTATCATAATATTTGCAGACATATTTATCACTCTTTAGTTTTTAAGAAACATCGTTAATAAGCCGAAATGCCCGGTAATAATTTGCATCTTTGAACTTTCCAAACAGGCTCAGTACATGATTATCATATTCGCCAGGGTAAAATGTAACAAGCGGAATATTACCCAATACTGGCTGCAGATTGTTTAGAATAGAATGAGAACGCACCAAAGGCCATACTTTACCCACTCCGGTTAAGAACATTAATTGTATATTACCACCTATGACCATCTTTGTCTGTATTTCCTTAATGATGATCTCAGGTTTTAACATTATCTTAAGCTTGTTCAGTAATTCGTCAGAACCTTTTTTTTCTTCAAATTCAATGATCCCACCCATAGATATTTTATCTTCTAAAAGTCCCAGAGATGTTTCATATAAATCGATCACAAGAATATTTACTGATCTTTTTTTAAGATTAACAGTTATCTTATTGATTATCTGCCTGACAAGTAGTTCCTTTTCCGGCGGATAATCAAATATCCAGAATGGAATTTCATTGCCAAGACCTTTTGTAGTTAGAAAGTCATCCTCCTGGATTTTTTCTTTCAGAAGCTCTAAGCGCTTTTCAAGTTTCATAATAAAAGCCCGAATTAGAAATGTTAAATAAAATTGTTAATCGGTCAAATATTTTAAAATAGAGTGAATCTCTGGTATTACAGAATCTTACCCCTATAGATGTCATGAATGACCAAACCCCAAATCATCTTTGAACTTAAAATTTTCAATAATTTTTTTTATAAAAATTAATTATTCATAGATGTCTGTTATAAAATTGTAAATGATTAGTAATATAGTTTTTTGTTAAAGAAGTTTATATTCAATCATGGAAATATTATTAATACATTACTAAACCGTATCTGTTTTTTTATAGCTTTCTGCCGATCGATGATAATTCGACCAACCAGTAATGATGGGATTCAATACATTGATGAGGTTCTCCTGTTTCCA
>LGVE01003892.1_pt1 | contig 13539 bp, 11 predicted proteins | sample 469871 | NCBI WGS metagenome assembly LGVE01 (sample SAMN03893561, study PRJNA290197) | marine sediment metagenome | material: sediment; isolation source: combined push core samples #3730, #5133, and #5579 collected at Hydrate Ridge | place: Pacific Ocean: Hydrate Ridge | reverse complement strand
CAACAATTATCTTGTGTTTGGAACAGTTGAGAAAAAAGCTTGGCGTGAGAACATGAAGAATCGAAAACCATTTGATGAAATGCTGCATCATGTTCATGACTTTAAAAGTTATCAAGATATCCGCATGNNGCACAATGAACAAACCGACCGATACACAACAGTTCCCAATCATCCCGGTGAGATGCCGGAAGTCACTCTAAGGCTGATCCTTAAAGAGGCCGGTATTGACCCCAATCATTTTTTGAAAAAGGGATAAGGATAAAGTCAATTTTATAACAATTAAAAATCCTGATTATAACGGATTTAGGGGAGGCTCTAACCTGTTGATTTTATTGCATCACAAAATCATCTTAATCGATCAAATCAGCATTTGCTGATGTAAACAATGACATATCTGTTTGGCTTATGGAGCTTCATTTTCAAATGTTATGATGTNNATGTAAACAATGACATATTTGCTTGCCTTATGGAGCTTAATTTTCACATGTTATCATGTTTTGTTCTATAAAATCAACATAATGCATCGTTACACCCTCTAACATATTGAAATTGCAGCTCCCCTAAATCCGTTATAACCAGAAAAAATCGCCATGCCGCTATTAATCTGATTTTTCCCCTTTCAACTTGCCTCCTTTTTTCTTCTTGACATATGCTGATCATGATGTATGATTTGATTAAAAGTATATGTTCATAGGAGAATATCATGAGGACTACAATTAACATAAAAGACGATCTTATGGAAGCGCTCCTGGCCAGCACAAAGGCTAAGACCAAAACTAAAGCCGTTGAATTATCTATCAGGGAGTATATAGAGAGAAAATCCATTGAAGAGCTTATCTCCCTCAGTGGTAAAATCAATATCGATTCAGACTGGCAAAAGGAAGAAGAGGATGAACTAAATGAATACCGGGATCATAGTTGATACTTGTGTCTGGATTGAGTTTTTCCGCAAGTCAGAATCCAAACTCACAGTTCACCTCAAAGGTCTTCTGCGGGAGCGTAAAGTGATAATGGTCGGCATGGTTATGGCCGAAATATTACAAGGTGTGAAAGCTACCAAAGAAGCGAACCTCGTAAAACAAAGCCTGGAAAAACTACCATACCTGGAAATCACGAGGGATATCTGGGAGGCAGCCGGTAAAATGTCGGCAACCCTTCGGAGCACAGGAATCACAATACCACTCTCCGATTTGATAATCGCGGGCACAGCGCTTTCCGGAGGCCATGAGATATTCACCATCGATCCACATTTCGAGAAAGTAGATGGACTGGGGCTTCACAGTGTTCCTTGATTTCAAAAGGGACATCCTTTAGTTTTCCATAGTTAATATGATGGGATAAGTGCGTTAATCAAGATGTGATAGCATTTGCCTCTTGCGAATGAAGATCGGTTAAAGATATGGTTAAGTTGGAATGCAAAAATGCCAAGTTATTTTTGACCGAGCCCTAACGCTGAGCCGCTTAACAAAATTATCTCTGTCGGCATTGTCGTAAAATATGCGCCTTTGTTCAATTCCTCGACAGATAATATGATGTAATGCTCCTGGTGCGTCAATTCTTGCTTTTCTCGGCATAAATAATCACACACCACACTCCAGTATGTTATGCAACGCATATTTTCGCATAAGTCTAAATGTTGTGGGGTTTTTTAACTCTTTGAAAATTCATTAAAAAATTGAGTTTTTGTTGATATGTTTAAGGGAAAAAATTGGTTTCATTAAACGATAAACACTCATATTTGGATATTTTTGAACCAACACTGAATTCTATTAGATTTTTACTCCTTTTTTAGTTAAAATCTAACGAATAAATGTACCTTTTTTGTTAGATTTTAATTACTTATAAAACCCCACAACATTTAGACTTATGCGCATATTTTCATGGGCGTCCCCTTGCTAAAGACTACCACATTCTTACTGCGCACACTCTGGCTCACTTTTGATAAGCAACAATGGCTCTCTTTTTGTTAGTGCCCAAGTGGTATGAAAGTGAGAGAACAAGCGAAAAAAGATGTATTTTTTAGGAGGGGGAGGTGTTTTTTCTCTTGACAGACCCTTTAATGGGTGATTCACTACCGTACACTTTTTGTAATGACCTGAGATTAAAGAACAAAACGGTCTCAAATGATAATCATGTTAGCGCTAATTGCTCATTTTATCCAACATTTTGACTGAAATTCAGCAATTCTTGAGTCAACTACCACCACCAGAGGTGGTGGCTTGTTAAAGGAAAATATCTTTTTTATATTTTTGGCTCAGAGGCAGAGCCCCTTCGCTAAAGGTGCGGGTTTTGCCCGCGCTAACCACCACCAGAGGTGGTGGCTTATAAGAGTAAATTTTTACTGCAAATCAGATAAAAAGTCATTGCATTGTAAGATATTTAGCCCCCTAAATATCATATTTGGTAATATTAACAGAGAGTTAAAAAAGTGTACGGTAGTGAAATGGGTGACCCCAAATCTGACCTAAAGAAAAAGTAACTGAAAGCGAGCACGGCACAACAGAAACGAGAAGATACTGGATAATCCCCAGGCATTTGATTTGGAGAAAACATGCGAGTATTATTAACGACACATCCAATAGCAAGCCATTTTACCCCTTTGATACCAATTGGGAAGGCGCTTCAGAAAGTAGGCCATTCCGTTGCTGTCGCCAGCGCCAGTGATTTCCATCCATTTGTGATAGGAGCTGGATTCAATGCATTAGTCTCGGCACCGGATTGGAAAACAGATTCCGACATTGCTCGTGTTATGGCTGAGCAAGAGCGCTATTTAGGTGGGGACCACGCAGCTTTTGTAGTTCAGAATCTTTTTATTAGGACAGTTGGAAAACGTTCGTTGAATTTGATGGAAAAGGCTATCGATTCTTGGAATCCGGATATTATTATTTCTGAGATCACAGAGTTTACGGCTAGGCTAGTTGCAGAACGCAAGGGATTACCTGTGGCGACGGTACATTTTGGAATTGATATGGGTAAATCTGTTTGGAAAAATATTATTAAAAGTGCTTTAGACGATTTACGGATAGATGCAGGGTTATCTATAGACCCGCAGCTTAACCTCATGACGGGGGAACTGAGTTTGTGTTTAGCACCTCCATCATACCAACCAAAAAATGATATTGTTAGTGATAACTGTCATTTTTTCCGACCCAGCCAAACTGATCAAATATATGAAGAGGGTCTTCCATCATGGATAGAAGATTTACCTGATCGTCCTAATGTATATGCAACTCTTGGAAACGCCTTTGGCAGCATGCAATGGATTTTTGAAAAGATTGTTGATGGATTATCTTCAGAGCATGTAAACACTATCATAACTGTAGGCCATGGAATAGATCCTGGAAACCTCCGTGCTCGTTCATCAAATCCACATGTTGAGAGGTTTATACCAAATTCACTTTTATTGCCATGCTGCCAGGTTGTAATTTGCCATGCAGGATATGGCACAGTGATGGGCTCCTTAATAGCTGGTTTGCCAATGGTGCTAATACCATTAGCTGCAGATCAATTTCATCATGCAGCCCGTTGTAAGGAACTGGGTGTAGCAATGATTATCAATAAAAATGATATAACACCCCAGACAATTCGTCACGCTGTGAGGAAAATGCTTTATTCGTATAATTACAAGCTTTGTGCTAAAAAAATGAAGGAGGACATTGATAATACACCGGATGTTGAAAACAGTATAAGCCTATTTGAGAATCTTGTAAGAACAAGAAAGTCTTGGTAGTCATTCAGTAATTACATTGTTGATTATGATGACTGCTTTTTTTATAAATTGAATTCTTAAAGTTGATGAAAAATTGAGTGAAAATCTATCTTATTTTCATCTATCATAATTTTTCATATAAAAACAAGTATTAACGTTAACAAATAATCTGATTGTAATGACAAAAGAGTATCGTTTTATAAGCAATCAACAGTATATTTCAATGTGTCATGATAACACATGTTCACCAGACATTCTTTTCCTTACCATTCCTCCAGTATATGATTTAAAAGAGACAGAAATACCAAAGGACCAATTAAATACAACAATAGACCAACATCCAAATACAGGATTAGCATTTTTAGCAACTCAAATCACTCTTAGAACTAATTACATTCCAGCTATTTGCTATGGCCATCAAGCGCGAATAAAAAATAGAAATGGAGAGAAAAAATATTACTTCGATGTTGATACCTTATCAAGACTCTGTATAGCTTCCAAAGCTAAGATTATTGGCCTGAGTTTGATGTCCCCAATGGAATTGAAATTTTCAAAAAGCTTAATCGACAAAATACACCGTTTAGCGATTTCTTTAGGTAGAAATGTGCCGGTTTTTATTGCTGGTGGTGCACAAGCGACCTTGGATCGTAAAAGAACTTCAGCAAAATTAAATATAAACATAAAAAACGTTATTCCAGGTAGAGCAATAAAAGATTTATTAAAGCGTTTAGACAAAATATTAGGCGGTACATCATATTCAATAAAAATTGATTATTCAGCTCCGGTACTAACTGAATTTTTAAGAATTTATAATGATAATGAACCAACGCTACAAATTACACCGAATGTAAACATCTTAAGCTCTGGTGGACAAGGTTGTGTTGGGAATAGAGCCTGTTCTTTTTGTACCGCATACTTTTTAGGGAAAAAGGAATACATCCCTGAAAATAACTTTTTCTTACAAACAGATAAATTCGCTGACTGTGGTATTAAAAGTATGTTAGCATCTGATAATGCTATAAATCTTTCAAAGCCTATTGTTTATAATACTTTTTTAAGAAGGGTTGAATATGCTTTTAATAAAAATGTGCCAATACGTCACTTTTTATCAAGGCCTGATTTTATAGCAAAGACGTCGTTGGAATATTTAATAAAATTAAAAGCTTTGTCCGTTCAGACTGTTTTGCTTGGAGTTGAATCCGGAAATGCCGATACCTTAAGGGCAATGAAAAAGCCCATCAAAAATGGATTTGAAGAAAAATTTAAAGAAAGCTGTAGAATTGCTGCTAAGAAATTATTTTTGGCTGGTATTAAGCCAACATTTAGTGTTATTGTAGGCTATCCAGTAGAAGGCATCAATGGTGAAAAAGCAGATAAAGACACACTTGCTTTTCTAAATGAATTAATTCGCTTATCCAGATATAAAGCAAAAGCTGAAATACATTTATTGCATCTTGCTCCAAAATCAGAAATATATACCAACCTACTAAAACGAGGAGCAAATCCTGATAGTTTAGATGATTGCAACTATGAGAATGAAATTGAATATAGAAAATTTAAAAATAAATTCGAGGAAGACACAGAGTTGGTTTTTGAGGAACAAATATTCAATTGGAATGAATCTTTTATAAAGGAATTTTTAACCTTTTTATTTAAAAGGCGGGAATCATTAAATGGATTGCTAATTAAAAAATATAGATTTTAGTCTTACAAATTTAATTGGTTGAGTTTTGCGATACTACTCGTAAATTGCTGTGAATAAATGAGTTAAAGCTTAACAAAAAATATATAATTTGAAGTGAGAATATTAGTTGATGTGATTAAGATAAAGTGGAAATAATCATGAATTGGTTTTTCTAATATTAGCATACAATTCCCAAATTAGCCATTCCAGCGTCATTTTAGCATGAACACAAAACCTTTCGTCTAATGCCCAGATTGAATGATTATTGGAATAAGCATTCATAGGACATCCCCCACCGCAAATACCTAACGCGACACAATCCTGACATTCCGGCATATTTAATGGTGTTCTTTTATTCCACTCGATATAAGTTTTTGATTTTTGAGGGTCAAATTCCAAATCATTAACATTTGTCATAAAATATTTTCTATCATTTAAAAACCCATGACAAATTCCAATTTGACCATCTGGTGCAATTACAATCTGTCGCCCACCAGATGCACCGCAATCAAACGGATATACTTCAGATTCAAAAAAAGCTTTAACTTTTCTTAATATTCTATCCTCATAAATATTTTTTTTTCTGAATTCTTGAAATGCATCAATTATAAATTTTGAGACCTTATAAAAATAATCGCTTTCAACAGTGTATTTCTTGTCCGTTAAAAGCATATTAAAACCTAACGATTTAACTTGGTGCTCATTGATTAACGCATGTATAACATTCCGAGGGTTTCTTAAGCATGCTTCTGATAATGTTACCGATAGACTTAAATTGACATTTTCACGCTTGCAAATCTCTATACCTTTTTTGATTGAACTATAGGCAGGATCTGAGTTAATGAATTTACGATTGCAATTTGTTGAAAACTCATCGCCATCTACAGATACTCCTACAGATACATTATAATCTCTGAGAAATTTGGCTATGTCAGGTGTAATCAGTGATCCGTTAGTGACTATAGATAAGCGTGTGTTTTCTGGTAATTCATTGGTTTTCTTTAGTTTATCGATTTTTACTAAAAGTTTTTGCAATACAATATAGTTAAGCAGTGGTTCTCCGCCGTAAAAGGTTATCAATTTTTTCTGTTCAAAAAGAGAAGGAGTCCTTTTAATTTGTTTAGAAAAAAAAGATAATCCTTTTTCGGCAGTTTGATAAGACATTTCCTCTTCTTTAGTATTGTGAACCTTGTTTCTTCTAATGAAACAATAATTACAGTTGAAATTACATCGTTCAGTGAGAATAAAATAAGCAATCTGAATATATGGCGGACTAATGGAATCTCTAAAAAAATTGATTGCTTTGTCATCAACATCTTTTGATTTTACCAATATCTTGTTTTTTATTAGTTCATTAATTGTTTTTTTGATGATATTTTTTGTATTATTGTTATCAAAATTTTCTACAAACCTTTCTATACACTCAAACTTTTCAATATCTTTAATTGTAGCATAAAGCTCAGAATCCAAAAATACAGGCTTTATTCTTAATGAATGGATTAGTGCATAGGAATTATCTTTCTTTAATACCTTAGAGTATTTTGAAAAATATAGTCTGTTACCAATATTAAAACTGTTGGTATTTCTCATTAGCCTACCACAATTTTCTACGTTGTTGGTGAGTAAATATTAACACAAGCGAAGATATTCACAGCAAAAAGGCCTTAAACAATAGTATCAAAATTATATACAAAAAAAGCAAAAATACAACCAAGCGATAGAATTGAATCAGATTTTGAGTTAAAGAAATTTTGTTGCGGAAATTTTAGAACTTATAACGATATAAAAAATTAAGAAAAGATAGGGGGTTATCCGCCTGAAATTGGGAGAGCTTAAGGAAAAACGATTATTGTGGTGACAATGAAAATAAGGAAAATAGCTTTGTGCCTAAATGGTATCCCAAAAAGAATCGATATTTTCGCCATTTTCGGGGCTTATACTACAAGGACAATCACATGAGCAAATGCAAGGACAATCGCAGGAGCCTGTGCATGCCCAAGATGGGTTCTTGGCAGAGTCCGCAGATAGAGCCTCTGCTGGAATATTGCCTAATAGTAACAAATAGTCGCTGCTATTCGGAATATTTAGTGATTTCATTGTGTTAACCTTTCTATAAGTCTCATGAAAAAGTATTTACCCTGCACCTTTTAATAATTAAAGTGTCAATATAAGGCCAGATCGCCCAATAAAGGTTGCGCTCAATACATCACAATTTCAAACTTTTGTCAATAGAAACTGACCGTTCATTTAAGGTTCAAAAAAGCTTTTTTCCAGTACAACAAAATCTTTCAAAAATTGATAAGAAAACAATGTGCATACCCCACCGCAAGCGGTTGAGGTATTCAAAAAATCATACATTCCACTAAAAGTTTGCCATATACTAAACTTATTATTGCCTAAGGTTTGTATCAAGACTTTTTATAATTCTCCTCAGCTTCTTTCCAACTGATTCAGGCGTAAATTGCTTCATGAAAGAAACTCCATTGTTTCTATAGGTCTCCCAAATCTCTTTATCGCTATAGAGTTGAATAACTCCTTTTGCAAAATCTTTTGGATTATCAGCAATAATTACTTCATTTCCATTAAACCCAAAACCTTCAGCCCCAATTGATGTAGTGACAACCGGCAAACCACAGCAAAGATATTCTCCAATCTTTCCTTTCATACCAGCTCCAAATCTCAAGGGTGCTATAGCAACACGATGTGATTTTATCATAGTTCTATGATCTTTTACGAACCCTGAAACATTCACATTAGGAAAAATATCTTTGTAATTGCTAAAATGCTTGGGCGGAGAGCTTCCTGCTATAGTTATTTTTAAACCAGGCAATGATTTATTAAAAATTGGATAAATCTCTTTCATAAAGAATTCAATAGCATCCTTATTAGGTGGGAACCTATACCCTCCAAGAAATACAATCCCACTTGTTTTTTCAAAACCAATTAACTTATCGTAATTTCTATGGATATTAGGGATTACGGATATGTTAAAATCATTTTTTATGATACTCTTTAGCAGAATCTCTTTTTCTTTCTCAGTAACAACCCATACAGAATCTGCATCTTGCAAAGCTCTAAATTCTCTAAGGCGTGTATTTTCAGCTTGTTTTCGGCATTTCTCAGTTCTAGTAACTTCAGCCTGTCTTTTTTCACGAAGAAAATGAAGGTCAACTGTATCCAATATTAGGTGGCAATTTGGCTGAATTTTCCTTAGTTGCAATGCATAATCATTATATATGAAATAATGCAAAAGAACAGCAACGTCAAACTTATGCTTTGATATTAATTCTATAAAGTCTCTAATATTTTGAGGATATTTGTTAACGCCAGAAAAACATTCAACTCCAGAATTCTTTAAAAATTGTTTATATTTCTCATTGGCTTTAGAATATGAAAACCTATGATCCGCAAAAAAAGTTACATTATCCTCCCGTTTTAAAAAAATATTTACAATCTCGGTTATCCGCAAGGCTGTTGAATGCTTGTCATGTTCCGGAAATTGCCAGTAACAAACTAATATATTCATAAAAAAAATTCCAACAGAGTTGTATCTAATAAAAGGTATTTTAACATTTGCTTCAAAAATCTTATCATTTTTCTGTGTAAAATAGATTTAGAAAAATCAATATATTACAAACCCGGTGAGCTGTTACAAAATTAGTATTTGTCGTCAAATGAAAACTATGATATATTTTGCAATTAAATGACAAATTGATAGCAGCACACCCTCACATCACTAAAAAAACAATTCAATTAATCTATACAAAAAAAATTATAAAAACAAATTTTAATTACCCTCCCCAAAAAAGGAAATCGCTATGAGTGACAATGTTTTGACCATCTTGATCATTTGCATTATGGTTGTTATTGTTCTTATCATTTTTCGTAATAAATTGAAAAGCATTTCAGTTAAAGTGAAGGAATGGATTTTCGAGATGAAAACACATGAAACACCTGCTACTGGTGCTGAAAAAAAATTCGAAAAAAGGGATAGCGATGCTAATATCAGCTTATCAGTCAATGGTAATAAAATTAGAGGAGAGAATATTGTAATTGATGCTTCTATCAACAAATCAAAATAATTAATAAAATTTCTAATTATGAAGATATGTGCTGATTACAAAAAAGAACGTAGCGCTTTTTTATCCTTGATTGAACCTAACTGTGAACAAAGGATTATTTTGTTCACTGGCCAGCCAGGGATTGGAAAAACTCGTCTGCTCGAGGCTTGTAGAGAAGATGTTGGCAAGTCTATTTATTTTTTGCCGATTCAATTGCGTGGTGCAGCGGTTGGCATTTCTGAAATTTTCTGGAGAGCAGGAGACTGTATCGGCTGGGATAACCTTCCGATATTTAAAGAAAAAATATCGGAATTGAGTAAAGCTATTGTCAATATTAATTTCAATATCTGTGACAACAAGATCCGAGGTCGTCATAATCAGATTAGGGCTGTTTTACAGGTGGAACATAGCGAGGCTCGTGCAATGCAACAAGCTGTTCTTACATCGGTCTTGTTTGAAGATCTGCAGGAACTAAAGCAAAATTTACTTATATTTATTGATACTTATGAGAAGGGCGTAAGCGAAGTACAAGAGTGGATAAGCGGTCCTTTTCTGATGCGGGTTGCAAATACTGAAAATGTCCGCGTGGCTATAGCAGGGCAGGAAGTGCCGAACCCCAATACAATAGAGTGGGGGCATTGCTGTGAATTACATGAATTGCATGGCGTGCGGGAGGCTAAGCATTGGCTACCGGTTGTTGAGGCTCTGAAGCGAGAGGTTCCAGGGAGAGATGATTTAACATACTTGATGGCGCTTTGTGATGTATTTAAGGGTCGTCCCCTTAAGATAATGTCTTGGATTGAGGGATTCCCTGATACATCTAAAATAATATGAATAAAGATATATTAAAAAATCTTCAATCAGTAACAACCCCTGAAGATGGACAATGGTTAGCTTTTCAATTTTCTCTTGAGAACAAGCCCCCGTTGCTTCGTGACTCGGTTTATAAAGCAGTGATTCCACATTGGTTCGACCATGCGTTTTTAAATGCTATCTTGGACTGTCCATTAAATGAGACAGACTTCAAAACATTAACAGAGCTTCCTTTTGTAGAGGTTTTTCCAGGTCGTGGTTACAATATCCATGAACTCATTAGAAACCTCATACTCGAAAAAATATGGCTAAAGGATAAAAACCAGTATAGAAAATACAGTCTAAAAGCTGCGGAACATTGTATCCAACAGGATCAGCATGATCCCGCCTGGAAATCTGAAACTCTTTATCATTTTCTAATTGCAGGAAATAAAGATGCGGTGAGGAATTTCTCATCTCAGGCCATTCATTGGTATAATGCTCCAAACTTCGCATATGACGAATTAGAGATGTTAAACCGCCCAGTTTTAGACGCTGTTAAATTCGGTCTTCTTGAAGGTGTTGCGGCTGCTTGGGCATATTTAATCAACGGACTTTTGGCTAAAACATATTACGATTTCAAAAAAGCTGAGATAAATTTTAAATTAGCCCTTGAACAGAAATCGAACGACCAGGCGGCTAAATCCATCTGTCTATATAACCTGGCTGATTTGGATAAAACAAGTTATAAATACAAAGAAGCACGAGTACGTTTCATCGAGGCACTTAAGATTTATAGGCATACTGGTAGTAAGCTGGGAGAAGCCAACTGCCTAAAATCTTTGGGAGAGCTTCATCATCGGCTCAACGAATATCAGAAAGCAAAAGAGCTATACGAACAAGCCCTTCAGATTTATAGAGAAATTGATAGTAATGGAGCTGGGGAAGCCGCCTGCATTAAGTCACTGGGTGATGTGCATAAAGGACTTGAAGAGTATGAACTCGCTCAAGATCTATACAAAAAAGCATTAAAGATACAAAAAAAGAGAGGGGATGATAATGGAGAAGCACTATGCATTTTATCTATGGGCGAGCTACATCAAATTAAGAATGAGTATCAGGAAGCACGTGAGAGCTACGAACAAGCTCTGACAATCCAAGAACAGATAGGTAATCTTATAGGAAAAGCAAACAGCTTGAAGTTGATAGGCGATGTGCACCAAATTATGGATGAGTATAAGGAAGCCCTGGACAGCTATGAACAAGCTTTGAAGATTCACAGGGAGAGGGGTGATCTTTTTGGTGAAGCCAACTGCCTAAAATCATTTGGGGAGTTACATCAACGGCTCAACGAATATCATGAAGCTTTTGCGTGCTATGATCAAGCTCTGGCGATCTACAAGCAGATCGGTGATCGCATGGGAGAAGCAAACTGTCTTAAATCCAAACACTATCTTAAAAAGCTTCTTGGTCGAAATTCATCTGCATTGACCTGATTAAACAAGGTTTATAAAAACAGTTAGACCGAGTATGTACCTATCGCATTAAATGTATCTTTTCGTTACCGATATTATTCCTCCGGTGGCTTAATATCTTAAACCTGAGAGTGCGAATTCATCGAATGCCTTGACATGATGAGGTTCCATGAAAAACTTCCCGGTTTTCTTTAACTATTTAATCACCGGAGCAATACTTAATAGTTGCACGACATTTCTGACAAGAGAGTTAACTCATTGAAACGCAAGAACTTTGACTGATCATGTGTCCGCAAGGCCATCCGTAGCTCATGCTTGTAGTGCTCCTTAAAGTTGTTTCAAACTATAATCACTGATCAGCGATTCCCGACGTCATGATAACATATTGATTTAACAATGCTTTTGAAACACCCTTTCGTAAACTTTCTTGCTGTAAATTCAACATGTTATCTTAAAACGGGGGTTTATGGTTTGCGCTAAATGGTGTAACCAACTGATTTTTAACAAATTTTGTTTACGAAAGCATCAATTNNCGAAAGCATCAATTTAATTTCGATTATTATCAATAGGTTACATTGCCATCGGGAATTGCTGCACTGATCAAGACCCGTCTCCTTGCTTCTCTTGGCTACAAAAATTCCATGCTATCAATGATGTTTTTGAAGTCTTTATAATGTTCTCTCGTGCCTTGATAGGTGATCCTTAAATTCATAGGGATGACGTAAATTGCCTTATTATATTTCCAGGAGCTATCCATGTAAGAAATTGTGAAGCTCCTATAATCCTTGAAGGGTATGTCATTCGTTTCTAATATGTGAAAATTCTTTTTCTCAAAAAATTGGATTAGAGACTCCTTCTTCATTTTGTAGGAATTCATCTTGCCTATATAGAGAAAAGCATTTGGGTTTTCCCAATAATGAAAACCAATAATCTCCTTCTCCGCGCTAAATATCATACCTTTAGGGAACGTTATTCTAACATTGTGAAATACAATCGGACTCCTAAATTGAATTTGGAAATAATAGGGCATTATTTGCGATTTAAAAGTGTATAATAATACAATAAAAATCAGGACAAAATAGGCTATAAGGCTTGGCCTCTTCCATGTAGTGATTTTCTTCATGTTTGGATTACTTCTTCCATTGTTGTTAGGGGCANNGTTGAAACATGTGGCACCTTCATGCCTTTTTTAACCGTTTCCTTCATTTCATCTAAAAACTCATTATATGATTTATCCCTATTTTCCTTCAGTTTTTCAGCATATTCAGGGTTCGGAAAACCTTTATCATATTCATCATATAGCTTTTTCTCATATTGGGTTGATTCGTCTCCCGTTTTGATAGCCTTATACGCCTGATAACCAAACGTAGCTACGGCAACTACTGCGAGTGCCGTTGTGGCGGCAAATTCGCCTGTCGGATCCACACAATTAACCGGATCATTCAAGCAATACCCATAAAGATCAGTATCCCCTCCTGCAAAGCCTATCGGATCCTTTGCGGTCCATCTGCCCGTATCCGGGTCGTAGTCTCTGTAGCCGAAACGGACGAGGCCTGTGTCTCTGTCGTGGAGGCCTCCGGCAAACCCGAAGGGAATGGTAAATGATGGATTCGTGTCTTGGATGATATTGCCGAATGAATCGTACTCTATTCTTTTTAGCACATTCGCTGCGGTGTCTGCAACAATTCTCAACGAACCAACCTGGTCGTAGGTGAGGTAATAGGTGGAGCCGTCTTTGGTCATGGCAACAGGCATTCTGGCATCTGCGTACTCAAACCGCATGATGAGGTTGTCTGTGCCGTCAAAGACCGCAAGGAG
>LGVE01183482.1_pt1 | contig 13570 bp, 11 predicted proteins | sample 469871 | NCBI WGS metagenome assembly LGVE01 (sample SAMN03893561, study PRJNA290197) | marine sediment metagenome | material: sediment; isolation source: combined push core samples #3730, #5133, and #5579 collected at Hydrate Ridge | place: Pacific Ocean: Hydrate Ridge | reverse complement strand
AGAAAATACGATGCATCTGTTGGTGTAATCGCGATGTTGAGTTTGGATAACTTAGATGATGCAGTTAGTGTTTTAGATGTAAGTAATCGTAGTTATGTACAAGGACGTTACTTAGAAGCTTTAGAAGCTTGGGGAGAAGAATTCTCATATTATATTACGCCGTTAACTAATTCAAAACTTATAGCTGTTATGAATAAAGAAAATTTAACGGACCTTGTTAAAAATGAATTTAAAATTGTTGAAACTATCGCTGAAATATCACGCGAAAATGATATCTTAGTTACTTTAAGTGGTGGTATTGCATGTAGTAATATTAAACTAAATAAACTAGGAGATATAGCACAAGACGCTCTTGATTTAGCGTTATCAAGAGGTGGGGATCAAATCGTTGTTAATATTGAAGGAAATGATCTTATGTATTTTGGTGGTAACACAAATACAGCTGAAAAAAGAACGAGAATTACAACAAGAACAAATACACAGAAATTAGAAAGATTGTTCGGTGAAAGTAAAAAAGTATATATCGTTCCTCATATTCATCCAGATACGGATGCATTTGGTGCGGCAATGGGTATTTTGAAATTAGCTCAAGCGTATAAAAAAGATTCGTTTATCGTTCTTGATAAAGAGAATCTTGACAAAACAGTTCATAAAATAATGCAGATGATTGAGTATGAATATGTCACGTTACTAGGATATATCATTTCACCAATTAGAACACTAGATCAAATTAAACGAGATGATCTGTTAATCCTTGTAGATCACCATTCGTTTAGTCAAACTATGGAACCAAAATTAATTGCAAAAACTAAAAACTTAGTAATCATCGATCATCACAGAAAATTAAGTGATGCAATTGGTGGCGCAGTAATTTCTCATATTGAGCCATATGCATCAAGCAGTGTTGAACTTATTACCGAAATGATTGATCTAACAACTAAAGATGTTGAGATTAACAACTTTGAAGCAACAGTAATGTTAAGTGGAATAGTTGTTGATACTAATAACTTTATGTATAGAACAGGTTCAAGAACTTTTGAAGCATCAGCAATATTAAGAAAATATGGAGCTGACACTTTTAAAGTAAAAACAATCCTTCGTGAAGGGTTAGAAGAAATTCAATTAAAATCACAATTATTAAGTGTTGCGGAAGTATTTCATAAACGATTTTCCGTTGTAGTAATTCCTCGTGATTTTAATCCTTCAAGAAATTTGCTTGCAAAAGTAGCAGACGATTTACTAGAAATAGAAGATACAGTAGCAAGTTTTGCTCTTGGATATTTAGGCGCGTCTACTGTTGGTATTAGTGCGCGTAGTTTAGAAGGGTTTAATGTTCAAGTAGTAATGGAAAAATTTAACGGTGGTGGCCATTTAAATAACGCTGGAGCACAAGTGGAAACTGCCGATATTAAACAAGTAAAGGCAGATTTAATTCAAATATTAAATGAATCTGTATTGGAGGAAAAACCGATGAAATTAATTTTAATTAAAGATTTAAAAGGAAAAGGAAAAAAAGGTGAAGTAATCGATGTCGCTGCTGGATATGGTAACTACTTACTATCAAGTAAAATAGCGATTGAAGCAACACAAGAAAACTTACACTCAATTGAGATGGAAAAAGCAAAACAAGAACAAGAAGAACTAAAGATTTATGAAGAAATGAAAGATATGAAACAAAAGATTGAAAAACTACCAGTTAAAGTATTTGTTAGAATTGGTGAAAACGGTAAATTCTTTGGTAAAATTAATTCCAAACAAATTGCAGAAGCATTTAAGAAACAACATAAAATCAATGTTGATAAACGAAAAATTCAACTAAAAGGAAATATTTCATCTTTAGGTAATTACCAAGTAGATGTAAAGTTACACAAAAGCGTAGTAGCTAAAATTGAAGTCTTAGTTGTTGAAGAATAGAGGGATTATATGGAAAAAATTACACCCCACAATGTCGAAGCAGAACAAGCTGTATTAGGTAGTGTTTTCGTTGATCAAGGAGTTATGAAAACTTTGATTGATAAAGTTGAAAGTGATGACTTTTATACTTATAGACATAAGGTAATCTATACAGCAATGATTGAATTATTCCAAGAAGATATTGAAATTGATTACACAACATTATCTAATAAATTAGAAACAAAAGGTTTATTAAATGATGCTGGTGGAATTGATTATATTTTAGGACTAATTAATAGTGTGCCTTCTATTGTCAATTTACCTAACTATATCAACATAGTTAGAGATAAATCGATTACAAGAAGAATTATGGATGCATGTCGTCAAATTATTGATGATGGGTTTACTAATGAGGATGCAATCTCATTTGTTGACAATTCTGAAAAAACGATTTTTGATATTGCCAAAGAAAGAAGAACGACCGATTTTGTTAAAATCGGAGAAGTAGCAGAAGAAGTAATTAGGAAAACAGAAAGCGCAAAAAATAATGCTGGTAAACTAACCGGACTTGATACTGGGTATGTTGAAATTAATGAATATACTTTAGGACTACAACCTTCAGAACTAATGATAATTGCCGCTCGTCCTTCAATGGGTAAGAGTGCGTTTGCTTTAAATATCGCTACTAATGTAGCTAAAATGAAAGAAAAACCTTACATTGCTTTCTTCAGTTTAGAAATGGGTAGTGATCAGTTAGTTGGTAGGATGTTAAGTTCAGAGTCAAGAATTCATTCTAACAGTATTAGAACTGGTGAATTATCTCCAGTGCAGTGGCAACAAATCTCACTAGCAAAAGATAACTTATCAAAACTAAATATCTTATTTGATGATTCAGGAACTGTAAAGGTAACTGATTTACGTCAAAAATGTCGTAAATTAGCGCAAGAGAAAAAACTTGATTTAGTAGTTATTGATTATCTACAGTTACTAAGTGGTACTACTAAAGAAAATAGAGTTCAAGAAGTATCAGAAATAAGTCGTACTTTAAAAGAGATGGCAAGAGAGCTTAAAATCCCTGTTATCGCATTATCACAGTTATCGAGAGCGGTTGAACGAAGAGAAGATAAAACACCAATCATGGCTGATTTACGTGACTCAGGATCAATTGAGCAGGATGCGGATATTATTTTATTCTTGTATCGTGATGAGTATTATTCAAAAGAAAAATCAGAACGTCCAAACACGGTTGATATCATCATTGCTAAAAACAGACAAGGTGCTACTACTGTAAGAAATATTCGTTTACTATTTAATAAGGCCTGTAGTTATTTTGAAAACTCAACAACAGACTATGATAGCCCACTTGGAGATCTTTAATTTTTTAATTAATTTTAATTTCTAAATAGACTTTGTAACCTAGGTTACAAAGTTTTTTTTATGCTTCTTTTATAATTAGGGTGACAAGGAGTTGATTGTATGAATTACATTTTACCAAAAATTAAGAGAAACGGCTTTAATAGTGAAGAAATAAGTATTCAAATTAAATCATTAATAGATAAATTAGGTAAAGATTTAGAACTTAAAAAGGAAGAATATTTATATATTTTAGATAATATATCAAATAATGATACAGAATATCTTTTTAATAAAGCTTATGAAGCAAAGTTGCATTATTATCAGAACCGTGTTTATTTACGAGGATTAGTAGAGTTATCAAACCATTGTAAGATGGGTTGTAAATACTGTGGGATAAATTATAAAGTAAAAACGATAGCTAGATACCGATTATTAAAAGATGAAATTATAGAGTGTTGCGACACTGGGTATACACTTGGATATAGAACGTTTGTATTACAAAGTGGTGAAGACAGTTTTTATACTGATGAGTATCTAGAAGATGTTTTAAAAACATTGAAAAGCAAATATACCGATATACGAATTACTCTATCTCTTGGAGAAAGAAGTTATGAGTCATATAAAAAATTATATGACGCCGGAGCTGATCGATATTTATTAAGACATGAAACAGCTTCGAAAAGATTATATGAGCATATCCACGCATCTTTTATGAGTTTTGAAAATAGAAGAGAATGCTTGAATAATTTAAAAGAAATTGGGTACCAAGTTGGTGCTGGATTTATGGTTGGTTCTCCTACTCAAAATAATAAAGATTTAGTTGAGGATTTATTATACTTAAAAGAACTTAATCCTCATATGGTAGGGATTGGACCGTATTTATGTCATAGTGATACTGAGTTAAAAGGAAACTTATCAGGAACACTTACTGAAACATTAATTATGGTTGCATTAGTAAGATTAATGTTGCCGAAAGCGTTGCTACCAGCAACGACAGCTTTAGGAACATTAGATAAATTAGGAAGAGAAAATGCCTTGAAAGTAGGGGCGAATGTAATGATGCCAAATATTAGCCCAACTGAAAGTAGAGAGCTATATGAAATATATCAAGATAAAATATGCACAGGAGATACAAGCATAGTATGTCGGGGATGTATTGAGACAAGAATAAAAGCTTTTGGACATTCTATAGATTTAAGCGTTGGAGATTTCATTGACATAGAGAGGAATGAAAAAAATGATTGATAAAAAGTATATTACTAAGTTATTAGAGAGCACTCGTAGACCACAAATTGAAGAAGTAAAAAAGATTTTAGAAAAAGCTGCGAAAAGGATTAAACTAAATCATTATGAAATAGCAATGCTATTGAATGTACACGATAAAGAAATGATTAAGGAAGTTTATGATATTGCAGGTGAACTAAAACAAGAAATATATGGTGAAAGAGTAGTTATTTTTGCGCCTTTATACATATCTAACTACTGTGTAAATAATTGTAAATATTGTGGATATAGAAGAGATAATAAATTTGAAAGAAGAAAATTAACACAAGAAGAAATTAAACAAGAAGCTATTGATTTAGAGAGGTTAGGACATAAAAGATTAGCTTTAGAAGTTGGAGAAAGTCCTAAAGAAACACCAATTGAATATGTGCTTGAATCAATTAAAACGATTTATGAAAATTCGTCGATAAGAAGAATCAATGTAAACATAGCTGCAACGACAGTAGAAGAATATAAAATGCTGCACAAAGTAGGAATAGGAACTTATATTTTATTTCAAGAAACATATGATACTGAAGCTTTTGCAAGAGAACATCCTAAAAGCTTAAAAGGTGATTACGATTATCATTTGCATGCTTTTGATCGTGCATTTAGAGCAGGTATTGAAGATGTTGGTGGCGGTGTATTATTTGGATTAGCAAACTGGAGATTTGAAGTAATGAGTCTAATTATTCATAATGAATATTTAGAGAAAAAATTCGGGGTTGGATTCCATACTATAAGTGTTCCAAGACTTAAAAAAGCTGAAGGGATGTCTTTGGATGATTATCCTAATATGATAGACGATGAGCAATTTAAAAGATTAGTTACAGTTATAAGACTAGCTGTTCCTTATATCGGTATTATTTTATCTACAAGAGAATCAAAAGAAATGCGTGAAGAATTAATTCAACATGGTGTTTCACAAGTTAGTGCCGGAAGTAAAACTGATGTTGGTGGATACCACGAAGAACACGAGTTACATGAACATGATCAATTTGAACTTTCTGATGAAAGAAGTGTAATCGAAGTAAATAAAGATTTAATGGAAAAAGGACTTATTCCATCATATTGTACAGCGTGCTACCGTAAGGGGCGCGTTGGAGATCGTTTTATGCGATTAGCTAAAGACGGAACTATAGGGCTTATATGCGAGCCAAATGCAATTATGACTCTAACGGAATACGTTATGGATTATGGGGATCAAGAGTTAATCCAAAGTGGATTAAAATTTGTATTTGAACATGCTGAGAATATTAAAAATCCAATTGTTAAAGAAAAATTAAAAACTAACATATATCGTATTATCAAAGGGGAACGAGATTTATTCTTCTAAGGGGGAATTAAAGTGAGAACAGAAAAAGACTTTTTAGGTAAAGTTTCTTTACCTGATGACGTATATTATGGTATATCTACTTATCGTGCAATAGATAATTTTAATGTTAATTCTGATAAGGTAAATATGCATATTATTTATGAACTAGTCAATATAAAAAAACAGGCTGCAATTGTTAATGAAAAATTGCAATATTTAGATGAATCCAAAGCAAAAGCTATAATCACAGCTTGTGATAAACTACTTAGTGGTGAATTTGATAATTCATTCCCTTTAAATAAAAATCAAGGGGGAGCTGGAACTTCGACAAACATGAATGTAAACGAAGTGATAGCAAATGTTGGTCTAGAAATTATAGGGCATAAACTTGGGGCATATGAATTTCTACATCCAATCAATGATATCAATATGCATCAATCGACGAATGATACATATCCAACAAGTGTAAAAATAGCAGCCATTAAACAAATTAGATTGTTGGCTGTAGAGTACGCTAACTTACAAAGTAGCTTCCAAAAAAAAGAAAGTGAATATGGAAATGTTCTAAAACTAGGACGCACCGAAATGATGGATGCACTTCCTTTACTTGCGGGTCAGATGTTTGGAGCTTATGGTGAGACTGTATCTCGAGATAGATGGCGTATTTACAAGGTTGAAGAACGATTAAGAACAATTAATATTGGTGGTACCGCAATTGGAACGGGGTTGAATGCACCTTTAAAATACACATATATGATGACAGACTTATTACAAGATTCTACTAATATTGGATTAAGTAGAGCAGAAAATCTAATTGATAATACCCAAAATCTAGATGCGATAGTAGAAGTATCAAGCTTATTAAAAGTCGCTGCAAGTTCATTAATTAAGATTAGTAATGATCTTCGGTTTTTAGCCAGTGGACCAAACGGTGGAATTGGGGAAATAATATTAAAAGACAATCAAGTAGGTTCATCTATAATGCCGGGAAAAGTAAATCCTGTAATTTTAGAAATGACAGTTCAAAATAGTCATAAAATAATCGCGAACGACTTTCTTATTACTAATTTAGTAGCTTCAGGTAATTGTGAATTAAATGCCTTTTTCCCTGGGATTGCAGAAGCGTTATTAGAGTCGTTAGAACTGCTTACAAATACGGTTTCTAAACTTAATAATAAATGTATAAAATATATAATGGTCAATAAAGATAAGTGCCAAGAAAACTTGGAAAAATCACATTCCTTAATTACTCCGTTAATTGGAATTATAGGATACGACAAAGCAAGTGAAATTGTGAAAATCGCAAGTGATTCAAAAAGAACAATAAAAGATGTTCTTGTATCACAAAAACTCTTCTCTCAGGAAGAAGTAGATAAACTACTAGATCCACACAATATCACAAGACCAGGTTTGGTTAGGGGGAGTAAATAATGAGTATGAATAAAACACCTAGAAGCAACCGAACTCATATTGGTATTTTCGGGAATAGAAATGTTGGTAAATCAAGTGTTATTAATGCTCTTACTAATCAAAATATTTCATTAGTTTCCGATTATGCCGGAACAACGACAGACCCGGTATTTAAATCAATGGAAATATTACCCTTAGGACCTGTTGTATTGATTGATACTGCGGGAATAGATGATACAGGTGAACTTGGTAAGTTAAGAGTTGAAAGAACGTATGATGTTATAAATAAGACGGATATTGGACTAATCGTATTTGATATAAATCAAGATGAGTTCTCCAATGAACGAAAACTAGTTATTGAATTTAAAAAAAGACAGAAGCCATATTTATTAGTTTCTAATAAGGCAGACCTATATAATAAGGAAACTGATTTTACTAGTATCTTTAAAAAAGATATTATTCATAAAGTAAGTGCGGTATCTAAAGAAGGTATTGAAGAATTAAAAGAAGTTATTGGTAAGACTTTAAAAATTCAAGAAGAAAAATTTAGAATTGTTGGCGACTTAATTAATCCAGGAGACATAGTTGTTTTAGTAACACCAATTGATAAAGCAGCTCCTAAAGGAAGATTGATTCTTCCCCAACAACAAACGATTCGTGATATTTTAGAAAGTGATGCAATAGCTGTTGTAACTAAAGAACATGAACTACGAGAAACATTAGATAAATTAGGTACTAAGCCGAAATTAGTAATAACTGATTCACAAGTGTTTTTAAAAGTATCTGCGGATACTCCTAAAGATNNAGAAACAAAGGTGATTTAATTGAATTAGTTAAGGGGGCCAGAGCTATTGAGAAACTACAAAACGGCGACAAAATACTCGTTAGCGAAGGGTGTACTCATCATCGCCAAAGCGATGATATAGGTACTGTGAAAATCCCGAGATGGCTACGCCAGTACACTGGTAAAGACTTTGAATTTATATATAGTAGTGGGTATTCTTTCCCTAAAGAATTAGATGAAGTAAAACTAGTAATTCATTGTGGTGCATGTATGTTAAATAAGACAGAAATGTTATATCGTATAAAACAAGTAACTGACAAATCAATTCCGATTGTCAATTACGGAGTATTAATTTCATATATCCAGGGTATCTTTGAAAGAGCCCTTGATCCTTTCCCTCTCGCTAAGATGATATATGAAGAAGAATGAAACTACACTATTTGTAGTTTTTTTTCTTTTTGTTTATCTTTTTTAGGAATATTGTTATAATATTATTGTTAAAATACTATGGGTTTTAAGGAGGTATTATGAATAATATTAGATTAGTTATATTTGATTTAGATGGTGTTCTTACAGAAACAACAAAACAACATTATTTAGCATGGAAAACTTTAGCTTCTGAACTCGGTATTAATATTGATTTAGTGTTTAATGAGACATTAAAAGGTGTTTCTAGAATGGATAGTTTAGATCGAATATTAAAAAGAGGAAATATGCTTGATAAATATACTGATGAAGAAAAGGTAGAAATGGCTACTAAAAAGAATGATAATTATGTAAAAATGATTAAGTCTTTTACTGGTGATAATCTATTTGATGGTGTTCTTGATTTATTAATTAAGTTAAAAGATATGGGAATTTTAATCGCGCTAGGTAGCGCTTCTAAAAACGGTCCTCGTCTTTTAAAGAGTATGGGAGTATATAATTATTTTGATTATATTGTTAACCCCGCAGAAGTAAAAGGTAAACCTAATCCTGATATCTTTCTAAAAGCAAGTGAAGAGTTGCATATTCCAATTGAAAACTGTATTGGAATTGAGGATGCCGTAAGTGGAATTGAAGCTATAAAAAAAGCGAATATATTCGCAGTCGGAATTGGTAGTAAAGATATTTTGTTTAAGGCGGATATTATATACGCTGAGACAAAGGATATTGATTTAGAAGTAATTGACAAATTACTAAAAAAATAAAACCTTCAAAATTGAAGGTTTTTATATTTTTAAGTTAAATTCACGATGTATACAATTACAAGTGATGCACCATAAAGTATTAAGAATGTACCAATTACTTTGTTGAGTTTTTCTTCATTTATTTTGTTAGCGTAGATACTTGCAAAGTTAGCTCCTGTAAAGGCTGCGATACTTGTGATTACTAGGGGAATCCAAAATGTACCCGATATTACAATGTGTGTTGAAGCTCCTACTAAGGCTGTGAATGTCATTATAAAGACACTTGTACCAACTGCTTTTTTTAAGTCGTAACCTAGTAACATGGTTAATACTGCTAGCATTGATAATCCGCCACCACTACCAAAGTATCCGTTAATCATTCCGATGATAATTCCCCATATTAAGGATTGGATAATAAGGAATTTTCCTGTTTTCATTAGCTTTGATTGAGCACTACTTTTTACAGGATATACTAGAAATCTTAGACCTAGTATTACAACAAAGATATTTAGTATTCCGTTAAGATTTCTTGGGTTCATATCTTTTGATAAGTAGCTACCAACGATTGTGAATAGAATTACGCTTATTGCCATAACACTCGCACGTTTGATATCAATGTTTTTTCTTTTAATATAATTAGCACTACTAGTAGCGCTAGCTAAGACATCACTAGCTAAGGCAATTCCAATTGCCATGTAGGGATCCATCCCTAACATAGTAGCAAATAAAGGGGCAATTATTGTAGCGGCACTAAGACCTACTAATCCTGTTGCAATTCCTGCTAAAATACCACCGATGATGTAAATTAATATTTCCATAGTAGTCCCTCGTTTCTTATTTGCTATGTTTAATTATATAGTAATCGATGTTTAAAAACAAATTTTGATTTAAAAGAGTAGTCTTTTTTAAGGATGTTTGATATAATACCTAATTGAATTCATAGGAGATAATTATGAAGAGAAAATATGATTTAACAAAAGGTAGTATTTTAAAAGCATTACTAATTGTAGCACTTCCTACTTTAGGTACAAGTTTAATCCAAATGGCTTATAACTTAACTGATATGTTTTGGGTTGCTAGAGTTGATCAACTAGGTTTAGTTCCTGAAGAGGCTGTTAGTGCTATCGGAACTGTCGGTTTTTACCCATGGCTTGGATTTGGACTTATTTTATTAGCTAAGATTGGTACAAGTGTAAAAGTTAGTCAGGCAGCAGGTATGAATGATATGAAACTTGTTGAAAAGATTGGGAATAACGGGTTAATTTTAATGTTTGTTTTAGGGTTAGCTTATAGTTTATTCGGTTATTTTGGAGCTCATTTATTTGTAGGATGGTTTAATACCGGAAATGCTAATATTGATGCTTATGCGATTACTTATATGCAGATTGTTACTTCTTTTGGATTATCGTTCTTTTTAGTAAATTTATTTAATGGTGTTTATGATGGGTTAGGAAAAACGATTAATACTTTATTGGTAACATCTTCAGGATTAATCTTGAATATTATATTGGATCCTATCTTCATATTAGATAAAATTAATCTTTTTAATTTAGTAACGATTGATGGGTTAGGTATGGGAGTAAAAGGGGCGGCAATAGCTACTGTTATTGGACAAACATCCATTTTAATAATATATATTGGAATCTATTTATCGAAATATCGACCTTTTAGAATTAATATTGTTAAGTACTTTGATTGGCAAGTATTAAAAGAAATATCAAGGATTGGTATTTTTGTCGGTATTCAAAGTATGTTGTTTACTTTTATTAGTATGATTATAGCAAGGATGGTTCTTAGTTATGGTGAAGCACCAATGGCTATTCAAAGAGTAGGAAGTCAAATTGAGTCTGTTGCATGGATGATTGCGAGTGGATTCCAGGTTGCTTTAGCTAGTTTTGTTGGACAAAACTTTGGAGCTAGGAAATATGAAAGAATTAAAGAAGGATATAAAACTTCAATGAAATTATTAGTTCCTTATGGGATTGTAATTAATATATTATTATTTGTTTTTGCTGAACAGATATTTAGTGTTTTCTTCAGTAATCCTGAAACGTTAAGAATTGGTAAAATATATTTAGAGATTTTAAGTATTTCACAGTTATTTATGATTGTAGAACTCGCTACAGCGGGAGTGTTTAACGGGCTTGGTAAAACATTCTATCCTTCAGTAGTGAGTATTAGTGGTAATTTAATAAGAATTCCTGGGGCTATTCTTCTTGGGGCATCATTAGGATATTCAGGAATTTGGATGAGTGTAAGTGTTTCAAGTATTATTAAAGGTACAATATTAGTGATATGGATTTTATACTTCTTAAAACGTCTAGGGAAACCAGATGGAATATTATTTGAAAATAAATTATAATTGATATATAATGTAGTGCGGAGTGATATATATGATAGATAGATTAGATAAAATGGAAGAGAGATACAATGAAATTAACGCTCTTCTAATGGAACCAGATATTTCAAAAAATATTAAAAGAATGACCGAGTTATCAAAAGAACAAAGTTCTTTAACTCCGGTTATTTCGTTATACATTGAATATAAAAAGGCTTTACAAAACATCATTGATTTAAAAGAAATGATGCATGAAGATGATCCTGAAATCGTTGAGATGGCGAAAATGGAATATGATGAAGTAAGACACCTTGTACCAAATATAGAAGAAAAATTAAAAGTTCTTTTAATTCCCAAAGATCCTAATGATAATAAGAATGTTCTTTGTGAAATTAGAGGTGCAGCTGGTGGAAGTGAAGCTAATATCTTTGCGGGTGATTTATATCGCATGTACGCAAAATATTGTGAAACAAAGAAATGGAAAGTAGAAGTAACTAATGCCGAAGAAAATGCTGCGGGTGGATTTAGTAAAATTGAATTTACTATTAACGGCAATAATGTTTTCTCATTTATGAAATATGAATCAGGAGCACATCGTGTACAACGTGTTCCCCAAACAGAATCACAAGGACGTGTTCATACCTCGACTGCTACTGTATTAGTGTTACCTGAAGCTGAAGATGTTGAAGTTAATCTAAATATGGGTGATGTAAGAATCGATACATATCGTTCAAGTGGTGCTGGTGGACAAAGTGTAAATACAACAGATAGTGCTGTACGTGTTACTCATGAACCTACGGGATTAATAGTTACTTGTCAAGACGGAAAAAGCCAACATGAAAATAAAGCATCTGCTTTACGTATTTTAAAAATTAGACTGTTTGATTTAGTAATGCAAGAAAAAGCTGAAAGAGAAGGCGAAGAAAGACGAAGTAAAATTGGTAGTGGTGATAGAAGTGAAAAAGTTAGAACTTACAATTATCCTCAAAACCGTATTACTGATCATCGTATTGGGTTTACAATATTACAGTTAGATCGTGTAATGGAAGGTAAACTTGAACCAGTTATTGAAGCTTTAATTAATGAAGATTTAAAACGAAAATTAGAAGGAAAAGAATAATATAAAGAAGAGCGTTAAGCTCTTCTTTATATGACTTAAGAGGTGATTTTATGCCAACATATAGAGATGTATTGAGAATTAACGAACAATATGCTACTGATAATAGTAAAGAGGACTCTAGTGTAAAAATTTTATTACTCCATTTTTCAAATATGGATTCAGGAGAATTATTATTACACTTTGATGACGAAATGCCAGAAGCGTTATATAAAGATTTTCTTTATGCAGTTGATCGATATATAATCCAAAATATTCCTGTTCAACATATTGTTGGATACGAGTACTTTTTTGGACATAAATTTATTGTGAACGGTGATGTCTTAATTCCTCGTTTTGAAACAGAAGAGTTAGTCGCAAGTCTTTTGATGCTTTACGATGATGTTTTTAATGGTAAGGAAGTTGAAGTAGTTGATGTTGGTACTGGTAGTGGTTGTTTAGCTGTTACTTTAGATATAGAAGAAAAAAATATGCATGTTACAGCTACTGATATATCTTTAGAAGCATTAAAGGTTGCTGAGGCAAACAATAAAGTATTACAAGGAAATGTAACGTTTTTACAAGGTGATATGTTAGTTCCGTTACAAGGTAAGAAATATGATATCTTGGTATCGAACCCACCTTATATTCCTAATGATGAATTTGTTGAGGATTTAGTTAAAGTTAATGAACCACATATCGCATTATTTGGTGGTGAGGATGGACTTGATTTCTACAGACAGATAATTGAAGGAGCAAGAGAACATTTAAATGATCAATTTATTATTGCTTTTGAACATGCATTTAATAAAGCAAAAGAGTTAAAAAATATAATTAAAGAACATTTTGATGATGTTGAGATTATTCAAAAGAAAGATATGCAAGGTAAAGATAGAATGACATTTGTTGTTAAAAAATAAGTAAAAAAAATTATATATATTAAATA
>LGVE01186323.1_pt1 | contig 13634 bp, 24 predicted proteins | sample 469871 | NCBI WGS metagenome assembly LGVE01 (sample SAMN03893561, study PRJNA290197) | marine sediment metagenome | material: sediment; isolation source: combined push core samples #3730, #5133, and #5579 collected at Hydrate Ridge | place: Pacific Ocean: Hydrate Ridge | reverse complement strand
CCGCACGAGAGATCACACCTTCGCCGCGGCGATGCCTCGGCGAGCCTATGCTGGTGGACGCAGCACAGCATTTTGCGGGTGGCTCTTTGGCTGGCGCGGTTGATCTATACAGCTCTGCGTCCCATTCCCCTGATTGGCCTCTTGAGCGGCTTGTACTTCTCAGTGGCGAGCTTGGGGCTTCACTTGGCATTAGGGCTTTTCAAAGTTATGGATCGCCACTTAGGGCGTCTCATGGAATATCGTGCCGATCGTGACGCAGCGCGTGTTGCCTCGCCAATTGCTGGCTGCCGGCTTCTCAGTAGGCTCTCTACGGGGCTCGAACCGAGTTGGGGGCTTTTCTCGACACATCCGCCGACCTATCGGCGTATCAAGCGCCTGGAGCGTATGACATGAGCTTGATGGGTTACCGCTCGACACTGCTTAGATCCGTTATTGCTTTGACCTTGTTCTACAGCCTCACTGCGATTGCTGTGTTTTATTCTATGGGGCCGGAAACGCTTCAGGAGTGGTTAGCTGGCGCCGGCTTTTGGGTTGAGGGTGACGATGAGATAACCCCCCCGAACGCGGCATCAGCGGCCACAGAGGTCGTCCTGGCAAGGTCGCGTGTAGTCTGGCCATGGTTAGTCGGTGGAATGGCTGCAGGTACTGTGATCGTTCTACTAATGGTGGGAGTGGGATTAATAACACGTCGACGGCGTGCTAAATCACGCGGTGATTTCCGGGGCATGGATCTCTCAATCACTTATATGCCCAGTCCTGATCCGATTAGCTACAAGCCTGTGAAAGCAGAGCTGGCGGGTAACGTTCCGGCACACCACATGCTGTTAATTAATCAGCTCCTCGGTTACCTCCAGGCGCACCCTGATGCTTATTGCGGAGACGGACACAACACAACGCTGCTCGAGCACCATCTCGGGGTGATTGATGAGGCCTTCGAGTATGAAGGTGCCGACTCACTTCTCCCTCTTGCTGCGGCCGCTCACGATATTGGCAAAACTGTTTCGCATGCGAAACAGGACGGACAGTGGGTGCGCCTTTCCTACCACGATAAACAGAGCGGTCGCTTGTTGGCGAAATTTCCCGCTTGGTGGGCGCTTCCTGAAGATGAACGATCTATCCTTTTACTGGCAGTCAAATATGAGCATTCACCTAACTTGATGCCAGTGACATTCCCAGGGCTTTGCAGTAATGGGATGCGCCGCGCTGTCACCCTCCTCCAGCAGTTGCGAGAAATAGATGGCCTAGCGACACGAGGCGAGAAGCGCAAGGTGCTTGAGACTCTGGATGTTCAAGAGCTTGCGATCGATACATTTTTGCGAGTGGTTCCCCAAGTACCCTATCAGGTGAAAGGCTTGGCGAAGCGTGTCAAAGCAGCTGGCTTCCGCGTTGGTGAGCGTCTTTACCTGTCAGAACATCATGTTCGGGAGACAGCCCTTTCTAAGCTAGATGATGACGTTGCCGCGGCCTTTGGCGGTGACTTTCGAGCCCGAGGTAAGTCGGGGGAATTTACACAGGTGCTGTTGGGAGCATTGGCCGATCGCGGCTGGCTCATCACTGAAATCGAGGGCTTGCCAGAGGGGAGCGAAACGGCGAAGACCTGGACGTTGCCATCTGACCAAGCGTTATGGCGGGTACGTTCCGGCATAATCGAGTTCAGGGGTATGATCGCGGTAGAGCTGCCAGCGGAACACCAAGGCCTATACCCACGAGAAACCGCTTATGAAGTGACCGTCCTTGGCCCCCAGGGCAAGCACAGTGGTAATGCTGGCGTTGCACCAACAAAAGATAGTGGTAAGCGGGAAGAGCGCATGACCAAGCCTAAAGGTATTCCGGCGTCCGATGTATGTGATGTCAGCCTATTTGCTACGGCGCCAGCTGTAGCAGCGCCGAAACCCGGGGGGAATACTGCACAGAAGGCAGAGCAGCAATCCGACTCAAGCGGTGGGAATGCTGCACAGAAGGCAGAGCAGCAGTCCGACTCAAGCGGTGGGAATGCTGCACAGGAGAGCGCAGAGGCAGCAAACAACGCCTCCAAGTCCAGCAAAATATCAGTCAACAAGACTGACATGGCCGGTGCGTGGCTATTGGATGACCCCGCGCCAGCAGGTGGGGATGCTGCACAGGAAGAGGCCCGCCAGTACAGCCCGGGCGGTGGGGATGTTGCACAGAAGGACAATCACGCTCAGAAACAGCAGGCCCTAGCCAAGGTCGATTCAGACGAGCAGACAGATGGTGCTGGCGCCTGGCTGTTGGAAGATGCCCATGGCGGCGGTGGGAATGTTGCACGGGACGAGCAGCATGGAAAGAATGACGCCACTTCAGACAAGCCCTACGGAGGCAGCGAAGGCGATTCAGAGGGAGCCTGGCTCTTGGAGGATGGTGCTGACTTGGCCGGTGGGAACATTGCACGGGTTGAGCCCCAGGAACCAATCCCGCACAAGGCAGACGGTGGGAATGTTGCACCGATTGTGGAGCAATCCGAATACACGGGCGTATCTGAAGATGGGGGGCAAGTGGCGACAGCCTCAGGCGCAGATAACCATAGTNNTATTATCCCTGGCCAGGGAGAGGCAGTGCTGGCCAGAGTTGAGCATGAGCCACCAGTAGCGCAACTGACCGCCGAGGATGGCTCCTGGCTATTAAGTGAAGGGCCGCATGACTCACCTCGACCCGTAAACCCCCTTGAGGGTAAAACCCAGGGTAGCCCTCAAGCAGCTCCTGCTGATAAGGCTGAAACGGCTACAAGCGTTTCTGAGCAGCTGGAAGCGGCCGTGTCTGGCCAGGATGATGCAGAACCGTCATCACCCATTCAGCGACGACTGAAGAAGCGTGGAGGAGCCGCTGGTCGCCAAGCACGACAGGCCTCGAACAATGTCGCGCCAGCAGATCAAGGTAAACAGGCAGGCCAGGCGAAAACGAGCAAAGGTTCTGGAAAGCCTGGCGGAGCTAAGGCGGAAGTAAGCGGGGTGCCCAAGCTGTTCAGCTAAACAGGCATCACCTTATCAGGATGGAAGGCTGCCTATCGACAAAGCCTCCAGCCCGTAACTGCGGTTACTTTTTCAGTCACACCGCCCCCTACCTCTCCTTGAGACCTGACATACCGGGAATGAGGAGAGAGGAATGAAAAACCATGATGAAGTGCTGATCGTTCGCGGCGATGCTGAACTTCGTTGCTACTGGCGAGCGATGGAGGGTCAGCCTTTTGCAGATGTTGACCCTGCGGACTTTGGGATTGAGCGGCGAAAAGCGAAGGTAACGTTCCTTTCGCGGGACTGGCCCTACGCTGCCTCAGTCAGGCTATCAATTGATGGTAAGCGGCGAACCTACCCTGTAAGACATGGGCTATACGGTCTTGTGGTTCGTCCAGATCGTTGACTTCACGCCTCCTTCAGCTCTGCTGTGGGAGGTTTCTCATGCTTTCTAAAAATCGGTATCAATTGGATTCTTTGGGTCGCGCCTCGTCCACGTTAGTGATGGCCTATCCTTAAACTCATCAGTTTTTATCTTTTTCCCTGCTTTCCAACTGGAAGCCTTTCGCCCATCTTTAACGATAAAAAATAGAAGTAATGAGCCAATACATACGAACAATAATTCTTTCATTTTATCTACCTAAAACGTCTAGCTAGTGCCATTAATCGACCCAGCGGTCGTTAAGCGGATTATGCTCGGGATTGGCCTTGTCAATGGCAGCGCCAATAGCAGCATAAGCGTGCTGGTACTTGGTGTAAGTCTTGCCACTGGAGTAGTAAAGGTTAAAATCAAGTTCGCTGCGCACAACAGCTAGAAGCGTCTCTGGCTCACCTTCGCGTGTAATGACATCGATCGCGTCTGTGACTGATTCGTCCTCGATTCTTGACGCTATTACATTTGCGAACATTTCTGCGTCGTGCCTGATTTTGCTCATTGAATGGCTTTTCCTTGAACTTTACGGGTTGTTAGCTACACGCTGTGCGTCGCCTTTCGCAGCCTTGGCCAACAGTGATTTTTCAGCACTGGAAAGAAACATTGCTTTTAAGCCAAGCACTCCAGAAGCCTCAACGGTCACGGTTGTGCCATGGCCTTGAGCCGGTAGGCCAACGCGAACTTTGCCTTGCTGCCATGCAGCTTTGATATCGCGATAGAACATAGCTGATCCCCTTTTCTTATAGCTTTGTAATACGGCTGGGATCAGTGCCAGTCGGTCGCACTAAAACCCATACTTGATATTTTCCTTTGGCGAGACCTGACCCTACGAGGTCGATACCAAAAGGAACAATCATGGCCCATAATCCAGGCCCAAACGATACGCAAGAGGCTTCGCCTATGGCCTTCTCATTCAGATCAGCTAAAGCCTCTCTCAAACACTGCAAGACCCACTCACGCCCCTATTGGCACGGCATTGCTCCTGTTTTCGATTGTGGTAGAGCCTTTAGGTGTTCATGAGCAACTTCAAGGTCTGGCTCGGAAATGAATATCTCTCTCTTGGTCCCCATCAAAATCGAAAACATCGCTTTTCCTATATCAAAAAGAGCTAGGAGCGGCACCAAGACGGTGCAGCATCCCCACCGCTTCGTTTATCCCAAAAAGCTCCATGTCAGGGGCATCCTTGCCGTGCAGGTGGGCAAAGCTGGTGGCACTGTTCCATGCTGCGACGCGCTCACGATGAAGTGCTTGTATTGCAGCCACTATCAAGTCTCGATCTTCCGTGCCCACCATATTTGTTAAATCGATAGGTTCTTTACTCATGAGTCCTATCCTTGCCCTTTTCCTTTTCCTTTAGCTTAGCTTGCTCGGCCTGTTCCGTAATCACATCGATCCACAACGCCAGTTCCTTAGCCGCAGCTGCCTCATCAGCTACGCGCTTCTTATAGCCGTTCTTGGAGCCACGCTTGTCTTCGGGAGTTTCTAGAACTTTATAGTAGGTCTCACGGTAGCGCTTTACTAAACGCTGGGCATCCCTGTCCAGAACTATAGTGAGCCTATCTGGCGGTTCAACGCTGCTGGTCATTAGATTTCCTATAACTTATTCATTTAATAAACATACCCAGCCATTGCTTACCCTGGCGCTGCCAAATCAGCAATATTGTTCCTGCGGCAATATTCAGCGTAGCGAAAAACCACATAAGCTCTTTCAGTAATGCATCGGGCGCCTTCACCGAAAGAAACAGTCCGAAAGAAATGGCTAGGGCACCTACTGTTAACGTTGCGACCTTGAGTACACGATCTAACATAAATCTGCTTTACCTATTGCTCGGTAATCTAATGCGTGGCGCTGCATCAATACAGACGTAGCGGAGCGTTGAGGCTCAACAATGTAGTCAAGCAAATGTTCGGCTTCTTCGTCCGCTACTTCGTTATACGCTTCTTCGGGGGTAATACCGTATTGATCGGCAATAGATTCGAGTATTGCCTTCTTAGTAGCCGCATCAACGACGGACAAAAATTTAACGTTGAGGTTAGACATTGAGTATTCCGCGTTGGTTGCTTTGGGGGGCAGCCCCAGGCGGGCCGCTAGCGAAATCGCCGCAGGGGGCTTTTCCTTTAACTTTTCATTTCTTTATCTAGCTTGTAGCCAAGTCCAGCTAATACTGCCCCAAAAAACAAAAGACCCACACCGACATAGCCGCCATAACCGAATAGAGTCGCTACATTATACGGCTCTTTAAAAACATCATTTTCTGACGTACCTATAACACTGAGTGCTCCAAAAACCAGTAAGTAGAAAATGGCGAAGCATACAAATAGTACACCCATTACTTTAGGTGGGTTTTCCCACATGGCTTCTCGCAAGCTATCGGCGCTTTTTGTTAATGCGCTAATAATTAGAAGCGCAACGAAAAGCCCTAATACCAAGGCAATAATGCCAAAGAAAATCACTAAAATTGTATTCATACGTTACTCCAGCTTTTCCTTGATCAGTTTTGGGCTTTCTGTGAGCGATTAAGCGCGCAGCTTCTAACATGAGGATGCTGATCGTTCAGCAGGGCATCTCGAGCCCCCTGGTCGCAAATGCTCCAATGTTCCATTGCCACGGTGAAGCGCCCAAGCCGATCCAATTCAGGAAGGTCATTAACCTTGATAGAGCCAGTGCTTGCCACAGCTTGCACTACCGCCGCACGTTTCGCGTAGACGGCTTCCCAATCTTTGTGATCACTAGCATTTGCAGCCATCGTCTCAAGCATATTCATCGCCGTGGATTCCTACTTTTATTCAAAGAGTGTTTGAACACGCGCTAATACGTCTTCAATGATGTAATCAGGGACGGCCTCAACCTTGCGCGCTCCGCGTGCCTCCAGATCCAGGCTTCTGAGTTGATTAACTAGAACAACGCCTTGTGTCTTGGTACCTGATCCAGTTAGCGGCACTGCAAAGCCCGCATGTCGCGCAAAATTGCCACCCTGGGTAATCGGTGCGATGACAACAGTACCAAACTGATTAAAGGCGGCAGGAGTTAAGACGAACGCAGGCCGAAAATCGCCCTGCTGCTCCCTTCCTTCGGTTGGGTTAAGATTCACTCGCACTATGTCACCGCGCTTAAACTTTGCTCGGCTCATTCCTCGCGCCCCACTGGCTTCATGTTATGCCAAGCAGAAAGCTCTTCCGGTTCTGGTGCATTTGGATCGCATTGATCCAACAGCTCTTGGAGCGAGTATTTCGGTTTTGACAGGATTGGTTTTAGGACAAACTTAGTAGTGCCCTGCTCAACCTCAAGCGAGTCGCCATCGCTTAAACCATATTTACGCAGTAGATCAACTGGCAGCCGCACCGCCGCGCTGTTGCCCCATTTCTGAATTTTGAGTTCCATGTTTTCTTCCTCAATCGTGTATCTACATTGTAGACACGGTAATATGAAATTGCAATATTTGTAGATACATTGTTTCTACAGTGCAGTTTGAGTGTCACCCTGCCCCCTATCCCCTCATGAGACCTGCAATTCAGCAGGAATGAGAGGAGTAGGATCATGAACAAGAAGTTTCAGCAATGGGTCGCTACCGTGCGACGAAGGATGCAGGATGGCCAGCCTCTGATGGGGCCGGACAGCCTGCAGGCACTGACAGACGATGTACGAAAGCTTGGTCTTGGCGCCATGGGTGCCGGTGTACTAGGTTTCTTCGCGCCCACCGAGAAAATTACTTTTGGGGCATCAGTTGCCTTGTTTTTCGTAGGTGCTATCATTTGGGTAACAGGTATTGCGCTTCTCGCAAGATTCGAGCGCAACAGTGCAGAAAAGGATTGAATCTATGAGCCCTTTTGGATGGATAGTTACAGCTTTTGCAGTCTTTATGGCGGCCGTGAGTTTATTCACGTTCGTTCAAATTGAGCGCAGCAAGCACCATCACCATCAGAACGGCAGCAGCAGTTAGCTGAATTCTGGCGATTGTCATTCTCGTCAGTACAAGAGACATTGATCTCACATTCAACAAGCTCTTCCTTCGCGAAGAGCTTTTTTATTTCCGGTTACCTGAAGCTGTCGGATTGTTCAGTTAACCACTTCCTTGGCAAGGGAAAAGGCCACTGCCGCCACTGCTAAGCACCCCCATGCCAGAGGGTTGGTAAGGAGGCGACATGCCGCATAGCGGTATGGATGTGCTTCTATGCGGTCTATCGTGGTCTGACGGTTGGCTACCATTCGCTTGGTCTTAGTTAGTTGCCCTTCCTGCTCTTCTAGCTGGCGCTGCTGTTCCACGAGCCAGTCACTCGCATTCATTTCTTGAATATTCAATGACCAGGCACGCTCAGCGTCGTCAGTTGTCAGGTCGTTAGCCAGCATATATTTAGAACGAGCGGTGATACTTGATTCGGTTTCACTAGGGATGAATTCAATTCCGAACTGTTCATAGAATCTATTGCGCCTTTGCACATTCATTCCGTCCCATGCGCCGGGCTTTTCGTCCTCCCAAGAGAGCTTTATTTGCATGACCTCTGCCGTTGGCCATTGTTTTGCCCAAGCGACAATTTCTGTCATGAGGTAGGTGCCAATACGATTCCCAAGGAGCCCGCTTAAACGCATACGCACATCTCCGCCGCTGCGGCACTCCTTGTCTGTTAGCTNNCTTTCAGCGTTTCCAAAACCAGCTTGCGAGTAACAAGCTGCCCAGCAAAATTCATTGCTTCCATGTGGCCGCTGGCTATCGATCCGCTTGACTCGAAGCGTCAGCCTTACGCCATGGGCAATGGTTTGCTCTATTCGCTGGATCATCAAGATTGCGTCTGGAGACTCACTGTTGGGCGTGTCTCGGTGGCGAACCTGGATAACACGCAAATTCTCCCGCTGTGCTTCCTCTATTGTGCTGTCCTGGGCTGTTGCGGGACCGACCATGGGCATCTCCTGAATTGATTGTTTCGCATGCGAAACTGGTGGGGTGCTACAAATACCATATTTTTCAACGTCAGCAAGGCCCCTATCTCCTCTTGAGACCTGCTTTGCAGGAATGTGAGAGAGAGAGAAGAGAGAGAATCCCAATGGAAACATTTGGCGAGCGTTTGGAAACGATCATCTACAGCCGTCGCGGCGGTAACTTCGGCGAATACTTAGGCGTTGAAGGTACGAGCCGGAGGGTGCGAATGAGCGATCAGGTGTTTCAGGTCCGCTCATGCGTTGAGGTTGATTCTGACTGGATGTGGGAGGTTACGCACGAAGCAAGCGGCTTGTCTGAGCGCTCTAATGAGCGCTGGGGGCTATGCTTTGCTGCTGATCGCCTGGCTCGCGTTGTTAAACGTGAGGGCGCCTGGAAGTTGCCGATTGGGCCGGAGAGCACACCGATCCCAATGGCTGCATTTTTGGCGTCACGCCAACAGGGGGCTACTACTCATGTTTGATGAAATTGACATGATCCATAGCTATTCCCGTGCGGATGCCATCGAAGATGGCAATTTGGTAGATGTCAGCGAAAGTGCTAAGCACGCTGCCGGCAATTTGATGGGCTTTAAGGTGCCTGTTGCCATGACTTCTGCAGCGTGGGAGGTGTTAGTGGAATGGCATGACAGTACAAACCCACTAGACGCGCTTATAGCAGAAGAGAAGCGGCTAGATGATGTATTGCTTGTCGCTCATGAAGCTGCTGCGAGAGAGCGCAACGAGAGCTGTATCAACTTCATTGTTGATGTGATGGAGCAAGAGGAATCTGGTCCAGTCGTTGTGCCCAAAAATGTCGTTATGATCATCGGGCCCGGGGATTCTCCCGAGCCGGTCATAACGATCATGCTACCCGAGGAGGACTGACGCGATCGCGCAGTAATCACTCCTCATTCTAAGCCCCCAGTCAGCATTGTGCTGCCTGGGGGTTTTCTATGCCTAGCGCCTGGGTCATGCTTTGTTGGCTTTGGAGCAAACAACTCGGCAGCTTAGCCATTAAAGGATAAAAATGACGACACAGAGACCTTTGCCGCCCGTCCCAGAAGGCATCTCAGCGTATTTTTTTATGCGTATGTGTACAGATGCATTTTGCGAGGATGGAAGCGAGTGGTATGACTTCCAATCACTGGACAACTTGCCGCCGTATAGCTGCAAATACGAGCTGGACATAGACAATCCAATTTCGTTTCGCCGGCCTCCTGGTACAGAAGGTTTCCACGTCATCGAGCTGCCATTGCGTTTGGCCCTCGAGACGATGGAAGAGGAAGATCAGTATTCATTAAACCCGGCAAGATGGAACAAGGTGGTGCTAGACCTCTCGGAGGGCTGGTGTTACCACCCCTGGATGTCCGCAGTGCCTGGCGGCCGCCCAACATTGCAGGATGGGCGCCATCGCATTATAACCATGATGAAGCTACTAGGGATGTCTTCGGCTCCTTTCATTGTCGAGCCAGAGCACGTTGCCGCGGTCAAATCATGGCCAGATTTTCAGCTCTAGCAAGCCTGCTTGGCCATTCGATGGATTAATGAGTCANNGGATTAATGAGTCAAGCGGGCCAGCCGCTATGTTTCGCATGCGTAACATTAACTGTCTGAGCCAGCCCTATCTCCTCACGAGACCTGCAATATCGCAGGAATGAGAGAGGAGATAGATTATGGGTACAACATCCGTACTGATGCCGTCAGACCGTAAAGCCTTCTTGGACGAGGAATACACTAAGAAGGATGGATCTATCGAAGTGCTGAAGTCGAGCTTCGTGGGCTCAACCTACTACGCTGCGATCAAGATCCAGCAGGCAGGAATAGCCTCTAATCAAGCGTCGATTGAGTACACGATAGCGGCGATCGTGAAGACAAGCCTTTCGCAGGGCGAGTTTTTCTATAAATCGATGGATGAAACGATGGGGCCATACTTTAGACAGTGCCCTGCATCCATTCTCAAACTGTTAACTCCTCTTGAGGAGCTTGAGAAGCTTGGGGTAGTAGTAGGGCTAAGCCTGTCGTATGCCAGCGAATGGCGTGATAAATGCCTAAAGCATGCTGAATCGAAGAAGAAGCGTGCGCGCCTGAAAAATGGCGATCGCATAAAACTGCCGTACCCAGTACGGTTCGATGGAGGCCTAGAGTGCGACACGTTCACCAAGGTGGACTTGCCTCGCAAACGCAATGTATTTAGGCCAGAAGGCTCATCCAGATTGGTAAGGCTTCGTGCCAGCAATCTGAATGACGCCGTAGTGCTCGCATAGTATTTCAAGCCCCCTCTGCTGTTCTCAGCATGGGGCTTTTTCACGCTGGCGCCAGCCGCGCTCTACCACCTGACACACAAGACCCTACCTCTTCTTGTTGCCTTCGTCGCGTTAGCGTCCACCACATGAAGGCCCCTGCTCGCCCGGATAATGAAACTCACCTTTGCCACATGGAGGCCGTTATGTCTGCACTAACGCATGAAGACCACTTGTTTCTTCGACAGCTGAAGAAAACAATCAGTGCCAGGTCCGCCAGTTTCTTTGATAAAACGTTCGGCACCAATGTACTGCCCGCTACTGGCGCGTCGATCACCATTGAGGGTGAGGTTAAGATGGATATGTACGATCACGCGCCAGGACTCGCCTTCTTTGAGAAGGACTCCTCGCGACATGTGGCAGTTCCTCCATTCACGGAGTATCACAAACTACGCGATTTGGCTGACGTTAGTTTTGCGGAATTTTACCAAGTGTGGCTTGAAGCTGAAGATACATATGAGGGGTTGTTCAGGCCTATATGCATGCGTATCTGCAATAGTGATGGAGTAGTCATTGATCTGTACGAACGGGGAGCCTGGGTCGAAGACACGATCCCCCCTGGCCAATGGGAAGGAACCGAAGCCCAGATTGCGGAGCTTGATCGCGAAGGGAGCATCCAGTCTGGGTGGGACAACTTTTCGACAGCCCGAGGCTTGCACCGGGATGCCTCTCGACTACGGCTATTGCTTAGCCTTTCCCGGCACAGGGCTATGAATACCGCGTGACCCCTTCAAAGAGGCAGTTGCCTAAGGACACCCTACGGTCATTCATTCCCCTACCTCCTCTTGAGACCTGCAATTACGCAGGAATGAGAGAGGAGTGAGAATCATGACGACACAGGCAGAGAAGATCACCTGCTGGATACCGAAGTGCCACCTTCCCGCACTGCGGGTAAAGGTAGAACGACTCGATCGTAAGGCAAAGAAACTCGGCATGGCGCCCTTCGAGATCAACGTTCTGGAAGAGTCTGTAAAACCTTGGACTCGTGAGACGGTGGATCTTGAGGATCGACTATCGCAGTTTAGGGTGGAGCATATCGTTGCAGTAAAAGTCTCGATCAGTGGTGAACCCCCGAAGCTAGATGGGTATCGTTTGCTGGCGCGAATCGACATGGCAGCGAACCAGGCAGCCCGGGTCACCCCCTTGGAGTGGGCATATAGCCGCTTGCCTGAGCCATATAGATCGGGCGACGCCACTGGCGACTGCAGCCACTGCAACAAACGGCGTGAGCGGCGTTATCTCTTTCTGATGGAAGAGATGGCAACTGGTGTGGTTCTCGAGGTCGGAAAGACATGCCTCAAGGACTATATTGGCCACCAAGGCGCTGAGTCGATGATCGCCCGTGCTCAACTATTGGTCTCTGTAATCAATATGATGGAAGAGATCGATGAGGTTGGCTTATACGGCGGTCGCACGCCAGAGGCTGTTGTCGAGCTGCGATGGCTGGTGGCCGCGGCAGTAAGGCAGATTCGGGAGCGAGGCTTCGTGTCTCGTGCTCGAGCAGAGGAAACCGGCGACCTGGCCACAGCAGAGATCGTTGGTGAAATGGCTCGTTCAGCCCCGATGGTCAGCAAGGGGATGAAGGCGTTTGTCTCTGAAGACGTGGCGCGGGCAGACGCGGTGATAGCGTGGGCGCGGGAAGTGCTCCCTCTGCAGGCTGAGCTAAATGATTTCGAGACGATGATTGTTCATCATGCTCGGTTCGATATGGTCGGCCTTAAACGCGGTGCTGGTGTTATGACAGCGGCTGTCACTGCCTACGATCGATATGAGGAGTCAGCAGTAACCGGCGAGTCTATGAAGGCTCTTGGCTATGCTGGTGATCCAGGCGATCAATTAGAGATGGAAGTAGTGCGCAAGCGGTCCTTTTCATCAGATACGCGATGGGGGCTGATGTGGAAGCACATCTTCTGCGACCTCGAAGGTCGGCACATTGTCTGGAAAACAGGCAAGGCCCTTGAGGGGAACAAGGTTGTATTGAAGGGGCGAGTCAAGGAACACGGCGAGTACCGGGGGATTCCCCAGACTGTCGTGACTCGCTGCTCAATTAGACCTGCATGATTCACTAGCCCCTGAACCTGTCGGTCAGGGGCTTTTTTATGCTGGCGCTGGCCCTCTCTTACCCCCGTCGAAGACTACTCCTTCAGCCTATGGGATGTTCCGCATGCGAAACATTTCACAGGCTTTCCAGCTGTCCACTTGTGGCAGTCCCCGCCCTATCTCCTTTTGAGACCTGCATCGCAGGAATGAGAGGAGAGAGCGACATGAATATTGAGCTGATTGTAAATCAAGAAGATGCCATAGCTTTTGGTCGTGAGTTCGGAGGCCTGAATATCGATGACCTCAGTGCTGATCAGGTGGCTTTTGCCATCGACTCAGCGCAAGGGTCACGATTCATCCTGCCTCGTCAGGCCGGTCGCCGCTGGCGCCAGCCAACGCCACGACAAATGGCTGACTTGGGAACGGATGCGAATGTAGCATTCGAGGTCTTCTCGCTAAATGAGCTGGAGGGCTTTGCTTTCTCGGCTGAGGATGGGACTGTCATCCAGGTCCGCCGCCCTGATCGCGAACTACATCGGCAAAGCACTCTCCAGGCCATTGAGAGTGCTGAAGATATGTTCGTGGTGAGCTTCACCAAGAGAGCGTTCGGTAATTTCCTTCTTAACCTGGCGCACTGGAGTTTTCTCCAGCCCAGGGCAAGAATTGTTCGTCACCTCCCGCGGTGACACTTTCAAAGCCTCCTCGACTTTTCCGAGTCAGGGGGTTTTTTCATGCGTAATGAAAAAAACGGACTGGCAGGCTTCTTAGTGTCAGTAGCGCCCCTATCCCCCAACGAGACCCATTTCGTTGGGAATGTGAGAGAGAGGAGATTTGAGCATGTGGGGACAGACTCTACAGATTGGACACATTGGTGAGCCCGAAGCTCGGACCAACGGCAATGGCAAAACATACGTTCGGTTCGGTATCAACATGGCCAAGAAGTCTGGCGATGACCCGATGTGGCTTAACTGCATTCA
>LGVE01081242.1_pt1 | contig 13649 bp, 23 predicted proteins | sample 469871 | NCBI WGS metagenome assembly LGVE01 (sample SAMN03893561, study PRJNA290197) | marine sediment metagenome | material: sediment; isolation source: combined push core samples #3730, #5133, and #5579 collected at Hydrate Ridge | place: Pacific Ocean: Hydrate Ridge | reverse complement strand
CCAGACCCGTAAGGATATCGCCCGGGTTATGACTATTTTACGGGAAAAACGAAGCTAGGAAGGACTGGGGAGGATCTCAAATGATTAGTGAACGTGGTATAAAAAAAATTCGTGTCGGGTTGGTCACCAGCGATAAGATGGATAAGACCGTGGTGGTCAAAGTAGAAAAGCTGGTCAAACATCCGACCTACAAGAAGTATATTAAGCGGCGGGTTACCTATAAAGCTCATGATGAAGAAAATCAGTGCGTCATTGGCGACAAGGTAGCCATCGTGGAGACCAGACCGTTGTCTCGCGACAAGAGGTGGAGAGTCCGCGAAATTTTGGAAAAGAACGTAATTGTCTAGGAGATACATGTCATGATTCAGATGCAGACGATGCTCGATGTGGCGGATAATTCCGGCGCTCGCAAGCTTTGCACCATCAAGGTGTTGGGTGGTTCTAAGCGTAAATATGCCGGTATCGGTGACATCATCATCTGCTCCGTCAAAGAGGCGATCCCGAATTCTAAGGTTAAAAAAGGGGACGTGATCCGTGCGGTCGTCGTCCGCACCGCCAAGGAAACCCCTCGTCCCGACGGATCGGCCATTAGGTTCGATAAGAACTCTGCGGTCATCGTCACTCAGGGCGGAGAACCTGTCGGCACACGTATTTTCGGACCTGTTGCTCGGGAGTTACGAGCCAAGAAGTTCATGAAAATTGTGTCCTTGGCGCCCGAAGTAATTTAATGTTGAGACGGGGAGATTGATACGATGGCAGCGAGCAAACTACATGTCAAAAAAGCCGACATGGTGATGGTGATAGCCGGCAAGGAGAAAGGCAAGAGCGGTAAAGTCGTTCGCGTCTTGTCCGATTCCGGCAAGGTGGTTGTTGAGGGGATCAATATGATCAAGCGGCATACGCGGCCTAATCGCCTAAACAGCGAAGGTGGTATTGTCGAAAAGGAAGCGCCTCTGAGAGGGTCGAATGTTTTGTTGCTGTGCAGTGCCTGCAACAAACCAGTCCGTACCGGCAAGCGCACCCTTGAGGATGGTAACAAAGTCCGCTTTTGCAAGAAGTGTAACGAGATAGTGGACAAGTAACGGAGGATTTTCATGGCCAGACTGAAAGAAGCTTATCGAGCCGAACTTGCTCCGAAGCTTGCCCAGGATCTCCAACTCAAAAACGTGATGGAAGTGCCGCGTGTTGAGAAGGTGATCGTTAATATGGGACTGGGCGAAGCGATTCAGAATATTAAAATTCTTGAGTCCGCCGTTCAGGAACTTGAAAAGATTACCGGGCAGAAAGTAGTTGTTACCAAAGCCAAGCGCTCTATCGCTCAATTTAAACTGCGTGAGGGAATGCCAATCGGTTGTATGGTAACCATGCGGCGCGATCGCGCTTACGAGTTCCTTGATCGACTGATTAATGTGGCTTTGCCGCGAGTCCGCGATTTTAAGGGAATTTCGCCCAAAGGTTTTGATGGACGGGGCAATTATACCCTTGGTATACGTGAGCAGCTCATTTTTCCCGAAATCGACCTGGAGCAGGTTGATAAGGTTAAGGGGCTCAATGTGACCATTGTGACCACGGCTCGTAACGACGAGGAAGGCCGGGCGCTGTTGACCGCCATGGGCATGCCTTTTCGGAAAAAGAGCAGCGGAACCGAAGGATAGCGGAGGATAACAGTGGCAAAAAAATCGATGAAGATCAAGGCGACGCGGCCTGCTAAGTTTGGTGTAAGGGCTTATAACCGCTGTCCCCTGTGTGGCCGTCCCAGGGCCTATTACCGTAAATTCGACATGTGTCGTATATGCCTGCGTAAGCTCGCGTTGGAGGGCAAACTCCCCGGCGTGATCAAGTCAAGCTGGTAAACAGAACGAAGGAGTTGCATCCATGGCAATGACCGATCCTATCGCGGATATGCTTACCCGGATACGCAACGCGGGTCTCGCAAAGCACTCGAAGTGCGACATTCCGTCCTCCAAGCTCAAAGTAGCTTTGGCGACGGTGCTCAAGGATCTTGGCTATATTAAGAATTTCAAGACCGCAGCCGATGACAAGCAGGGCGTGTTGCGGATCTATTTAAAATTCGACGGCGAAGATAAGCACGTTATTCATGAAATCAAGCGGGTTTCTACCCCCGGTCGGCGGGTTTATGTCGGCAAGGACGAAATTCCGGTGATTAAAAATGGCCTGGGCGCTGCCATCATTTCTACCTCTAGAGGGGTGATGCACGATGTGGCTGCTCGGGAGGCCCAGGTGGGCGGTGAGTTTCTCTGCGCCATCTGGTAAGTAGATACGGCTAAGGAGCCCAGAAAATGTCAAGAATAGGCAAAAAACCCGTAGCTATACCGAGTGGCGTTCAGATTGCTTTGAAAGAAGCCAACCTGACCGTCAAGGGCCCCAAGGGTGAACTGAAGCAACCCGTTGTGGCCGGCGTTGGAATTTCCATCGAAGCCGACCAGGTGCTGGTTCAGAGCGCAGATGAAAGCAAGGGCGCCCGCGCCTATCAAGGCCTGATGCGCGCGCTGCTTGCCAATATGGTCGATGGTGTGACCAAGGGCTTTGAAAAGGTTCTCGAAATCAACGGGGTTGGCTATCGCGCCGAACTCAAAGGTAACACTCTTAACCTTGCCCTCGGTTTCTCCCACGGTATTGAATATTTGCTGCCGCAAGGGATTAGTGCAGAGGTCGAGAAACAGACCAAGGTTATCGTGCGTGGCATCGATAAGGAGCTTGTCGGTGCTACGGCAGCCAAGATCCGTTCATTTCGGCCGCCCGAGCCTTACAAGGGCAAGGGCATCAAGTATGCCGATGAGCGTATTATCCGTAAGGCTGGCAAGACCGGCAAAAAATAACCGAACTAAGGTCAAGGAGACAGACAGTGAACGTCGCGACGAAAAGGCGTCAGGCAAGGCTGAAGAGACAGGCACGGGTACGTCGCAAGGTAAGTGGTACTGGCGAACGCCCCCGGCTCTGCATCTTCCGCAGCGCCAAACATATTTACGCCCAGATCATAGAAGATGCAACCGGCACTACTCTGGTTTCCGCATCGACCCTCTGCAAGGAGGTCAGCGAAAGCTTGAAGGGTACCGGCAATATTGACGCGGCCAAGGCGGTCGGCGCTGCTGTCGCCAAAAAGGCCCTGGCCAAAGATATTAAAGAAGTGGTTTTTGACCGTAACGGTTTCCTTTATCACGGCCGCATCAAGGGCCTGGCCGATGCGGCCAGGGAATCCGGTCTATCTTTTTAGGTAAGGAGGATTTCTTTGCTTCGCAATGATCCAAACGAAATGGAATTAACTGACCGCGTGGTACATATCAATCGTTGCGCTAAGGTCGTTAAAGGTGGACGCCGCTTCAGCTTCTCAGCTCTGGTTGTAGTCGGTGACGGTAAAGGTCGTGTCGGTTTTGGACATGGCAAGGCGAAAGAGGTTCCTGAAGCTATACGCAAGGGTGTTGAGCAGGCGAAAAAGAGCCTGATCACAGTGCCGTTGGTGGATAGAACTATTCCCTTCGATATTATCGGTAAGTTTGGCGCCGGTAAGGTCCTGCTTAAACCGGCTTCGCCCGGTACCGGTGTAATTGCCGGTGGAGCGGTCCGCGCTGTTCTGGAAGCTGCCGGGGTAGGCGATATCCTGTCCAAGTGCCTTGGCTCCAACAACCCCCACAATGTCGTCCGGGCTACGGTCAACGCATTGTCGCGGTTGCGCAGTGCCGAAGAGATAATGGCTCGGCGGGGGCTTGGCGCTGAAGAATAGGCACCGCTGAAAAGGAGAAGATTTATGGCCGCACAGATTAAAGTCACGTTGGTCAAGAGCGGTATTGGCCGCAATCAATATTTCACAAAGGTTCTCAAAGGCCTGCAGCTGTCTAAGCTGCACAAAACGGTTGAGTTGCCGGATACCCCGGAGATTCGGGGTATGATTAACAAGGTTTCTCACATGGTCGTGGTTGAGGACTGATTCAATCCAGGGGAATGGCTGTTATGGATCTGAGTAATCTGAGCCCGGCAATCGGCTCAACAAAAAATAGAAAACGCCTCGGTCGCGGTGCTGGTTCCGGTACTGGTAAGACTGCCGGCAAGGGTCACAAAGGACAGAATGCTCGAAGCGGTGGCGGTGTTAAGCCCGGTTTTGAGGGGGGACAGATGCCTTTGCAGCGTCGTCTGCCTAAGCGCGGCTTTGCTCCCCTGAACAAGAAGGTCTATGTCCTGATTAATCTGCGTGACCTGCAGAACCTGTTTGAAGCAGGGACTGTGGTGGATCTGGAAGCGCTCGGCAAGGCTGGTCTGGTCGCTAAGCTTAAGGATGGCATCAAGATCCTTGCTGACGGGGATCTCGACAAGGCTCTGACGGTCAAAGCACATAAATTCAGCAAGGCTGCTCAGCAGAAGATAGAAGCGGCTGGCGGTAAAGCCGAGGTTATCTGACGTGGTAAAGAGCATCCAGAACATTATTAGTATACCGGAACTGCGGCGACGCATCCTGTTTACGCTTGGGATGCTCGCCGTTTATCGTGTCGGCTGCCATATCCCGACACCCGGTATTGATGCCCAGGTGCTGGGCAAGTTTTTTGAGGGCAGTCAGGGCACTTTGCTTGGCATGGTCAGTGCTTTTACCGGCGGTGCTCTGCAGCGTATGACGGTTTTTGCTCTCGGCATTATGCCCTATATCAGCGCCTCGATTATTATGCAGTTACTGGGCGTGGTTTTCGAGCCCGTTGAGCGCCTGGCAAAAGAGGGCGAACAAGGGCGTAAAGTTATTACTAAATGGACTCGCTACGGTACTATCGTCCTGTCGATTGTGCAGGGAGCCGGAATTGCCGTTGGTCTGCAACAGATGAGTGGCCCCGCCGGCGAACCGGTGGTGTCCGATCCGGGCTTAGGGTTTATTCTGCTGACAGTGCTAACCTTGACTGCCGGTACCGCCTTCATTATGTGGTTGGGGGAGCAGATTACCGAGCGGGGTATCGGGAACGGAATTTCCCTGATCATCTTTGCCGGTATTGTCGCCAACATGCCCTCTGCGGTTGTTAACACTCTGCGACTTATGAATACGGGTGCCGTCAGCTTGTTTGTGATGATCGTTATCCTAGCGGTCATGATTGCGGTTATTGGCGCTATCGTGTTTATGGAACGGGGCCAGCGGCGACTGCCGATTCACTATGCCAAGCGCGTAGTCGGTATGCGCAATTACGGCGGACAGAAGAGTCACCTGCCCCTCAAGGTTAATATGAGCGGAGTTATTCCGCCGATCTTTGCCAGTTCTATTATCATGTTCCCCGCGACTATTGCTAATATGGTTGAGATCGAATGGGTACAGGCCTTTGCTTCCATGATGACGCCAACCCATTTGCTTTATAATGTCATTTTTGTTGCATTAATCATCTTCTTCTGTTACTTCTACACGGCTGTCACCTTCAACCCGCTGGATGTAGCAGAAAATGTTAAAAAGCAGGGGGGGTATATTCCCGGCATTCGACCGGGCAAGGCTACCTCTGATTATATTAATGACGTGTTGAACCGACTGACTTTTGCTGGCGCCATCTATATTGCTGCGGTGTGCGTATTGCCGACAATTTTGATCAGTTCGTTTAATGTTCAGTTCTTTTTTGGCGGCACCTCGCTACTTATTGTAGTCGGGGTCGGTCTTGATACCGCCTCACAGATCGAAGCGCATTTGATCTCCCGGTCCTACGAGGGCTTTATGAAGGGTGTTACTCTCAGGGGGCGGCAGGGTTAGAATGGAGTGGAACCAATGAAGGTGATTTTTTTGGGTCCGCCCGGTTCGGGCAAGGGAACCCAGGCCAAAATGGTCTCTGATAAACTTGGGATTCCGCAGGTCTCGACTGGCGATATGCTTCGTTCTGCGGTCCGGGAGGGGACTCCCATGGGTCTCAAGGCAAAAGCCATGATGGACTCAGGGGCCCTGGTTGCCGATGAGGTGGTGGTCGGAATCGTTCAAGAACGTCTGGCCAAGGCTGATTGCGTGGCGGGCTTTATCCTGGATGGCTTTCCCCGTACGGTGCCTCAGGCTGACGCTCTGCAGTCATGTCTGCAGGGGCTCGGGAAAGATCTCGATGCGGTTATTTCCCTCGAGGTTGATAACGATGCTGTGGTAGAGCGTATCACCGGTCGGCGTACCTGCCGCGATTGTGGCAAGATGTTTCATGTGCGTTTTGACCCGCCTGCTCAGGAAAATATCTGTGATGCCTGCGGCGGCGAACTCTATCTCCGTGACGATGATCAGGATGTGACTATACGTAAGCGCCTTGAGGTCTATGCCGAGCAGACTGCACCCCTGATCGCCTATTATCAGCGGGCCGATCTGGTTCGGACCATAGATGGCATGCAAGGTATTGCTGAGGTGCAGGATCAGATCCTGGTGGCCATGGGTGCCAAGTAATGATTGTTTTGAAGTCTCGGTCCGAACTCGATAAAATGAGGGATGCTGGGAGGATGGTTGCGGAAATACTCGCACTGCTTAAAGAGTGTATCAAGCCGGGTGTAACCACGGCCGAGCTCGATCGGTTGGCTGAGAAGGAATGCCGTAAACGGGGCGCGAAACCAGCCTTTAAGGGTTACGGAGGCTTTCCGTATAGCATTTGTGCCTCGCCGGATGAACAGGTCGTACATGGGTTTCCCAATGCCCAGCCGCTTTCCGAAGGAACTATCCTGAGTATCGATTTTGGGGTGATCTATCGGGGTTTTTATGGTGATTCGGCATTTACGGTGCCAGTCGGTTCGATTGATAAACAGAAGCGGCATTTGGTAGAGGTCACAGAAAAGTCCCTTGCTCTGGCCATTGAACAAGTTTGCTGCGGTGGTTACCTCTACGATGTGGCGCGGGCCGTTCAGGCTTGTGTTGAGGCTGAAGGGTTCAGTGTGGTAAGGGAATTCGTCGGGCACGGAATCGGTAAGGGATTGCACGAGGAACCTCAGATCCCCAATTTTGTTCCCGCTGCTGGACGCGGCGTGCAGCTGATTCCCGGTATGACTTTGGCTATTGAACCGATGGTCAATGCTGGCTCCCCGGGGGTGAAAATTTTGCGGGATGGTTGGACGGCGGTCACCGTCGACGGACAACCGTCGGCACATTTTGAACATACGGTTGCCGTTACAGAGAACGGACCCGAGATTTTAACCCAGATCTGATAGGCACCCGGCATAGGAAGGGGCGCTGCGGGCAAACGCTTCCTTTTAGCCGACTTCTTAATAGGACAAAGGAACAATCAATGAAAGTTCGAGCTTCGGTCAAACCGATTTGCGTTAAGTGCAAAGTCATTAAGCGCAAGGGAATTCTTAGGGTCATCTGCGAAAATCCCAAGCACAAGCAGAAACAGGGATAACCGGATCAGGAGGAAAATACATTGGCACGTATTGCTGGTATCGAATTACCAAGAAATAAGCGGATTGAGGTAGCCCTCACCTACATCTACGGTGTGGGCCGGTCTTTGTCCCAGGATGTTTTGCAGAAGGCCGGAGTGGACCCCAATACTCGAACTGATGACCTGACCGACGCTGAAGTCGGTAAGATCAGAGAGGCTATTGACGGCGGATGCCAGGTTGAAGGCGATTTGCGCCGGGTTGTTTCGACCAATATCAAGCGTCTCATGGACTTGGGTTGCTATCGCGGATTGCGTCACCGCCGCGGTCTGCCGGTGCGCGGACAGAAAACTAAAACCAACGCCCGGACCCGTAAGGGACCTAGAAAAACTGTGGCTGGTAAGAAGAAATAATTGGAGGAACCATGGCCAAGCCTGGTAAGAAGACCGTAAGAAAGAGTAAAGAAAAAAAGAATGTTGCCAACGGCATTGCGCACATTCAGGCGACCTTCAACAATACAATCGTGACGTTTACCGACGTCAGCGGCAACGTGGTTGCATGGTCGACCTGTGGCGCCAATAGCTTTAAGGGCTCCCGTAAAAGCACTCCCTTTGCAGCGCAGATTGCTGCCGAGGAAGCTGCCAAGAAAGCCCAGGATCACGGCATGCGCTCGGTTGAAATTCGCGTTAAAGGTCCCGGTTCTGGCCGTGAGTCCGCGCTGCGAGCCATTTCGGCTGCTGGCCTGAACATCAGCCTGATCAAAGATGTGACCCCCATTCCGCACAACGGTTGTCGGCCGCCGAAGCGCAGAAGAGTCTAACCATACAAGGAGGATGAACGTTGGCTAGATATACTGGACCCGTCTGCCGTCAGTGTAGAAGGGAAAATATGAAGTTGTTCCTGAAAGGGGACAGATGCTACACCGACAAGTGTGCTGTTGAGCGGCGGAACTATGCCCCTGGGGTTCATGGCCAGGGTCGTGTCAAGGTTACCGAATACGGAACCCAGTTGCGTGAAAAACAACGCGTCAAGCGCACCTACGGTCTGCTGGAAAAGCAGTTTCGGGCCTACTTCGCTAAGGCAGATCGTGCTAAGGGTGTTACCGGCGAGAACCTGCTGGTGCTCCTCGAGCGTCGCCTCGACAGCGTTGTTTACCGTCTGGGTTTTGCTAGCTCCCGTAATGAGGCTCGTCTGCTCATCCGTCAGGGACACTTTTTGATCAACGGTCGCAAGGTCAATATCCCTTCATTTCTCGTGCGGGTTAACGATGTCGTTGAATTGCGGGAAAAGAGTCGTCAGATTGCACGTGTCGTCGATTCTCTCGACGGCGTGATGCGGCGTGGCGTACCTTCCTGGGTAGAGTTGGAGCGGGATGCTTTTAAGGGCACCTTGAAGACCCTGCCCGTTCGCGAAGAGATGACGACTCCGGCGTTCCAGGAACAGTTGATCGTCGAGCTCTACTCGAAGTAATCGCGGCATGAGGCGGTTGTAACCTCATTATGGAGGATACGGATGTATAAAAACTGGAGAGATCTCATCAAGCCCAAGCGCCTCCAGATTGAATCAGACAGTCTGTCTGATACATATGGAAAGTTTAAGGCGGAGCCTTTTGAGCGTGGATTCGGTACCACTTTGGGTAATGCCTTGCGGCGAGTGCTTCTGTCTTCTCTGCAGGGCGCTGCTATCACTTCCGTGCGGATCAAGGGCGTCCTCCATGAGTTTTCGACCATCCCCGGTGTTACTGAGGATGTTACCGATATTATTCTGAACCTCAAAGGTGTGCTGTTTAAATTGCACGGTAATGAGGGACGAAATATTCGCATCGTTAAAAAGGGTGCCGGTTTGATCACTGCCGGTGATATCGTGACCGATTCTCACGTCGAGGTGCTTAACCCTGACCATCACATTCTGACCTGCTCCAAAGAGGCCGATGTCGAGATCGACATGGTGGTTGCCATGGGTAAGGGATACGTCCCGGCAGAGCGTAATCGCGATGAAAAGGCACCGGTTGGCACTATCCCCATCGATGCCATCTTTTCGCCCATCAAGAAAGTCAATTTTACTGTCACCAACGCTCGTGTTGGTCAGATCACTGACTTTGACAAGCTCAACCTTGAAGTGTTCACGGACGGCAGTGTTCGTGCCGATGATGCTGTTGCCTACGGGGCCAAGATTCTTAAAGAGCAGCTGCAGATCTTTATCAACTTTGATGAAGAGGCCGAAACGCAAGGCGTTGATGAGAATGAAGAGGGTCGAAAGATCAATGAAAATCTCTACCGCTCTGTTGATGAACTAGAGCTTTCGGTACGCAGTGCCAATTGTCTTAAAAATGCCAATATTCATCTGATAGGTGATCTTGTGCAGCGGTCCGAGGCAGAAATGCTTAAGACCCAGAACTTCGGGCGTAAATCGCTGAATGAGATCAAGGACATCTTGGCTGAGATGGGATTGTCGTTGGGTTTGGCTCTGGACGGATTCCCCGATCCTGAATATCTAAAGCTGATTCGTGAGGGTAGTGAGGAGCTTTGATCCTCAGGGACCCCGTTAAGTAACGAAGAAAGGACCGTAGAACCATGCGTCACAATAAAACCGGCAGGCGGCTCGGCCGCAATTCGAGTCATCGGGCCGCAATGATGCGCAACATGGTGACATCGCTTCTCGACCATGAAAAGATCACCACTACCACGACCCGTGCTAAGGAGTTGCGGAAAATTGCCGAGAAAATGATTACCCTCGGTAAGCGTGGAGATTTGCACGCCCGTCGCCAGGCCCTGCAGGTCATTCGTGATCGCAAGGTGGTTGGTAAGTTGTTTGAAATGGTCGCGCTCCGCTATAAAGATCGCCCGGGCGGCTATACTCGCATTTTGAAGCTTGGTAATCGTCACGGTGATAACGCTCCGATCTGCCAGATCGAGTTGGTCGAGGAGGAGTTTACCCCCCGTCCTAAAAAAGTCGTTCCGGTTGCTGCGGCTGAAGTCGCCCCTGTAGTAGAGCCTGCCACGGAAGTGGCTGCTGAGACCGAAGCTGAAGCTGAAGATAAAGCATAAACCGTACAACTGAATACTGTTGAAAAAAGGCAAGGAGGGTTATCTCCTTGCCTTTTTTCTTTGTTGTGGCCATTGGCTTGAATCTTGACCAGTTGCGGCTGTCCATGGTAGCTTTGCCTACTTAAGTTACTGGAGCCCATAATGTATTTTCCTTCTTTAGAACAGTTTTGCTCCCTTGCCGAACAGGGTAATCTGATTCCGGTTTATCGCGAGATTCTTGCCGATATGGAAACGCCCGTATCTGCTTTCAAGAAAATCGATGACGGGCAGAATTCCTTTCTGCTGGAAAGTATCGCCGGCGGTGAAAAGTGGGCTCGCTATTCTTTCCTTGGTAGTAACCCCGGCAAGATTTTTCGCTGCAACGGCGCGCACTACGAAGTTCTGGATCAAACCGGTGTCGTACACAGCGGGTCCAGCACCGATCCTCTTGCTGAGATCAAACAGTTTATGGCGGCTTACCGACCTGTGCAGGTCGAGGGCCTGCCACCCTTTTTTGGCGGCCTGGTCGGCTATCTAGGCTACGACATGGTGCGGTTTTTTGAGGACCTGCCGTCTTCTTCGACCCCGCAGATTGGGGCTTATGATGCTTGTTTGCTGCTGACCGATACCTTGCTCATCTTCGACAATGTAGCTCAGACCATTAAAGTGGTGTGTAACGTCGAACTGGGCGATGGTGAGGATCCGATACAGGCTTATGCTCAGGCCCAAAGGGCCATTGATAGCCTTATCGCGCAATTGCGCAGTCCTTTAACCGATATACTCGATGATCCGGCCTTCGGTCCTGCTGAAGATTTCGTCTCCGACTTTACCGAAGAGGAATTTATGGCCGCCGTTGAACAATGCAAGGAATATGTTCGAGCCGGCGACATCATCCAGGTGGTTCTGTCTCAGCGCCTCTCCGGTCGTCTCGGTGCGCCTCCCTTTGATGTCTATCGTGCCTTGCGCACTTTGAACCCTTCGCCCTATATGTTTTTTCTCCGTTTTGGCAAGACCTTGGTTATTGGCGCCTCTCCCGAAGTGCTGGTGCGTAAGGTCGGAGCCGAGGTGGAAGTGAGGCCCATAGCCGGCACCCGTCCACGAGGGGCTACCGTTGATGAGGACCTGTTCCTCGAAGAGGAACTGCTGGCCGATCCCAAGGAATGCGCCGAGCATATCATGCTGGTCGATTTGGGGCGCAACGATATAGGCCGGGTTTGCCGCACGGGTTCCGTCGAGGTGAGCGAGTTGATGGTCATTGAACGTTACTCCCATGTCATGCACATCGTTTCCAATGTACACGGTCTGTTGCGTTCCGATTGTGATGTCTACGATGTGTTGCGAGCGACCTTTCCGGCCGGCACCCTTAGTGGCGCGCCGAAGATACGGGCCATGGAAATCATCGATGAATTAGAACCGGCCCGCCGGGAGATCTACGGTGGTGCCGTCGGGTATTTTTCCTTCTCCGGAAATATGGATATGGCTATCGCCATTCGCACCCTGGTTGTGCACGATGAACGCATTTATCTGCAGGCCGGAGCCGGCATCGTGGCCGATTCCGACCCGGCCACCGAATATCAAGAAACCTTGAACAAGGCTCGTGGCGTGATGAAGGCCATTGAAATGGCACGAAAGGGGCTTGATTGATATGCTGCTGATGCTTGATAACTACGACTCCTTTACCTATAACCTGGTGCAGTATTTTCAGGAACTTGGCGAAGAAGTGAAGGTTTTCCGCAATGATAAGATTTCGGTAGCGGAGATCGCTGCATTGCAACCGCGGCGTTTGGTGGTTTCCCCTGGGCCCTGTTCCCCAGCGGAAGCGGGTGTTTCGGTAAGCGCTATTCAACAGTTGGCTGGTAAATTACCTATCCTGGGCGTCTGCCTCGGTCATCAATCCATGGCCCATGCTTTTGGGGGCCGTGTGGTGCGAGCGGAAAATCTGATGCACGGCAAGACCAGTCCTGTTTACCATGACCATCAGGGCCTGTTCAAAGGCTTGTCCTGCCCTTTTGATGCGACCCGTTATCACTCGCTGATCGTCGAGCGGGCCACTCTGCCTGCAGAGTTTGAAATCAGTGCCTGGACCGAGGCCGATGAGATCATGGGCATGCGCCATCGGGAATTGCCTCTGTGGGGGGTGCAATTTCACCCCGAGTCGATTCTGACCGTAGAAGGCAAGCGCCTGCTGCATAACTTCCTGCAAATGACCTGAGTTTTCTGCTGGCACAGGTATTGTCCCTGTTGAGGCTGCCATGATTAAAGAAGCAATCGCCAGGCTGGTGGAGGAGCACGACCTGCCCGAGCCCATGATGATCGAAGTCATGGAGCAGATCATGGGCGGCGAAGTGACCCCTGCCCAGATCGGCGCTTTTATTATTGCCCTGCGTATGAAGGGGGAAACGATCGAGGAGATCACCGGCGCCGCGCGAGTCATGCGGGCCCATGCTACCCCGGTTAGGGTCGGCAAGGTGCTGGATATTGACCGCGAGGAGATCAATGCCGACCGGGAAACGATACTCGATACCTGTGGCACCGGTGGCAGTGGTACCAAAAGTTTTAACATCTCTACCACCGTGGCTTTTGTTGTGTCGGCTTGTGGCGTCAAGGTTGCCAAACACGGCAATCGCAGCGTCTCTTCCGCTTGCGGCAGTGCCGATGTTCTGGAGCGTCTCGGGGTCAAGCTCGATGTTAGCGTGGCCCAGGTAGAAAGTTGTATCAATACCCTAGGCATCGGTTTTCTGTTTGCGCCGGCCTTGCACGGTGCCATGCGCCATGCCATTGGCCCGCGTAGGGAAATCGGGGCTCGGACCATTTTTAATATTCTCGGGCCGCTGACCAATCCGGCCGCTGCCGACCGCCAAGTGCTCGGGGTCTATCGTGAGGNNGTCTATCGTGAGGGGCTGGTCGAGCCGCTGGGCAATGTTCTGAGCCGGCTCGGTTGCCGCCGCGGGTTCGTGGTTCACGGTCTTGACGGCATGGATGAAGTGACCTTGACTGGCCCGACCCGGGTGGCTGAAATCAACCGGGAATCGGTACGTCTTTATACCGTCGAACCGGAGGATTACGCCTTGTCGCGCTGCAAACTGAGCGCCCTGCAGGGTGGCGACGCGGTACGCAACGCCGAACTGGTACAGGCGGTGCTGCAAGGGGAGCAGGGACCACGCCGGGATGTGGTGCTGTTGAACAGCGCCTTTGCTCTGCTGGCAGCAGACCTGGCGGAGGATGTGCCGGGCGGTATTGCGCGGGCTGGCGAGGCTATCGATAGCGGACAGGCATTGCTAAAGCTCAACGATCTTATCAGGATGACAAACCAGT
>LGVE01016557.1_pt1 | contig 13674 bp, 10 predicted proteins | sample 469871 | NCBI WGS metagenome assembly LGVE01 (sample SAMN03893561, study PRJNA290197) | marine sediment metagenome | material: sediment; isolation source: combined push core samples #3730, #5133, and #5579 collected at Hydrate Ridge | place: Pacific Ocean: Hydrate Ridge | reverse complement strand
CTGCTGATCCTACTGCTGATCCTACTGTTGATCCTACTGCTGATCCTACTGTTGATCCTACTTCTCCACAAAGCATTACCAATCTTCAATACGCTGTGGGTCATACATGGATTAACTGGACATGGACCACTCCCGAAGATACATATCTCTCTCATACAATTGTTTACCTAAATGGAATATGTCAGGCAAACATATCGGATCCATTTTATAATGCAACAGGGCTTAGTCCTGATGCCTATTATGAAATAAGTGCACACACTGCCGATATATATGGGAATGTGAACGATACATGGGTTAATCAGACGGCAGAGACGGCGGCAGGGGATGATGACCTCACTGTGTGTGCATCTGACGGTCTTGAATTTTGTCTTGCAGAGAGTGGAGCGTTAAGTGGCGTATCAATAGATGGCAGCAAAATATCTTTATTGACAGTGCCGGGTGGCTTTTCTTTTAGGGAATTATCTTCAACTATTTCAGATATCCCGCTAGAGGGTACGGTTGAGAAGAACTACGATGGTAGCATCACGCAGCATGTGACCAGTTCAGACATTGCGTTTAGATTCGATTACATACCAAGAGACCACTATATCGAGGTACATGGTGATGTACAGGATTTAAGAGGCGTGGACCGGGCGATTCAGGTGCAATATGTTCTGCCTGTGGATGCCACCGGGTGGCAGTGGGGCGATTATATCAGGAAGAGCAGGGAGATTGAATCAGAGGTTCGGTATGAGAATGTGTACAGGATCGGGGAAGTGCGTACACAGAACTCATATCCGTTTACGTTTGTTGGTGAGGATGAGCAGGGCTTGAGTCTTGCCGTTCCTATGGATGTCCCGAGGATATATCGTATAGGGTACGATACTGATGAGGGAGGATATTCAATCGAGTACGATTTTGGGCTTACTAACTGTACTGACAAAATTGGGCATGGACATGCCAACTTTACGTTTATTGTGTACAAGGTGGATGAGCCTGAGTGGGGGTTCCGGGCGGCTGCGAAGAAGTATTATGAGCTTTATCCGGAGTTTTTTGTTAAGCGGGTGGAGAATGAAGGTCTAGTTATTGGATGGGATTTCGCAGTATCACCAATAGTAAACCTCACAGATTTTGGGGCAACCTACATGGATGCTTATGCATACAGTGGCTTTGGGCGTATGACTGCATCTGGATATGACATTGCCACACCCGTATATTCCGAACCGTGGGGCTGGTGGAAGGATCTCGGAGAGGGTTGCATAGAACCGACATACGATGAAAAAATCGCAATTATAGAAGAGGATTATATAAACGGCAGTGACAATGTGACCTGGAAAGGAGTGGCAAATGACAGTTATGTAGCTGAAATGATTATGAACTGTATGCCATACGATAAGAGTGGAAATTGGATAGTGTTCGGCGAACATTTGTGGGGTGGCGACATATACGAGTCACAGAACTATCCAGTAAATCCGGATCCAGATCTACCGTCTCCCAACCGATTTGATCTCACATGCATGCAATTTGAGAACTCAAATAAATCTGGCATTGGTTGCCACGGTTGGATTTTTGGTGATAATTATTTCCCGTTGGTTACTTTAAATAACTGGACGCTCAACGATACTGAACGTCATTCTGGAATTTACTCTGCAACGGTTACAGTGGAAGGTATACCCCGTTATGACACTTCATTTTTTAGTATTGAAATGGTCTCCACATTGCCATTGACACAATATACGTTTTCTGCATGGGGGAAAGTTCAAAATATTAGTGGTAACACTCAACCATTCATTTCTATAGGGGAATACGATGTTGATAAAACATTCCTTCATAGTACACGCCTCCATTACGGATATGGATCGTCCGACTGGACGAAAAAAACTGAAGCCTTCACAACTGGATCTGATACTGTCTTTTTACGTGTGGCAATTACAAATGGATTGACAAATGGAACTTTCTACGTAGACGATATTGAATTATTTAAAACCGGCACTGGCGAAAATCTGATTGTAAACCATGATTTTGAGTCGGTATACAATTTTGACGATTACCCATGCGACGGGCTTCGCATAGATTCTGTTGCGATGGATTATTCGTGGTCAGAATTTGAAAACTATCGCAGAAGCCACTGGATGTACATCGACCATCCACTTGTTTTCAGTTATGATACTAAAGAACCTGTGTTACTGGGTGGGATGTCTCAATACGAGTTCCTTGAAAACATGCATGTAAAAATGGTGGATGGTGAAAATATACTTATAGGGAACATGTTCGATAAGGCAAACCCATTCTATTCACATTTATTTGATGTATTAGGCAGCGAGCGATGGGAGTTGAATTATTGGGACTCGTTCGATTGTCAATATCGCACGATGGGTTATAAAAAACCTATTACCAATATGTTGGTGTGGAATCGGCATGGTTCGGACGAAGTCACACATTCTGAGGTAGAAACGTATATAAATAAACAAATGTTTTATGGCATGTTCCCAACTGTAAGTATATGTAACGACGAATGGGACAGTTTTTGGGGCAGCCCATTAATACAAGAGCGAGATCGTGAATTGTTCAAGAATTACATTCCGATAATCCAGGAGATATCAGCTGCTGGCTGGGAGCCAATACCGTATGCAACGTGTGATAATCCGGAAATAATGTTTGAGCGATATGGTGATTCCAAAGAGAGTTTATACTATACCGTCACCAGTTGCAACTCCACGACAGAAAACGGAGTATTGTTAGTTGACCTGTCAAAACTTGGTTTTGATGGAACTCATGTAGAAGTCAGAGAACTGGTAACAGACACATCACACACGCAGGACGTACAGGAAGGAAAAATATGTATTGCTATCGCATCATTAACTCCTCACGAGACACGGGTGTACAGAATCAATTTATAAGGAGGCATGTCAAACTTTGGTTAATTTATTAACTTTGCATGGCTCATCAGAGGTGTGAATAAAAAGGTTTTTAATACAATTGTGAGACTTTTTAATATATTTTGGAAACGCCATGCTTATGTATACGGTTTGCGAAACACTTAAGTGGTGATCAGGATGTAATAAAAAGTCTCAGGCGTTCGGCAAATATAATTTTATACTATCATCTACATGATCACTTATGATCTTTACAGACATTGCAACCAACAATTTAATAATAAGGTAAATTGCAAGAAACAAAGATATGACAAATGAATATATCACAAGTTCCTCACTAAACGAACTTCTATCATCTTTTCTTACATTTTTCACATAAAAATTTGTGGTATATCTGTTTCTGGAGATGATCCATGGAAATCACAATACCAAAAACCAAAACGGAACTAAAACAGCACATAGACGATCCACTGTTCAAAAATTCCTATTTCCTGATAGCAACCACCGTAATAGGCTCCATCTTAGGCTTCATCTTCTGGGTACTCGCAGCACGATTTTACACACCGCATGATGTCGGACTTGCAACCGCAGTTATATCAGCAGCGAATTTGTTAGTGGAGTTTTCACTGCTTGGATTTAACTTTGGCATTACTCGATTTTTGCCAAATGAAAAGAATAAGCAAGGGATGATAAATTCATGTCTCACGATAACCTCCCTTTTCTCGATAGTACTAACTGTAATCTTTATTTTAGGTATCAGTATGTGGTCACCAGCATTAGCATTTGTTTATGAAAACATGCTATTTCTCTTGTTTTTTGGTATTTTCGTTTTTTCTGCTGCTCTTATTAGACTTCATCAGACCACATTTGTTGCATTGCAATCTGCAGAGCTTTCATTTATTCTGAATATAACCTTATCATTGTTGAAATTAATATTTGTTCTATTATTGGTAGCTTTCGGCGTATTTAGTATCATCTTATCATGGGTTATAGCAGCTTGTATAGCACTGATTGTTAGTACTTTTCTCCTCATCCCGATGAGGGTTCATTCGTATCTACCAATACCAACAATAAAAAAGAAGATGCTTAAGGATATGTTCCCCATCTCCTTTGGTAATTATATCGCAGAAAACGTTGCCGTCATTCCAAATTCAATACTGCCATTAATGATCATCAATGTCTTAACTCCAGAGATGAATGCTTATTTTTTTATGGCTTTAGCAATTTCAAATATATTAATTATGGTGCCAGTAGCTGTAAATAATTCTTTATTTGTAGAGGGGTCTTATGCGCCAGATAAATTTCGGAATAACGTAATCAAGGCTCTAAAATTCACATTCCTCTTAATTATTCCAATGGTATTCGGTATATTCATCTTTGGAGATAAACTCATGTTGCTATTCGGTAAAACCTACTCTGAAAATGCTTTTTATGTGCTATGCATATTGGTATTGTCAATTGTCCCATTTACGATTAACAAACTTTACATGACTATCAAAAATGTCCAACTTAATGTAAAGCCAATTATATATCTCAATGTACTTATATCAATTCTTACGGTTGTAATAAGCTATCTGCTAATGGTAAAAATTGGTTTGGTCGGTGTTGCGATAGGTTATACATTAGCTCAAGGAATTGGTGCGGTGGTGGTTCTTGCTGCTGTGAAGATGGAGGGATGGGTTTAACGGCATATTTTTGAACATCCGCTGTCGTAAATCTCATTCTTTTCTGTGAATCTATCTTGAAAATCGGTCATATTGTATACTTCATTATGATGATCAACTAATTTGCCATCTACAATATTTGTGAATCTTAGGTAAATATAACCGTCCATCCTACCGGGGTTTGTTGAGAGCCACCAACAGTGAATTCGAGAATGCGTGATTTCACCTTGACTTACCAGCCGTTTATTCCCATAAAAATCGGCGTATATTATTGCTCTTTCATCGGTATTACTTCTTATCCACTTTGCACTATAACTCTCTTGATCGTGAACATACAATGGGTCATACTGTTCCCCTTCCGAATTCAAAATTATCGCACGCGAATAACCGAATATGTAATATGTAACTCCTGTAACACAAAAGAAATATGGAATCAACACCACCAATATGGTCAAATATGGCCAAACTTCTGAAATGTTTCCCTTATCAACGCTTTTTCTAACAGAGTTCTGCATGGCATTTTTCCTCTGATTTTGTTTTTTTGGTATATCTTCTTCTTTTAAAAAGAAGATTTGTGATAAAGCTATCCCACCAATTATAAAAAATATAGATAAAATAATTAGTACAACACTATATAACCTAAACATGTCATACCCTTCTGCAATAAAAGGAAGTAAAACCATCATTACCAACAGTCCAGAGCAAATGAATGATGTCACAAAATAAGTAATTTCAAATTTATCCTCAATAAAATATAATTTCTTAAAATTTAATTCAGGAAAGGATACCTCTTTATATTTTCTTATCAGTGTGATGATTCCGATTCCGATGAATGCAAAGGTTAGCCATGTGAACACAAATTCTATTTTGTGTGGAATGCCTTTCTCCGCAATATCTTTCCCGAGGAGTGCTTCTCCTATACCCCTTGATTCCAAAACGAAGAACTCATGCAAATTTTTCAATGTTGTCTGGACGAAATCAACGCCAGCTTCAAACGCTGTCTCTGTTACCTGAGAATACCAAATGAAGATTAATGTGAAGAATATGATCACTGTCTTTGAGCTTACTACTTTTTTAAATGTGTATTTCTTCGATAATACCTCTATTCCTATAAAAGTTCCAACCAGGACAAAGAAGAAGATGTATGTAGTAGAATAATGCGATACTATACACGAAGCCACAAATACGATAAATAAAAATCTCTTTTTTGTTGGTTGTATTTTATCATTGAAAAGCACCATCATCGCGAGTGCGAAGAAGAATATTGCGACATTTGTTCGTGCACCACCTGTTGCAAATATAAACCGTGTTTGAAAGATGAAAAATATTGAGGCAAGAAACCCATAAAAATCCCCTACGTATTTCTTTGATATTATAAATACAACCAACGGAACAAGGGAGAATAACAATACATAAAAGATATTAAAAAACCATTCTGGATCTACATTTAAAAATAACAGGTATATTGTCGGTAACAGAGAGATACTAAGACAAGCGTCAAGTGCGGTATGACCAAATACATCCCAATGCATGTTATTCAATGTCGTCTGAAATAAATAGTATTCTGAGTGCGTATCTATTCCTATAATATGGTTCGACCTCAGTGCCATCATGAGTATGAGTGAGATGCTGATGATGAATATTATATGAGGGTAGATTCGCGCTGGGAATTTTTGATTGAAAAAACAGATGAAAATAACATAAATAGGAATTAAAAACAGTAAAAAGATTAGAACAATATTGTTATTTGTTGTATTCATGAAATACGTCCCGAATATGCTTAATGCAGGGAATAAAATAGGAACGATCAAAAATGCCTTTTCTGATATGTCTAAATTACAATCCGGTAGGGAAAAGATGCTATTTTTATTCGTCCGATATGCAACCAGGGTTAACGCAATTGCAGCAACATTGAACGAAATTAATAATGGAACAATTGATAGTGGTGATTTATAACCAAGAGCTAGCGATAGATTGTTTAGTAACAACCCAAAAAACATCAAAAATGAGATGCTAAGTCCCACAAACAAGACAAATTTTTCTGTTGATCCTATTTTATTTATTTTTAGTATTTGTAGAATTAATAATCCAAATAAACCATTTAGAAAAAGAATTCCTAAAATCGGTCTCACAAATGGAATGTTTAAGAGAATGGCTACATCTGTTAGAAAGATTAATCCGAGTAAAATTAGAATACCTTTTTTGATTCCAAGACTCTTCATTATTTTCATCTTCTCACCGTTGACTTTACATAAGATATTGAATATCTTAAGAAATAGCTCAATATAGCAGAACTGAGGTTAAAAAGTGAAACGAAGAAAGGAAGCGGGTCATCCCATGCAAATATCGCGTACTCCTTTTCACCCCTAATGGAGTTTATATATTTGGTAATGGAGAGTTCATCTTCAAATAAGCTTTCAAATGAAGATCTCAAATCATTAAACATATATAACCATTTAACCCCTTCTTTCTGCGATATAACTTTTTCAACATCTTTTCCGATTGCATCCATATATGCCATATATGGGAGATCTACGCCACATCTTGCAGCCAATCTGTTTTGCCACCCTGTTCTGGGGTTTATTTCAATGAATTTAAATGTATTATCACGTGGATCCTTTTTTAATTCTGCATCTATGATACCGTGATATTTGATTTTTTTTAAAAAAAACGTGCATAATTCAGCTATTTCAGGAATCTGAACACTCACACACAAAGACCCGTTACCAAAGACGTGTGGATATTGCCTTATTCTTCTAAATGTAAAGATGCCAAGTGGTTCGGACGCGTGATTAAAGTATGCACTAACAAGATGCAAATTTGTATCACTCCCATGGATTACTTCTTGTATCACGACTTCATGTCCATTTGAAATCGCTTTGTTCCACGCTTTAACAAGTTCTTCGCTAGAATTCACTTTAAAAACTTTGACTGCAAATTCTTTACTGAAATCGGTTGAAAATATTGGTTTGATGATATAAGGGTAGGTAATTTCCTTACTAATTTGTTTTACTTCAGAGATATCAGTTGGAAAGTATGTTTTTGGACGGGGCATATCAAACTTTTCAAGCATCTCATAAAATTTCTTCTTATTCATCAATTTTTCAATAATTTCCAAGTTTGCCATCGGAAATTTGTAATATCTTTCCAATTCTTCCCTATGTTTTAAAATAGAGATCGTATGTGCATCCAAACCTTGAAAAATCACTCCTTTGATTTTCATCTGTTTTCCAATAGCTAAAAGAAAATCTATATATTCGTCTTCATTTTTTGGCTCTGGACAAACGATTCCTTTAGAATATCGTGAAAAGAGGCCAATCTCTTTTGGATTTGGATCTAATCCGATAACTGGAATGCCTCGTCTGCCTAAACTTCTTGCAACTCCTAGGCCATTTAGATCCAAACCACACAATAAAGCTATTGGTTCATCTGTATTTCTGATAAAGTTCATATATTTTTTAGATCTCATGCGGATTACCTCCACCTGTCAGGAACCAATTTTGACATCGGTGTATCAAGAACTCCGAATTTTGTTCTCCCTATTCCAGTAATATACATTAAAACTCCCCCATCGTCATAACCTCTATCTTTCCCTCATCTCTCTTCTTTGCCACAATCTCCAGGAAGCGATCCAGGTCATCCTTAAGTGAAGGGTACAACAAAAGGTTATGAGGGTGCAACCATATATGGAATACTTTTTTAGTTCTTATCGTCCGATAAAGCCCAAACTTTGCTCTCGGCAGGATACTTGACTTAATCTGTGGGTCACAAAAAAACATTGAACCTGGGATTGTCCAGATGCCATCTATCCATTTCGGTTCCACAGGCGGTGCAATCAATTTGTTTATCACTCCATTGAACTTCCTAATCAAGATGTTTTGGCTCGGATCGTATCTTCTACATCCATCCTCTCCTCGATATATCTTAAATCCATTCTCCTTCAAGACATCAATGTGACCAATCTTATTCTCAGGAAACACAAACGATTTAAGTGTAATCCCGAATTCTTTTGCAAGCTTATTCCCGATTTTTATCTCTGCTTCTGCAACATTCCTACTGCATTCTGAAAAAACAACGTGAGAGAACGAATGGTATCCGATTTCATGTCTAATTCGATTTGATAGAATCTTGTCAACGATATCCTTTCCATAATATAGTGGATCTCTTTGTATATCTGTGCAGGGATCGACGGAATACCAATCCTCTTTGAATCTTGGCATATCTTTGTGCGGTATCCCCTCCTCCTTTTCGCAATGATCTAAAAATAGATGTCCGACAATCGCCCATGTTGCTGGTATATTGTGCTTTTCAAAAGAGCTTAGCAAGGTGTTTATGCAACCCCTTAATTTCATATCATCATTTTTGAATAAATCCACGCTTTTATGGAACGGACAGAGCACAGCACCCCAAAGGAACTCTACATCCAAACTTATGGTAAATATTGCTTTGTCAGCCATTCCTAAATATCCTCTTCCATAATTTTTGGTATTTCCCCCACATTCTTGCAAGGACTTTCTACATTAATACTCCATGGTTCAACATCCTTAAATACAAGATTATTGCTCCCAAAAATTGCACCTTTCCCAACTTTATACTCAAATGTAGTTCTGTAGAAATGTGTTAAATGGATTGGAGGAAAATAAACTTTTGTCATAATACTGCTTTCGGTGTCTTCTTCATCCCAGTATGCTTTGAATAAGGGTATTCTACATTCCATTTTAAAACTACCCATTTTTCACATAATCATCACCAAGCAAATCACTGAAGACACTTTCAAATCTTTCTGTTGCTTTTTCATAAGTGAAAGTTTTCTCTACAAATTCACTTGCATTTCTTTGAATCTTATCGAGTTCCGGTTCTGGATAATCAAGTACTTCGATGATCTTATTAGCTATTGTCTGTGGCTGGTTATCATTTAAAAGAAATCCCGTTTTGCCATCTGTTATAACATCTGGTATTCCCCCCACAGAGTTTGCGATGGAAATCGTTCCACATGCCATTGCTTCGATAGCTGCACCGCCAAAAGCTTCTGTATGGGATGGAAGTATATGAAATTTCATTTTATTTAAATAATCTGGTATCTTCTCATATGGTGTCCATCCAACGAAATCAACTTTGTCTAAACACTCCGCTTTTTCTAAGATATTTTTCATCTCGTCCATCAATTGACCGTTTCCCACTATCAAAAATCTTATTTTATTTTTTTTTGATGATATCAGAGGTATTGCTCTTGCAAGTTCGATAACCCCCTTTTCTGCACTCAAACGCCCCACATACCCTACAACATCTTCTCTCTCGCCCACTTTTTTTTTTATTTTGAGGTTGGCATCCAAAAAGAATCCCAATATGACTATCTTGCTTCTGTATTTTTGGAGGTTAAAGAAACTGATGATACTTTCAGATTTCATAGCTATACCAATTCGATCGGAAAGACTACGATTGATATTAGTTAACATTTTTAGTGATTCATAAAAATGATTTCCTGTGGTATGTGCGGCTTTTGGCGAGTACTCTACGACGAACAATATTTTTTTTTTCCTCAGTGATTTCGCAGTTAACATAGGTATTAATAGCTCTTGACCACCTATAAAGAAAATCCAGATGTCTACTGTCCTCCTTACCCGCGCTAATAAATATGATATTTTTAATTGCGTGCAAATATATTTTGTGACTCTTGTAATTATATTTTTACCGCTTTCATGCCTTATACCATAAGTATGAACCCTCTCGTCATCTTCAAAAAATTTATATCCTTCATTTCCGGTAATGATATAAAGGTCATTTGAAATACCTCCTAAAATATCAACCAGATTTGATAGTGGAATATTCCCTGCTTCACTTATCGGAAAAGTGAGTATGCCAATATTTGGTTTTTTCATGCTCAATGTTCTCACTCTGTTAAATTTAAATAAACCTTCTCTGTTTCTTCAGCGATTCTGTCCCATGAATAATCCTCTACTTTCTTTCTTCCATTCGTCCCCATCTTTTCTCTTACATCTTCATTCTCTAATAGATATATTATCGCATCTGTCAAGCTACCTGAATCTCCTGGTAAAACCAATAGTCCATTCTCTCCGTCTTTAACGACATCTGGAACACCACCAATCTTAGATGCAACGATTGGAACGCTGCAAGCCATCGCCTCTAAATTCACTATACCAAAGATTTCATGTTTCATTACCGAAGGCAGACAAAAAACATCTGCCGCCCTATAATACAATGGCTTCATGCTCTCTTCTACAAATCCAGCGAATTCAACGTTCTTCTCAACACCCAATTTTTTCGATAACATCTCAAGTTCTTTTCTCATCCCTCCATGCCCAACGAAAACCAATTTAACATCTGGAACTTCCTTTGTTATTTCGGACATTGCTTTTATCAAAATGTCAGGTCCTTTGTGCGGGCTGAGTGTTCCAACAAATAATATCATCCTGCTGTTTATAGATAAACCTAACTTTCCCCTGCATTGTTCTTTTGAATAACCAACATCAAATTCATCTACATTTATCCCGTTTGGAATCACAACGATTTTATCTCTGTATTTACCTAAAACTCTAGACTCATCGATGTAATATCTGGAAGGAGATATTATCACGTCTGCATAAGACAGGGTTCTATCGAGAAGATGTTTGTTGTAGAAATACACGCTCGTTCTTCGAATAACTCCCCCCCAATTCCATTGTCCATCCCCATGATATGTAATTACAAATGGTTTCTTTTTCTTCTTCGCATACCAATGAGCAGCAATTGATGCGGGTGGATTTCCAGCATGAGCATGGACGATATCTATTTCGTGTTTTAAGGGTTTGTATAAAACATCAATTGAAATCGGAGCGCTGCCTATAGTGAATCTTTTTTTATATCTATAAATGGTTATATTCGCATAATTTTCAACGGATTCTTTTGAATATATAGAAGAAGTAAAAACGTAGACTTCGTGCCATCTCTTCGCCATTTGAACTGCTAAATTATATGAAACATTTTCAACTCCACCCCCAAGATCATTTTCAATTATTTCTCCTGTAATTGGATTTTTATATGGAAAAGCTAAAGTAAAATATCCTATTTTCATAAATTTCCTCAATATTATATCTTTAAATCTGAGAATATTATATATTTACATCGACTTTTGATATAACTGCTCTCAGTTTATTTCCTGAACTCCTGTTAAGTTTATTTCGGATCTTGACATCTACTGTAATTTCATTATTCAATGCATTTTGAAGATTATGTTTATGTTTTTCTATATAAGAATCTTCAAATTCTTCTGAAATAACGAGATACAAAGAAATCTTTTCGATAGTATCTTGCACAATTTGATATTCAATAATTCCATGTGAATATTCCATAACCCATTCGAGTAGCATAGGCGAGATAATTTTTCCACTTGGTAGGTATATAAAATCATCTTTCCTCCCTTCAACACATTTCATCAAAGGTAGTCCACGACCACAAGTACATAACTCGTCACTTGGGATACCGATATCCCCAATTTCATATCGAATCAAAGGCATAGCATAATTATAGAGGCATGTATAGACAATTTCACCTCTTTCTCCGGGAACGACATTTTCAGCATCCACAACAAATTCTGTCAAGACACTATCTATATCCATATGGTAACCTTGGTGCTCAGAACACTCCCATGCAGTTCTATTTACTTCTATACAACCAAATAAATCGACCAATTCTATATTAAATACTGAATTGATCAATTTTCGGGCATCAGGAGATAGGAGTTCAGCGGTAGTAAAAATATTATTAGGCTTAATTTGATCTATACTATATTGTTTAATATATCTGGCAATTAAATTAAGTTGTGAAGGATATCCAATAATAGTATCTGGATTTATTTTTATTAATGCGTTGATTTCATCTTCAATACTATCAAAAAGATTTATTGTGATCATATTAAAGAATCCCAATTTTTGAAACCAAAAAGGCTTATTAACATTTCTCATATCACTAATATTTACCCATTTATCACGAATTTTCAGACCATTTTCCATCATTGACCTTAAATTAACAGCTTTACTGAAATCTTCGGTGGCTCTATCATAGACTACTTTTAATGGCATGCCTGTGGAGCCACTTGTTTGCACAATCGTACTTCGCCTAAAATCCAGACCACTTGTTAGCATAGACCCCATACCGTTTTTCCTGAGTTCTGCTTTTGATGTGAATGGTACTTTTTTTATATCTTCTGCTGTTTTTATATCCTCTGGTCTGATGCCAGCATCTTTGAATTTGCGATGATAAAACTCGGTATTGTCATACGCATGTTTAATAATCGCACGAAGTTTTTTTGTCTGCAACTCTTCAAGTTCCGAGGTTTTAAGCCACTGATTCTTTCGCACTTGGCGAAGTAATCTTAATTTGTTTATCACACCCATTTTATCCTCCAAACCCCCCTATACCACTCGACAAATCTTTTCAATCCTTTTTCGATACCAACGCTCGGTTCATAATCCATTAGATCCTTCGCCAGCCCAATATCCGCAAGCGTATGCTTGGCATCTCCTCTCTGTGTCTCTGCATAATTAATCTCAAAGGAACTTCCAATAATCTCTTTCGGGTTTTTGGAAATATAATCTATATTTTTCTTTTTAAACGCTGGTGAATAATAGTTATCCATGTTATCTATTATTACAATCTCATGCTCTTCGCTAACGCAACGCTCAGCGATGTGCGAACCGATGAACCCTGCTCCGTCGGTTATTACAATTTTTGACGTATTATCCCTCTAAGATTATTATTTAATCTATTTTTTGAAATATTAATATAGTACCGTATGACAGTCTATCGAGCATCCATTCAAAAGGTGTATTTATTTTTTGAATAAGTTCAAACCTCGAAGATAGCATTTCTATTGTATTTCTATAATCATATCCTTTATGGCTATATTTGATTCTACTGACTCGTTCAAGGTTGCATAATACACCTGCGTGTAAAAGTTCTTTGAACGAATATCTATTTTGTTTTATGCCAAAATAATCGTCATGATGGGCTATATACCGGAAAACCTGTTTTAATAGTAATATCATACCAAATTCGATAGGTGCCGATATGATCAAAATAGCATTCTCTGTTGAGACTCTATCAATTTCTTTTAACATTTTGTATTCATCATCAGCATGTTCTAAAGTTTCAAAGCA
>LGVE01183227.1_pt1 | contig 13710 bp, 14 predicted proteins | sample 469871 | NCBI WGS metagenome assembly LGVE01 (sample SAMN03893561, study PRJNA290197) | marine sediment metagenome | material: sediment; isolation source: combined push core samples #3730, #5133, and #5579 collected at Hydrate Ridge | place: Pacific Ocean: Hydrate Ridge | reverse complement strand
AACCTGCAGATTATTGTTTCTTTTGAGTATTTAGGATGTTTTTACTAGCAAAATCCATTGATTATATTAAAACCAGGTTCTTTTTTGAATACCTCTCCCAAGAACTTCAAGTTTTTTTCGATACATCTCTTTTGTAGCACTTTTACTTAAATTCTCACTAATCATAGTCATTATGGTATTATTTGATATATTTCTTACTATCTCAAAAACAACTAAGAAATCATCTTTTGATTTAATGTTATACCCTTTAAAGCCATACTTCATTAATATGTCGTATGTATCTATATATATGGTAGAACCTTTACCACTAAATCTAGCTTTAAGATCAATATAAGATGTTTTAAAGACGTTTCGTACTATATTCCTATATTTTGTATCATCAAATAAATCTAGTAGTGAATTAAATAGTTGTTCTTCTGTTTTAAAAAAGTCACCATTATTCTTTCTTAAAGATTGTTCGTACTTTCCAATTCTTCCATAAATAATTTCCATAACAATATACCAGTAAAAATCGGCTTTATCTTCAAAATATTGATAAAAGCTCCCCTTTGATATATTGGCAATTCTAACAATTGTATTAACCGATGCGTTATTTACATCATGATAATTGAATTCTAAGACTCCTGCATTGAAAATTCGATCCTTTTTATCTTTTGATAGATTATAGTACGTTTGCTTCGGCATTTTACTCACTTCCCTCTACTAAGGTCAATTCTATTATATATGACCAGTGGTCATATGTCAAGAATGATATTAATTTTTATTTCTTGACTATTATTAACATCTATGTCACTTTAACGAGCTAAATTGAATTGAAGATTGAATTTTCCGANNATTTTTTGCAATAAAAAAAGCGTTATATTAACTAACGCTTTATTTTATTTATTTTAATGCACGAATAATGATTTCATCTACCGTTTCAACTGGTATAATTTCTAAACTATTTTTAACGTCTTCAGGAATATCCTCTAAATCCTTTTTATTGTCGAAAGGAATCATAATTGTTTTTAATCCACTACGGTGAGCAGCAATTGATTTTTCTTTAAGTCCACCAATTGGTAAAACGCGACCACGAAGCGTGATTTCTCCTGTCATTCCTAGGAGATGATCAACTTTCTTATTAGTGAATGCACTAACAATTCCTGTAGCAATTGTTACTCCAGCACTTGGTCCGTCTTTCGGTACTGCTCCTTCGGGTACATGGATATGGATATCGTTATCTGTAAATAACTGCATATCTATTCCAAGTCTTTCGGCATTTGATTTAACATATGATAAAGCTGCTTGAGCGCTTTCTTTCATTACATCTCCAAGTTTACCTGTTAAAACTAATTTTCCTTTACCTTTATAATAAGTTACTTCAACTGGTAGTGTGTCACCACCAAATTGAGTATAAGCTAGTCCTGTTACAACACCTACTAAATCATCTTTTTCGGTTTTTGTGTTGCTAAATCGTGGTTTTCCTAAGAAATCAACGATATTATCTTTAGTTATTGCGATATTTTCTTTTTTATCTCCTAAGATCATTTTAATAGCTTTACGAATTAGAGATCCAAATAAACGATCTAGTTGTCTAACTCCTGCTTCTCTTGTATGTGATCTTATTAATACCATTATAGCTTCATCATTAACTGAAAACTTATTACCATCTAATCCATGAGCATTTAGTTGTTTTTCAATTAAATGTTCTTTAGCAATGTTTAGTTTTTCTATCTCTGTATAGCTACTTAGTTCAATTATCTCCATTCTATCACGTAAAGGAGCTGGTATATTTCCTAAATAGTTAGCTGTAGAGATAAATAGTACTTGGCTTAAGTCATATTGTTCTTCTAAGTAATGATCGCTAAAGTTAGCGTTTTGTTCAGGATCTAGTACTTCTAATAAAGCCGCACTTGGATCTCCTTTGTAATCGAAGCCTAATTTATCAATTTCGTCTAGTAAGAAAACAGGATTAATTACTTTGGCTTTTTTGATTCCTTGAAGGATTCTACCAGGTAACGCACCTAAATATGTACGACGATGTCCTCTTATTTCTGATTCATCTTTAACTCCACCTAAACTTTGTTTAACAAAGTTACGACCTAGCGCTTTTGCGATTGATTGTGCTAATGACGTTTTACCTACACCTGGAGGTCCTACTAAACATAATATGGTTTGAGGGTTTTTACCAGTTAAAATCTTAACTGCAAGGTATTCAATTATACGTTCTTTAACTTTTTCAAGTCCAAAGTGTGTTGAGTCTAATGCTTCTTCAGCTTTTTTAATATCAGTCTCATCAATACTAACTTCATTCCATGGTAAATCAATTAGAAAATCTAAATATGTTCTAATAACTCCTGATTCTCCACTTGAAGCTGGTAATGTTTGATATCTTTGTAACTCATAAAGCGCTTTTTCTTCAATATGCTTTGGCATTTTCTTAGCTTTAACTTTAACTTTTAATTCTTCTATATCGCTTTCTTTCTTAACTTTATCTCCCAATTCTTCTTGAATTGCACGCATTTTTTCACGTAAATAGTACTCTTTTTGATTTTCGTCAATATTTTTCTTAACTGTCATATTAATTTGGTTTTCAATTTGACCTAAATATTTCTCTTTTTCGATATCTTCAAGTAAATACGTTAATCTTTGATTTAGAGATGCCGTTTGGATATATTTAAATTTTTGATTTTCACTAATTTTCAAACTATTAGTAACGATATCACATAATTTATCGCTAGATACACCTTTTTGGATTGCTTCTAAACTTGCTTTTGGATTTTTTAATACTATTTTATTGTTTGCCATGATTTGTTTAGCAAGCATTCTAACTAATGCAAGTTCTTGATCAATATCTTCTTGCAATGTTGGTAATGTTTTAAATCTAGTAATGAAGAATGGCTTTGTTTGTTCGAATTGTAATAACTCAGCACGAATAATCGGATTAAATTTAACTTTAAAGTTACCATTTGGTAATTTTATTTTGATTCCAATTTTTGCTACTACTCCAAAATTGATGACATTTGTCTCAGTTGGAGTATCATGCATTGGATTTTCTTGAATTAAAAGTAATACATGTGAGTCATAGTTCTTCTCAGCTTCTAATAAAGCTTTTTTCGATAAGTTTCTTCCAACTTCAATACGAAGATCTGTATGAGGAAAAGGCGCAATTCCGCGAATTGCGATCGATGGTAAGATTCCTTCAGTAAGTACATTCATTTGATACATAATATCACCTCTTTTTAGATTCTTCTATATCTATATTATACTCATAAAGATAGTATTTTTCAATATATAAGCAAATTCGTACGGGATTTATTATAACCTATAACAATCTATAAAGATAGTAATAAGGTTTAAAAAAGTGAAATTGAATTAAATCAATTTCACTTTAATTATTTATACTAAATTATGCTCTTTAAGTATTTTCTCTAATGATGCAAATACTTCAAGAGGATTATCTCCATCAACTTCGATTGCGATTACCGAATTTTGTGGAACTCCTAGGCTCATTACAGCCATAATTGATTTTAAAGTAAGTTTCTTTTCTTTGTATTCAATTAAGATAGTATTTGGGAATTTTCCTGCTGCTTGTACTAGTAAACTAGCTGGTCTTGCATGTAATCCTGCTTCATCAATAATTTTATATTCTCTTCTCATTATTCTTCTCCTTTTAATGTTTTTTCAACGTATTCTTTTACTTCTTCATGAGTCCCAAAAGTTAAACATTCTTTTGCCATTGCTTCCATTTTTGTAAATGATAGTTTGCTAAATAAGAATCTTGTTTGTAAAATCGAACTTGCACTCATACTAAACTCATCTAATCCTAAACCTAGTAAGATAGGTGCTGCAATTTGGTCTCCTGCCATTTCTCCGCACATACCAGTCCAAATACCTTCTTTATGTGAAGCATCGATTACTAGCTTGATTAAGCGTAGTAATGATGGATTATATGGTTGATATAAGTAAGAAACCTTTTGATTCATTCGATCTGCTGCGAATGTATATTGGATTAAATCGTTTGTTCCGATACTAAAGAAATCGACTTCTTTAGCAAATTGATCAGCTAAAATTGCTACTGCTGGTATTTCTACCATAATTCCTACTTTAATATCATCACTATATTTAATACCTTCATTTTTTAACTCTATTTTACATTCTTCAAGTAGTGTTTTGGCACTTCTTAACTCGGTAAGCAAGGCAACCATTGGAAACATTATATGTAAGTTCCCGTATATGCTAGCTCTTAGTAAAGCTCTTAGTTGTGTTTTAAATAAGTCAGTGCGTTCTAAACATAAGCGTAAAGCACGATGTCCTAAGAAAGGATTTAGTTCTTCATCCATTTTTAAATAATCAAGGTGTTTATCCCCACCAATATCTAGTGTTCTTATTACTACTTTACTATTTTTTAATGATTCTAATACCATTTTATAGGCAACGTATTGTTCATCTTCTGTTGGGAAGTTATCATTGTTCATATATAAGAACTCTGTACGGTATAACCCAACACCTTCTCCACCATTACTAATAACGGATTCAATATCATCAGGACTACCGATGTTAGCAGCTAGTTCTACTACTTTATTATCAGTAGTAATTGAAGCTTTGTCGACGTATTTAGCCCATAATGCTTTTTGCTTTTGATGTAATACATTTTTCTCTTTATATTCTATAACTTCTTTATCTGATGGATTTATAATAACTGTCCCAGTTTCACCATCAAGAATAACAAAATCACCATCATTAACGTTTTCTAATATATTTTTAGTCCCAACAATAGCTGGAATTTCTAAACTTCTTGCCATTATAGCGCTATGTGATGTTCTTCCACCGATATTAGTTATAAATCCTTTAACGAATTTTCTATCTAACTGAGCTGTATCACTTGGTGTTAAATCGTTTGCTACTACTATAACTTCTTCATCTATTAATGTTGGATCATTTAATTTTATTCCTAAAATATGAGCGATTACCCTTGAAGCAACATCTCTAACGTCTACGGCACGTTCTTTCATGTAATCATTATCCATATTCTCAAACATTTGAGCAAACATCTCAGACACTATTTTAAATGCTTGAGCACTATTCATTTTATCTGATTTTATCATATCTTCTACTTGTCTAGCTATTTCTGGGTCTGTAGCAATCTGAATATGAGCATCAAATATCATAGCGTGTTCTTCATCCATTTTTAGAGCTGTTTTATCTCTTATTACTTGTAGTTCTTCAACGCTTTTTGTAATTGCGTTGTTTAGTTTTGATATTTCACTAGTTATATCTGCTATTTTATCTTCAGATATAACTAAGTTAACTGGTTCTAATTTAAATACTTTATTAATGGCAATACCATCACTTGCTCCAATTCCTTTTACTATCATCTAAAATCTCCCCTTATTAGTCGATCTGTCTCGATTATTTTTTTTAATGTTTGATCATCTGAAACTAAAGTATTTACATACCCACCTTTTAGTATAGCATATATTGCTTTACATTTACTCTGTCCACCAGCAACAATCATTATTTTATTTGTTTTTATGTTATTTGTTTCTATTCCAATTATTTGGTCGTTAATCTCATGATCAATAAAAACTCCATCTTGATCAAAGAAATGGGCACAAAAGTATCCTTCAGCACCTTTACTTAATAATTCTTTTCGACACTTAGCATCAACATGAGCGTCCCAAATACGTTGTGGAGAATTAGAATTTACAACTCCAATACTAGTAATAATTAAGTCGCATTCTTCAATCATTTTTAACGTATTCTTAATAATTGGATTTTCTAGTAAAATTTTTCTTGCTGTTTGATCTTTAATATACAAAGGAGCTGGTAAAGGGAAAAAGGTTCCATGAACTTTTTTACTAAATTCGTAACCAATACTTAAAAACTCTTGCGTATCTTCTCCGTATTCAACTGCTCCAAATAGTTCTACGACTTTAATATTCTTAAGATTTTTTTCTTTAAATGAGCTTACCATTGCTGATACGGTATGTCCCCAAGACATTCCGATTTTTATATCATCACGAAGATGATATTTTAATTCATTTGCGGCTGCACGACCTATTTCTTTAACAGTTTCTACTTCCGAAGATAGTGTTTTAACAATTACAACATTTTCAATTCCAAACCGATGTTGAACCATTTTAATAAGACGATTATTATCTTCGCTTTCGTAATTGATTTTAATATCAACGACATTCATATCTCGAGCTCTTTTTAATAGACGTGATACTTTAGGACGTGACATAAACATCTCTTTTGATATTTCCGTTTGTGTTTTACCTTCTAGGTAATACATTACTGCAATATCAACTAATAAGTTACGATCTTTTGAATCCATCATTTAAGTCACCATCTTTCTATTTATCTTGTCCGTAGTAAGCATTTTTACCATGTTTTCGTAAATAATGTTTGTCTAATAAATCTTTACTAACACTTGAAGCATTACTATTTATTATTTCCGTATGAAGAGCCATTTTTGCAACTTCCTCAAGTACTTTTGCGTTATGCACAGCGTCGTTAGGACTTGTTCCCCATGCAAATGGGCCATGATGTCCAACGTTTATTCCTGGTATTTCTAACGCATTAATCTTTTTATTTTCAATTGTTTCAATAATTACTAATCCGGTATTGTATTCGTAATTATTTTCAATTTCTTGTTTTGTTAATTGTCTAGTACAAGGAACTTCTCCATAAAAGTAATCACAATGAGTTGTTCCATAGACAGGAATGCTTCTTTCAGCCTGAGCCCAACTTGTCGCATATTCACTATGAGTGTGGACAATCCCTCTTAATTCAGGATATTTCATATATAAAGCTATATGAGTTGGTGTGTCACTTGAAGGCTTTAATGAACCCTCAATAATATTACCTTCTAAATCAACAACAACCATGTCACTTGCTTTCATTATCTCATATTCTATCCCACTTGGTTTAATAACTAGTAATTTTTTTACTTCATCATACCCTGAAACATTTCCCCACGTAAAAATTACTAGACCATGTTTTACAAGATCTAAGTTAGCTTTAAATACCGTTTCTTTTAATTTTTCTAACATTATTTATCACATCCTACTATAAAGCCATTTTTTAGCTTCTACTAATTCATTTACACTTTTTTCAAAAGTATACTGAACTGAATTATCAGCCCACATTTCAATTAAAAATGGTCTTTTATATTTAAGTTCTTCCAAAGTTTTAAATAATTTATTAAACTGAACGGTTCCCTTTCCAAAAGGAACACATTTAAAGATTCCAGGTAATGTATCTTTTAAGTGAATAGCAATAATATGATCAAAACCCTTAATTAATTCTTGTGAAGGGTCATCAGACCACTGTGTTAGATTACCTAAATCAGGATAAAGTTGAAGATTTGGAGAATCAACAGCGTTTACGTACTTCATTGCTCTTGATATGGTTCCTAGAAGCCAGGTATCCATTATTTCTAATGTTAACATAATCCCTATTTCCTCTGCTTTTTTAGCACTATACTTCAAACCTTGAATAAATAAGGCAATTGTTTCCTCATCGCTATCCTCATAATAGACGTCATACCCAGCAAGTTGAATATTATTAATTTTAAGGTCCTTAGCTAACACTAATGCCTTATCCATTATTTCATATGCTGTTTCTCGTGTCTTTTTATCTTTTGAACCAAAAGGAAACTTACGATGTCCACTTAAGCACATTGATTCAATGTGCATTTGATGGTTATCTAGTAGTTTTACTAAATTAGTTCTTTCTTGTTTTGTCCAATTCAATCTTTTTAAACGTTCATCACTTTCATCAACACTAATTTCAATAAAATCGAATCCCGCTTCTTTAGCAACTTTAATTTTTGTTTCCCAATCAAAGGCATTTGGCATTGCTTTTTCATAAATCCCAATCATATTTGTTTTTAAGTTCAAATTTATCCCCAAATACGCTTAATTTCTGTCTTAAAATCAAGAGCTGCTTGCGTTGGATTTTCAGCACCACGGATACTTCTTCCGGCGATAACACAATGAATTGGGAATTCTTTAAATAATATTAAATCTTCAACATGTAATCCACCAGTAATTGTTACTTTGAATCCCATGTCGCATAGTTTTCCAATCTTAACAAAGTCTTTTTCTCCCCAAGTTTTTCCGGCAAGTTCAGCATCTCTACTGCGATGATATACAACTTGTGTAAGTCCCGCATCTAGCCAACTTTGGGCGTGTTCGTATGTCCAGTCTCCATATAACTCAACTTGAACATCATTTTTTTCTCCATACTTTGCTGCTACTTTTTTCATTGCTATCATTGTATTAACATCAGCTGAGCAAATTGCTGTCATAGTATCTGCACCTGCTTTAAAACATAATTCAGCTAGTGTAGTACCAGCGTCTGCTCCTTTTATGTCATCTAGTAATATTTTGTTTGGATACAATTTACGCATAGTAGAAGTCGCTTTTACGCCTTCAGCTACATGTAAAATAGTTCCAACTTCAACGATATCAATTATATGTCCATATTTTTCTACGCTATTAATAGCGTCTTCTAAACTTGTATTGTCTAAAGCTACTTGTAATAAAGGTAATTTCATGATCTTTCTCCTTTTTTTTTCTTAGTAAATAATAAGCGACTAAAAACAATGTTTTAGTCGCTATATTTTATATGTTTAATGCTTTTGTAACTTTTTCCCTAATCTCTTGAGCACTTAATAAATTTATAAGTCCTACTACTTTGCAAGATTCAGGAACATTAGTAAATTCTTTTGTAAGTTGTTGTGCGACTAACACTAAATCGTAATTCTTAGCCTGGCTTTTTGCTTCTCCAACACTTGAATGATCTACTTTAAATGATAATCCCATTTCTTTTAATACTTGTTCTATTCTCATTTTAATGATTTGGCTACTTCCCATACCATTACCGCATGCAGCTAATACTTTTAACATAATTTTCTCCTTTTTTATTCTTTATAGTAAAGATTTAAATGGTAAATCAGGTTCAATTGCAAATGCATCTTCAAATCCACGTGGATGGTGATATTGGATTCTTAAACGGTCTTGTGGGTAAGTGAATTTACCGCCAACTTCCCATATAAATGGGGTGAATTTATATTGTAAACGATGTTTTCTCATATTCCATAATACTAAAATTTCATTTGTATCTGCTTGGAAATTAGTCCAGATATCATGATGAATTGGAATAATTACATCTGTATTTAAGCTTTCTGCCATGCGTAAAATACCCATTGCTGTTAGTTTATCAGTCATACCACGAGGATTTTCTCCAAAACTACCCAAAGCAACGTCTATTTTATGATCATTACCANNGATCATTACCATGTTTTGCGAAATAATTTGAGTAATGTGAATCTCCACTGTGATAAACATTTCCACCAGTCGTTTTAAATAAATAGTTTACTGCTAATTTATCCATATCTCTTACAGGTTTGTCTTTAAGTATTACACCTGCAGGAGCAGTTACTAATTCTGTACGATCGAATGAATCTAAACAAACTATATCTACATCTTTAACTTTTATAACATCACCAGGTTTTACAGTGATTAATCTTTCTTCTGGAACTCCCCAACTACGCCATAAATCAGTACAAGCTTCTGGACCAATAAACGGAACACCTGGACAATTTTGAACTACTGCTGCTGCAACGTTCTCGTCGATATGATCACCATGATCATGTGTACTCATAACAGCATCTAATTCTTTTATTGCAAATGGATCAATTACAACGGGAACGTTTCTTAAGTTCGGTTGTAATTTTTTTACACCAATCATTCTTTGATGTTGATGTTGATCTCTCATCCATGGGTTAGTTTGAGTTCTTTTTCCACTTTTAACCCATAAATCTAATAATATATTTGTATTATTTTCAGTTTTTAGCCACATTCCTGTGCATCCTAACCACCATAAACAAACAGTTCCTTTTTTTACTTTTTCATTTTCAATTTCTTCGTTAAGCCATGTTCCCCATTCTGGGAATGTATTAAGAATCCATGATTCACGAGTAATGTTATCTATTTTTGCCATGATTTCCCTCCTATTTGAAGATGTCTAGTATTTCTTGTTTTGTTTTTGAATTTAAAATGGCATTAAATTTATCTTCATCTGCTAATACTCCAACAAGTGCTTGTAGCATTTTTAAATGCGTATCTGCATTAACACAAGATAATGTAACCATTAGTCTTGCTTGATGTTCTGGAGCATCACTAAATGATACTGGTTTTTCACATAAAGTAACTGCGAATCCTACTTTATTACTTCCTGCCTCAGGTCTAGCGTGAGGCATTGCTATATTTGGTGCTATTACAATGTAAGGACCATATTCTTTAACAGAACTAATCATAGCATCAACATATGATTGTTTAATAAATCCTTCTTTTAACAATCCTAAACTTGCTACTTTAATTGCTTCTTCCCATGAATCGAATCCTTCTTCAAAACTAATTAATTCCTCAGTTAATTTAAATCCGTCTATCATAATTTTCACTCCTTCATTGCTAATTTTATTGTATTCCCAAAGTGAACAAATGTAAATATTTTTCACATAAGTGAACAAAATTTCACTTTAATAAGCTTTTGTTTACCCAGTTAGCAAATCCATTATCGTCATTAGAATCAGTAATAAAATCTGAAATACTTTTCGCATTTTCACTACCGTTTGCCATTGCAACACTTACTCCAGCTATCTCTAGCATGCTTACATCATTGTCTTGATCACCAAAAATGACAATTTCACTTAAATCATAACCAAAATGTTTTGCTAAGATTTGTACTGCTTTACCTTTACTAGATCCGACAGGATTTATATCGATAAATCCTTTTTGGCTAGCTACAACTTTGATATCTTTAAAATGTTTAAGTTTTTCAATAATAGTTTGATACTTATCTTTATCTTTTTCAATTAATAATATTTTATTAATCTTATTTTCATTTATTGTTTTATCAATATTATATAAATTCGTAAATATTGATTGATTTCTTATCTGTAATTTTTTATTTCGTTCTTTGAAAAAGTCAACACGCCAATTAGGTTTTGAGATTATTTTGTCTTTTGTGTAAATCATGTTTAAAATACCATTTCTTTCACAATATCCAATTATGTCTCTTATATCATCCTTTTTTAAACAAAGTTCATATAATTTTTCATCTTTAAAAGGATGTCCAATAACACTACCATTGTACATAATAATTGGATCTTCCATTTTAAGGGGATCTACATACTCTTTTAATAACTGTTCAGGTCTTCCTGTAGCTATACAAAAGCGAATTCCTTTTTCCCTTAATCCTTTAATTGCTTGTAAATTTTCTAATGATATCTTTAAGTCACTATTTAGTAGTGTACCATCCATATCACAAACGACCATTTTAATCATCTAATCACCTCTTATATAGTAAATCCCAAGAATATCTCATCTTGGGATTAACTATAATTTGCAGTTTATTTAAATTAATATCTCATTGTTGTGAAGTATGTATCTTTATGTCTTCTATATTGTAATTGTGGAATAATCATTAACAGTGGGATCAAAAGTATAGGAACAGCGATTCCTACAAGATCTGTTAATAATACAGTTCCAGCCCATAGAGTAGCCCAGTCAAACATACCCATCCAACCAACAATAAGTGGAGAGTCTTTTAATACCATAAGAACAGCAGCACTACCTAATACTTGAATAATTCCAGCGAAGAAAGGAATTATTGCAGCAGCTCTACGTCCACCAGCTTTATTAGCGAATACAGCTAATGTACCATTATCGAAGAATAAACAGATGAATCCAGCAATAATTAAGATAGGACTGTTAATTAAGATTAAGAATCCAATTGCTAACATTTGTCCGAAGAATCCAAAGATAAATCCGTAAGCAGGTGCGTTTGGACTAAATCCAAATGTAACAGCACAATCTACAGCAGGTACAGATCCTGGTAATAATTTATTAGAAATACCTTGGAATGAATTAGTTAATTCTCCAACGAACATTCTAACACCAGTTAAAATAATTGTGATATAAACAGCGAAGAATGCTGTTCTTTCAAATACGTAAGTAACGAAGAAGTATTTGTTAGTATCATAAGTGAAGCTGCTAGGACCAATAATAAACATAATTGTTCCAACAAATACAGTCATGATTAGAACGTTTGATACAACGTTATCATTAAATATAGATAACCAACCAGGTAAGTCTACATTGTCAACTGAATGTTCTTTGTTTCCAATTTTTCCAGCAATTTTGTAAGCAAACCATGCTCCAAACATTTGTTGATGTCCAACTGTAAATCCAGCTCCATCAGTTACCTCGTTAGTAGCTTCAATAATTAAGTTAGATGCTACAGCCCAGTAAGTACCAATTACTAATCCTGAAACTATTACAACACCCCAACCAACAGGATCTCCAGAAACTCCACTGATTACCCAATATAAAGCCCATAATAGAACAGCTGATTGTTGATACATAATATGTCCCGTAATGAATAATGTTCTGATCTTTGTATACTTTCTTAATGCTACATAAACAATATTAAGAATGAATGCAATAATCATAACATATCCTACATACTGTAAACTACTTACAGTATCAAGCATTTCTGTTGCACTTGTTTGTCCATAATAAGGATCAATTACTAATGCAGTTATTCCGAATTTAGCACTTAATGCTTCTACAATCGGACGGAAAGTTCCAACTAATCCCCCAGTACCAACTTGTAAAATTTTGAAACCAACATAAGTTTTAATAAATCCAGACAGTGATTCATACCATTTTTTACCAAGTAATGAGTATCCTAAGAATACAACTAGTCCTAGTAATAATGGTGCTTGTCCTAAGAATTTGTTAATAAATCCTAAAAAGAAATCTAAAATCCAATCCATAAAAAACCTCCATAATTTTTTTGTGCGCTTTTGAAAACGCTTTTTTTCATATATTAAGTATAGCAAGTACAGTAAAATTTTGTAAACAATTATCAAAGTATTGCACAAATGTGCATGAAAAGTGAATTTATTTTTATACCTTTTGCAAATAAAAAAACATCACAAATGTGATGTTTTAGTCTTTATTAAGCGATTTATTATTCAGTTATTAATTTTTCAACTAAAAAATCAATTGTTTTACGATAAATGATTTCACTATCAACAGCATTTTCATTTACAGCAGTTTTTACTTGTTCAATACCCATTTTATATTGATCAGCTATTTCTTGGTATTTAGCGTCTCTTTCTTCAGGTGTTGCAGTAATTTCTTCTTGTTTTCCAATTGCTTCAATTACTAAATTATAAGATAATGATTTTTCAGCATCTTTCATAAGATTCTTATCAAAATCTTCTTTTGTGATCCCACTAAATTGTAGATATGAATCTAAATCAAGATTGTATTGTTTAGCTTGTTGTGTAACGTTGTCTACTAATCTATTTTTTTCTTCTTCAATCATTTCTGTTGGTAATTCTAATGATGAGTTTTTAGTTGCTTCACTAACAACATAATCGATTCTTTCGTTTTTGTTTTTTTGAATTAAAGCATCAGTTAATGTTTTTAAAGTATCTGCTTTTAATTCTTCAACAGTTGTAATTCCTTCTTTTTCTAATTCTTTAACGAATTCATCAGTTAGTTCCGGTAATACTCTTACTTTCATTTCATGAAGTTTTACTTTGAAAATAGCGTCTTTACCTTTTAAGTTTTCGGCTTGGTAATCTTTTGGGAATGTAACATTAACGTCTTTTTCTTCACCAATACTCATTCCTACCATTTGTGC
>LGVE01187478.1_pt1 | contig 13749 bp, 12 predicted proteins | sample 469871 | NCBI WGS metagenome assembly LGVE01 (sample SAMN03893561, study PRJNA290197) | marine sediment metagenome | material: sediment; isolation source: combined push core samples #3730, #5133, and #5579 collected at Hydrate Ridge | place: Pacific Ocean: Hydrate Ridge | reverse complement strand
GGTTTACGGCGCCCGTACGCGTACCCGCTGAACGGAGCGCCGGCCCGATAAAAAGAAAGGATTTCCCTCTTCAATAAAAAAAGCGGACCCGCTATAATTGCGGGTCCGCTTCTATTGTTTCCGTTGCCGAGCTTGCCTCTTACAGGGCACCCTGCAGCAGACTCTCCAGCTGGCTCTTGGGCACCGCGCCAACCACCTGATCAACCACTTCACCGCCCTTGAACAGAATCAGAGTCGGAATGCCACGCACTCCATACTGACCGGGAATGGCAGGATTTTCATCGACATTCACCTTACAGATCTTGACCTTGCCATCAAAGGCTTCGGCCAGTTCATCGATAAGGGGAGCGATGGCCTTACAGGGAGCGCACCAGGAAGCCCAGAAGTCAACCAGTACGGGCATATCGGCCTTGAGTACTTCGTTTTCAAAATCGGCATCAGAAAGCTGGATAACTTTATCACCGGCCATGATCTCTTCTCCTTTTGACTATATATGGTCTTTATCTATTCAACTACATACTATTTGCAGGTTATCATAGAACACCATGAGTAAAAAGCAAGATTTTATTCGCCCCTGCACAGCAACCAGAGCTTGACAGAGGGCTCGCTGGTCCCTATCATTTTCACAAATCTTTCCAAGAGGTTGTCTAACATGCTGCAGGAATGCGTCGCACTATCCCTGAGGGAACATACCCGAATTCTGGAAGAAACCTTTCTCATGCAGGCCGGCCACCTGGCCAGCTTTGCCGAAAGAGTGGTGGCCACCTTCAATCAGGGGGGCCGGCTGTTGATCATCGGTAGCGGGCCACTGGGAGCCGTAGCCGACCTCATGGCAAACCTCTTTCTCCACCGGCTTTCCCTGGAGCGCCCGCCCCTGCCGGCTCTGTCCCTGAGCCAGAACGCCACCTTCGCCTCATCCCTGGCCCGGGACGGTCAGGACAACCAGTTTTTTTCCCGACAACTGCGAGTCACGGCAGGAGAGCAGGACATTGTCCTTGCCCTGTTTGACCAGAGCCGCAACGAAACCCTCCTCGAAGGATTGGCTGAGGCAGCCCAACTCGGCTGCACCACCGCGGCCACTCACGGCAAAAAAGAATTCCCCGGCGAGCAGCCTGATTTTCTGTTTCGCATCGCCACCGATTCGCCACCGCGCACCGTGGAAGCTACGATCTTTTTTGCTCATCTGCTCGGTGAACTGGTAGAAAAATCCCTCTTCGGCATATGAGCAACCACGAAGGATCTCTTATCCATTCCATCTAGGAACCATTGGCCATGGCCGACTATCCGCTGCACATAAACCTGGCCGATCGGCTTTGCGTAGTGGTCGGCGGTGGCCCGGTTGGCCGGCGCAAGATCGCAGGGCTGCTGGCCGCCGGTGCCCAGGTACGACTCATCGAGCCGCATCCTCCCGCTTTTGAACTGTCGGACCGTATCGAGATCGTGGCCCGGGTCTACCGAGCCGCCGACCTGAACCATGCCTTTCTGGTCTTCGCCGCCACCGGCAATGGCGAGCTCGACCGTGCCATCGCCACCGAGGCACGCCGCCAGGGCATTTTAGTCAACCTTCCCGGCGAGCCCGCTGCTGGTGACTTCACCCTACCGTCAGTCCTGCGACGGGGCGATTTGACGGTCAGCGTCTCTACCGCCGGCCGCAGTCCGGCTCTGGCGGCCTTGCTGAAGGAACAACTGAACGAATGGCTGCCCTGCCACTGGGCAAAGGTACTGGAAATCCTCGCCGCGATCCGTGACAAACACTTGGCAGAACCGGGCCACAGCCCCTATAATCGACAAGCAGTCAACAAACTGCTCAAAGCCGAGCTGGTCGAACTGGTCGCCGCCGGCAAGGCGGAGGCCATCGACGGCTTACTGAAAGAAACCCTGGGCAACGGCTATACCTTAAGGGAATTGGCCATCGACCTACCATCCTAACTATTGTGAATATCATGAGCAACCTGCTGTTCAAAATCACCCTGCTGTGTTATCTGGTTGCGTCCAGCGGCTACCTTGTGCATATCGCCAGCGGCCGAGGCACGGCTGAAAAGATCGGCCGCTGGCTGTTGCGCGGCGGCTTCGTCCTGCACTGCCTGACCCTGGGTTGGCGCTTTTTTGAAGCGGGCTACACGCCGGTGACCAACCTGCATGAGTCGCTGTCTTTTTTCGCCTGGTGCATTACCGGAATCTTTCTGCTCTTCGATCTGCGTTACGGCCTGGCGGTACTGGGCGCGTTCCTTTCGCCTCTGGCGCTGCTGTTGATGCTCATCGGCAACGCCGTTCCTCGGCACCTGGCCCAACCCAGCCCGATGCTTGACAGCTGGTGGTTTCCGATTCATGTCAGCCTCGCCTTTCTCGGCAACGCGGTTTTTGCCGTTGCCTTCATCGCCGGGCTGATGTACCTGCTGCAGGAACGGATGCTGAAGAGCAAACGCCTGTCGGCGCTCTTCTTTCGTTTGCCCTCTCTCGACACCCTCGACACCCTCAACTATCGCTGCCTGACCTGGGGCTTCCCCCTCATGACCATGGGCATCATCAGTGGGGCCGCCTGGGCCCACTCCACCTGGGGCAGCTACTGGCGCTGGGATCCCAAAGAAACCTGGGCGCTGATCAGCTGGTTCGTCTACGCCGCTCTGCTGCACGGCCGGTTGGCCATCGGCTGGCGCGGTCGCCGTGCTGCCCTGTTGGCTATTATCGGCTTTCTCTGTCTGCTCTTCACCTTCCTCGGGGTCAATCTGCTGCTATCCGGTCTGCACAGCTTTGAAGCCCTGAGCGGCCGGTAAGGCGGTACTGCCCTTATGCAAATCGTCGTCGTCGGCTTGAATCACAAATCGGCCCCCGTGGCTATTCGCGAGCAGATCGCCTTTGCTCCGGAGCGCCAGAAAGAAGCCCTGGGCCAACTCCTCGAATCCCCGGAGATCCTTGAAGGGTTGCTGCTGTCGACCTGCAACCGGGTGGAGATCTACGCCTGCAGCCACGATGGCACAGCCGCCGCCAACCGCCTGAAATCCTTTCTCGCCGAGTTTCACGGCCTTGCCGAAGATACCCTGACCGCCCATCTCTACGAGTTTCACGCCGAACAGGCGATTAGGCATCTGTTTCGTGTAGCCGCCAGCCTCGATTCGATGGTCATCGGCGAGCCGCAGATCCTCGGCCAATTAAAGGAGGCCTTCGCAGTCGCCGAAGGCTGCCGCAGCATTGGCCTGATTCTCACCCGCTTGCTGCACAAGACCTTTTCCGTGGCCAAGCGAGTACGCAGCGAGACATCCATCGCCTGTCAGGCCGTTTCCATCAGCTACTCAGCGGTGGAGTTGGCCCGAAAGATCTTCGGCTCCCTGCAGGACCGCTCGGTGATGATCATCGGTGCCGGCGAAATGTGCGAGCTAGCGGCCCGCCACCTACTGAATCACAAGACGGCCGACCTGCTGGTCGCCAACCGCACCTTTGAACGGGCCCTACAACTGGCCAAACAGTTCGACGGCCGGGCGGTACCCTTCAGCGACTTTCCCGACTATCTGCCGCAGGTCGATATCGTGCTGGCCTCCACCGCCGCCACCGGCTATCTGTTGACTCGCAACCAGGTGGAAAAAGTCATTCGCCAGCGCAAAAACCGTCCCATGTTCTTTATTGACATTGCTGTGCCCCGCAATATCGAACCGGCGGTGAATCAAGTCGACAATGCCTACCTGTACGATATCGACGATCTGCAGAATGTCATAGACGCTAATGTCAAAGAGCGTCGTAAAGCCGCAGACAAGGCCGAAGCGATTATCGATCAGGAGATTGGCCGTTTTCAGCGCTGGCTGAACGACCTGGAACTGACACCAACGATTCGCGATCTGCAACAGCGACTCGAAGGAGTCCGCCTACGGGAGCTGGATAAGACCTTTGCCCAGTTACAAAACCTAGAGCCTGAAGAGCGGCAGGCTATAGAAGCCTGTACCGGCGCCATCATTAAGAAGATTCTGCATCAACCGATCGCCGTCCTCAAAGAGCGTCGCCACGATATGTCCGGCGAGCAATATCTCGATGCCGTCCGCATATTATTCGGGCTGGATGGTGAAACGGAAGATGAAGACCAGACCTAGGAGGTTTTGGGTTTGACGGACCGGAACGAAAAGAATGGCTGGTTGAGAATATGAACCGACCAGACTTTTCTGCAGCCGGTTCATAGTAAATCCGACACCCTTCTATATTTCAGCCTGCAAGACAAAACAAGGGACCTTAAAATATGAGTCAGCAACAATTACGCATCGGCACCCGCGCCAGCCGGCTGGCTCTGTGGCAAGCCGAATGGGTAAAGAGCAGCCTGCAACAGCTTCATCCCGGGTTGCAGGTGGAATTGACCAAGATTCAAACCGAGGGGGATCGCATCCTCGATGTCCCCCTGGCCAAGATCGGCGGCAAAGGGCTGTTCGTCAAGGAGATCGAAGAGGCGCTGCTCGATGGGCGCATTGATCTCGCCGTCCATTCCATGAAGGATGTGCCGACCCTTCTGCCACCGGGACTGGAGCTGCGCTGCATCACCGAACGGGCCGACCCCCGGGACTGCCTGGTGCTAACCTGCACCAGTAACAGTTTAGCTGACCTGCCTCAAGGAGCCCGTATCGGTACCTCCTCCCTGCGGCGACGGGCCCAACTGCTGCACAAACGGCCCGATCTGCGCATCAGCGATATGCGCGGAAACGTCGATACCCGGCTGCGCAAGATGCAGGAAGAGGGGCTGGACGGCATCGTGCTGGCCGCCGCCGGCCTTAAACGGCTTGGCTACGAGGAGCGGATCAGCCTGTATCTGGAACCGACGGATTGCCTGCCGGCCATCGCCCAGGGTGCCCTGGGCCTCGAATGCCGCATCGCCGATGAGGCTACCCATGCCCTGCTCGCCCCCCTGCACCACCCGGAAACGGCCACGACGGTAACGGCCGAACGGGCATTTCTGGCCCGCCTCGAAGGGGGCTGCCAGGTGCCGATCGCGGGCTACGCTCAGCTAATTGACGGCCGCCTCGAACTAACCGGCCTGGTAGCCCGCATCGACGGCAGCGAAATCCTCAAGGAGAGCCTGAGCTGTCCGCCGTCCGAAGCGGCTGAAGCCGGCACAGCGCTGGCCGATATCTTGCTGCGCTGCGGTGCCGATCGAATTCTGGGAGAACTCTACGGCCAGGCCAATGCTTGACAACAGACTTCAGAAAAAGACTAACGCTCACCGAACCATAAGGAAAACCATTTGAAACAAGGCATTGTCTATCTCATAGGCGCCGGCCCCGGCGATCCGGGGCTGATCACCGTGAAAGGCCGCGACTGTCTGCGCCGGGCCGAGGTGGTGGTCTACGACTATCTGGCCAACCCAGCCCTGCTGGCCGAAGCGCCGCCGGAAGCCGAGCGCATCTACGTTGGCAAGACCCGAGGCCAGCACCATACGCCCCAGCCGCAGATCAACGCACTGCTGGTAGAGCGGGCTCTTCGCGGCCAGATTGTGGCCCGTCTCAAGGGCGGCGATCCCTATGTCTTCGGCCGGGGTGGTGAAGAAGCCGAAGAATTGGTAGCTGCCGGGGTTTCTTTTGAAGTGGTGCCGGGCATCAGCGCCGGCTTCGCCGCAGCGGCCTATGCCGGCATTCCCCTGACCCATCGGGACTTCACCACCAGCCTGGGGCTAGTTACCGGTCACGAAAATCCGACAAAAAAGGTCTCCAACCTCGACTGGCAAAAGCTGGCCACCGGGGTGGGCACCCTGGTCTTTTATATGGGCATGACCAACCTGGCCCTCATCGCCGAACAACTCATGGCCAACGGCCGCGACCCGCAAACGCCGGTAGCGGTCATCCGTTGGGGCACCACACCGCAACAGCAGACGGTCACAGCGACTCTGGCCGACGTGGTCGAGAAGGTCGCCGAGGCCGGCCTCAAGCCGCCAGCGGTGATCGTGGTAGGTGAGGTAGTACGCCTGCGGGACAAACTGCGCTGGTTCGACCAGCGGCCCCTCTTCGGCCGCAAGGTGCTGGTCACCCGCAGCCCGCAACAGGCTCATTCGCTGGCCGGACTACTGCAAGCCGCCGGCGCCGAGGCAATCTGTCTGCCGACGGTGGAGATTGCGCCGCCGGTTTCCTGGGAAGAGCTCGACACAGCCATCACCGAATTAGCTTCAACCGACTATCTGGTCCTCACCTCGGCCAACGGCGTCTCCGCCTTTTTTGCACGCCTCAGCAATGCCGGACTCGACGGCCGAGCTCTGCACGGTGTAACCATCGTCGCCGTCGGTCCCAAAACCGCCGCCGCCATCGCCGATCATGGCTTGCGGGCGGATCTGGTTCCCCAACGTTATCAGGCCGAAGGCATTATCGAACTCTTGCAGCAACACAACCTGGGCGGCAAACACATTCTTTACCCCCGTTCGGCCAGCGCCCGCGAGCTGCTCTGCACCGAACTCACTAAAGCCGGGGCCGAGGTTCGGGCTCCCATCGCCTACCGTACCGAACCGGCAACCGATACGGCTGCCCAATTGCGGGAACTATTAATTGGCGACAAACTCAACGCTGTGACCTTTACTTCCGCCTCTACTGTCGAACACTGTCTGGCCCTGCTCGCCCCTCATGAGGTAGACTGTCTGAATAAGGCTGTGATCGCTGCGATCGGCCCGCTGACCGCAGCGGCCGCCAGAGAACACGGTCTGAGCGTACAGGTTGAGCCAAAAGAGGCTACCTGCGAAGCTCTGGTGGCCGCCCNNCTGATCGATCATTTTCGCCCCGCGGATGATTAAGGAGTAAGATCATGTTCTTTCCCGAATACCGAGCGCGCCGCCTGCGCCGCACCCCCAACCTGCGGCGCATGGTCCGTGAAACAGCCCTGGCGGTGGATGACCTCATCTACCCCATGTTTAGCATTCACGGCCAGAATATCCGTCGGGAAATCCCCTCTATGCCCGGTATCTATCAGCAATCTATCGAACACCTGGTGACGGAGGCCTGTGAGGTCTTTGACCTGGGCATTCCGGCAATCATGTTGTTCGGCCTGCCGGAGAAAAAGGATGCCCTGGGCAGCGACGCCTACAGCGACGACGGCATCATTCAGCGCACCATCGCCGCTCTCAAAGCTGAATTGCCCGAGTTAACAGTCATAACCGACGTCTGCCTGTGTGAATATACCGACCACGGCCATTGCGGAGTGATCAAGGACGGCGATGTGGACAACGACAGCACCCTGCAGCTGTTGGCGGCCGAAGCCCTATCCCATGCCCGGGCCGGTGCCGACATGGTGGCGCCCAGCGACATGATGGACGGCCGGGTGGCNNACGCCAACGACTTCAGCCACATCCCGATCATGAGCTATGCCGTCAAGTACGCCAGCGGCTTCTACGGACCCTTTCGCGACGCCGCCGACTCCACTCCCCAGTTCGGTGACCGGCACAGTTATCAAATGGATCCGGCCAACCGCCGGGAGGCCCTGCGGGAAGCGGCCCTCGACGTGCAGGAGTGCGCCGACTTCCTGATGGTCAAACCGGCCATGGCCTATCTCGACATCATCCGCGACCTGCGGGATCATTTCGACCTGCCCCTGGCTGCCTACAACGTCTCCGGTGAATATGCCATGCTCAAGGCCGCCGCCGAAAAGGGCTGGATCGACCACGATCGAGTGATGCTCGAACTGCTGACCGGCATGAAGCGCGCTGGTGCCGATCTGATCATCACCTATCATGCCAAGGAAGCGGCGCGACTTCTTTAACCTCGCCCGGAGATCGCCATGCCCGACAGAGCGCCTAATCGCCAGGAACTGACCCGCGCCGAGACCATCACCGCCCTGGCCCACTATTACCGGGCCGAGGCGACCCGAAGCCTGGCCTGGCGCGAACGCCTCGACCGCACCACCAACTGGGCGGTCGGTACCACCGCGGCTTTTCTTGGCTTCTCTTTCAGCCATCCCGAGATCACCCACAGCTTTTTTCTGTTCGGCCTGGCCATGGTCTACGTACTGCTGGTGGTCGAAGCGCGCCGCTTTCGCTTTTATGATGCCTACGAATACCGGGTGAGGCTGATTCACCAGAACTTTGTTCACTCCATTCTGCAGGGACGCATGGACCACGGCCCCGACGCGCCCTGGCGTAAAGAACTGGCTCAGGACCTGCTCCACCCCCGCTACAAGATCAGCCATTTGCAGGCCCTTGGGCAGCGTATCCACGCCAACTACATCTACCTGTTTGCGATTCTGCTGGCCGGTTGGCTGCTGAAAATCAAACTCCATCCCCTGCCGGCCCGTTCCTGGCGGCAGTATCTCGACCAGGCTGGCATTGGTGGCTGGTCGGGCTGGCTGACCTTCTCCCTGATGGCATTCTTTTTCATCCACTTGCTGGTCCTGCGTTATTTCGGTCGCAAGAACCTGGGTGGCCGCGACCTGGTCTATCCCCACGATGACACCGAACAGAGCTCTCCTCTGACCGACGTCTGACCGGTAACCTCTTACAAAGCGATATTTACTACATGCCCGAATTTACTCTCGATACCCTGGCCAACGGCTTGCGGTTGCTCACCGTAGAAATGCCCCATCTGCACAGCGTCGAACTGTCCTGCTCTCTCGGCGTCGGCAGCCGCCACGAAGATCCGCAACTAGCCGGGATCTCTCACTTTCTCGAGCACATGCTGTTTCGTGGCAGCAAGGACTACCCCTCCAGCCAGGACCTGGAAAGCTGCTTCGAAGCCATCGGCGGCAACATCAACGCAGCGACCGATGCCGAAACGACCTATTACCACAGCCGCCTGCATCCCGACCATGTTGGCAATGGACTGCAACTTATGGCCTCCATGCTGCAACGCCCCCTGCTGAGCGATATCGATACCGAGCGTAAAATAATCCTCGAAGAAGCTCAAGAGGATCTCAATCAAGAGGGCCAGGTCATCAGCCCTGACTTGCTGATGAACAGCCTGTTGTGGCCTGATCACCCCTTGAGCCAGCCAACCATCGGCACTCTCGATTCCATCACGGCCATCGACACCACTGCTCTGCGCAACTATCACCAACGCTACTATACGCCAGCTAACACGGTCATCGCCCTGGCCGGGCGCATCGACCGAAGTGCAGCCCTGGCGGCGGCAACCGAGGCCTTCGGCGCCTGGGCCGGTCCCATGGTGCAACCCACGCCCCCTTCGAGCCTGCGACCGACAGCGGGACCTGACAGCCGCTGGGTGGCGGACACCGATTCCCAGCTCAACCTACAGCTGGCCTTTCAAGTCCCCGGACGCGATCATAGCGATACCCCGGCCCTGCGCATGCTGCGACGGGTCCTCTCCGGCGGCGGCACCACCCGGCTGATGCAGCGACTGCGGGAAAATCTCGGTCTGACCTACAACGCCGAAGCGAACCTGTCCCTGTTCGACGAATGCGGCGCCTTTGCCGTCGATCTAGCCGTCACCCCGGAGAACCTGCTGCCGGCTATCACGGAATTGCTGCGGATATTTGAGGAATTGACCCAAGAACTAGTGGGGGATGGAGAACTGGCCCGAGTGCTGACCAACTATCTGTTCGAGCTGGAATTCAGCCACGACCATGCTGATCTACTCTCGGCCCGTTACGGCTGGGGGCTGACTACTGGATTTCTGCGCAGCCTGGAGGATGAACGACTGGAAAGCAGCGGCCTACGGCCAGAACAGATGCTCAGCGCTGCGCAGACCCATTTCAGCGCCGCCAATCTGCATCTGGTGGTGGTAGGGCCCTACAACGAAGACGACCGAAAACAGGTGGAACAACGGCTGGCGGCTTATCGCGGCTGAGACTCGCAACGTACCCGTGGAATCAATGCCGAGTGAAGTTACAGCCCGCGGTGATGCGGCCAGTATAGCCACCCCCGGCAGCGGCCACCAGCTGCAGGTGGTGGGTAATGCAGTCCAGCCGGTCTTCCCCATGATGGGTCACGTACAGCAGCTGGGTCTGACCGGCGGCAGCGAGATAATCTACCAGCTTCAGCACCATCTGCCGATTAATATCGTCCAGCCCCTGGCAGGGTTCATCAAGGATCAACAGCCGCGGCTGTTTGACCATGGCGCGGGCCAGCAGGATCAGCCGCTGCTCGCCATAAGAAAGATTCCGCAGGGGCGTATCCCGATGCTGTTCCAGATGCAGAATCTGCAGCCACTGCAAGGCGATCTCCTGCTGCTGCGGCGTGTACTGGCCGTACACTCCGATGGAATCGAAGAATCCTGAAATAACCGCCAGCTTGGCGGTCACCCCGACGCGATAATTCTGTTGAAAGGCCGTCGACAGCAGGCCCAGCTGCTGCTTGATCTGCCAGACACTCTCCCCCGTGCCCCGCTGTCGACCGAATAGACGGATGTCATTAGCGTAGGCCTGGGGATGGTCACCGGACACCAGGCTTAAAAGGGTCGACTTACCGGCGCCGTTGGGCCCGGAGATCTGCCAGTGCTCACCGGGCTGAACCGACCAGGTGAGCTGGTTAAGCACCGGTTTTTCGCCATAGCTCACCGCGACATCGCGCATCTCGATCAACGGCTCGTCCGGCGGCAACGGCGGGGCAACATGGGCTGCATCCCGCTCGGGCAGATGGGCTGGCAGAGTGTAGTGAAAAGCATGCAGGCGTCGCAAAGCTTCTGAATGGAGCAGCTCGTCTTTCGGCCCCGAGGCGACCAGCGAGCAGTCCTGAATATAGGCAACATGACTGATCAACGGCAGAATTTCGCTAAAACGGTTGAGCAGCAGCACGATGCGAATGCCCTGACCGGCGCAATCAACGATCAACTGCTGTAAAGCGGCGCAAGAAGCCTGATCTAGCCCGTCGAAGGGCTCATCCAGCACCAGTAGTTGCGGTTGGCGCAACAGGGCGCGGCAGATCGTCACCTTGCGCATTTCACCGGTGGACAGAAAACGAATACCCCGCTCGAGCAGATCGACGAAGTCCAGCTGTCGTGCTAGTTCCACCAGCCTGGGCTCATCCGTATAACGATCCTTCAAGATAAAGTCGCGCACCAGGGTGCCATGATCGAGACAATCTATGAAATCGCTGTCGTCATTATAGCGCTCGATCTCCAGAATCTCCTCGACCGTTTCAAAAGCCACGAACTCCGCCCGGCCGACCGGACTCATCGTTCCCGTAACAATCTCCAATTCACCGCAAAGCAGCCGGCCCAGAGCNNCCAGTGCTCACCAGGCCCCATGCTCAAGTCTATTTCTCCGAGCAGCACCTGTTCGCTGATCCACGCTGACACCCGGCTTAAAACAACTTCTAACATTATTGCAGTCCCTTTTATGACGTTCCGGCCGGCCCCTATGCCTGCTCAGCCGCCAACAACCTGCGTTTCCGCTCGAGGCCCCAGCGATAGCCACCCAGATCACCGTTAAGGCGCACCACCCGGTGACAAGGGGTTATAATCGCCACCGGGTTCCTGGCGCAGGCGCTCGCTACCGCACGGACCGCTTTGGGACGGTCGATGCGTTTGGCCAATTCACTATAGGATATTGTCGTCCCACGGGGAATGCTCCGCAACTCTTCCCAAACCCGCCGCTGAAAAGGCGTACCCTGCTCATCAAGGGGCGAACCCAAAGAAGGCTGGCGGCCTGCCAGGCAGGCAAGTAGAATTTCAACCTGAGACTTTAGCTTCTGCTCGTCCCGTGTAATCCGTGCCCGAGGGAATTTCTGCTGTAACTCGCCCAGCAAATCAGACTCACTATCGCCAAGCATCACAGAGCAGGTGCCCTGCTGAGTAGCTGCAACCAATAACCAGCCGAGAGAATTCTCTACTACCATGTAGTCAATCTGCACGCCTTTACCTCGCTTATCCTCAGATTTCTGCCACCATGTGTGGTGCCCCCTGCCCCTCTCCTGCAGCTTCCGATTGTTACCCAACCCTCTTTTTCATCCGGAAACGGCCCTTTCCCCCAATCTCGGCGTCAATCCGCACGCTTACTTGTGCGACGTAAACAGCTACGCCTCCGCGCAAGGGCTTGACTTCCTTGACCTTGGGGAAAATTGCTCGTTTCCCATATGAAAACAGCACCGTGTCCATCCAGAATTTCCGGATGGACACTAACCCTCTTTTATTGCGCCAGCAGCGAGCAATGACTCAACCGAGCTTGATGGTTTTGTAGAGAAAGTTTTTGAACTTGTAGAAAATCCGCCGTTGCTCGGCATCGCCAGCCGGATCGCTGCAGGCCTTAAGTAGGGTGGCCACCTGGGGCATGGAGGTAGCGCCCTGGGTGCGGGCCAAGCCCACCACCTTGGCCACCACGTCGCGGGAGATGCGTTTTTCTGAAAAGGGTTCGTGTACTGTTTGCCAGAAGTCCCCGTCGCCCTGCAGAATGGCTTCGAACAATTCACGCGCCACCTTGCCGGTAAGTTGCTCGGCGGTGGCGGTGCTGCCCGGTGGAGCCTGAGCCAGCAGCACCCGCTCGATATCCTGCTCGCCGATCACCTGACCATTACGAAAGAACAGGGCCCGCACCAAGATCGAGCGCAGTTCGCGGATATTACCGGTGAAATTGTGCCGGGTCAGCAGGTCGCGAGCGGCGCGGGAGAGCACTGGTGCGTCCTCCTGCTCGTCGGGACGTTTGTAAACTTGATAGAGCTTGCCGAGAAAGTGGGTAGCCAGATCGGGAATATCTTCCCGCCGGTCGTTGAGGGATGGCACCTCGATAGTCAACTCTGAGAGGCGATGGTAGAGATCTTCGCGGAAACGCCCCTCGCGGATCAATTGCCCAAGGTCTTTGTTGGTGGCCGCCACCAGCAACACCCGCGCGTAACGGGTCAGGTTCTCGCCGAGACGCACGAAGCCGCCGTTATCGAGGAATCGCAGCAACTGTACCTGGGTCTTGGGGTCGGCGTCGCCGATCTCGTCGAGAAACACCAGACCGCCGTGAGCTTCTTCGAGAATGCCCTTGCGATCGGCGTGGGCACCGGTAAAGGCGCCGCGCTTATGGCCGAATAACTCCGAGTAAGTCAACTCGCCACTGTAGGCGGCGATGTTGGTCTTTTTCACCGGCAGCTCGCCCTTGTCGCTGATCTTCTCCCGATAAAATTCGTTGAGCCGCGAATAGACATTGTTGAATAAAAATTCTTTACCGCTGCCGGTGGCCCCGGTGATAAGCAGAGAGGGCAACCCCAGGGTCGCCTCGCGCACATCGCTGTTGAGCCACATGGTGATGCGATTGAACAGCGGCGGCGTAACCCGCTGAATGAAGTCGACCAGTTCATCGGCCTTGGCCGAGTTGCCGATCAGGTTGCCGAGTTTGTACGAGGAGACCTTGGGGTCCTTGTAGCCGGCGTCGCTACCGAGCCGGTGAACCTCGCTGGTCAGCTGCTCGATATACAGCATATCCGCCAGGTGGCGAGCGATCATACGACCGATGATCTGCAAAATACGCTTGTGTTCGTCAGTAAAATAATAGGGGCGCAGGCTATCGAGGCAGATGACCGCGATCACCTCATCCTCGCAGATCACCGGTACGCCTAGCTCGCTGCGAATGATGTCGGTGATCTCGCAATAATAGCCGCCGGCCCGTTTCTCTTCGACGCTGTCGGCCACCAGGTAGGGCCGACCGCTGGCGGCTACAAAGCCGGTCATGCTGCGATATTCCGGTGGTAGCTCGTTGCCGCCGATGCGCAGCAGCGGTATGTGTTTTTTCAGCCGTTGCTTGCTCTTGGCCCCGACCAGGGTTCCGTCCGCTTCTTCCACCACCAGCCAGCGCTCATCTTCAGTCTTGCGAACCAGGGCGATACTGCCCGCATCGGCGCCAATCAGCTCGGTGGCCTTGGACAGCACGCTA
>LGVE01187382.1_pt1 | contig 13818 bp, 13 predicted proteins | sample 469871 | NCBI WGS metagenome assembly LGVE01 (sample SAMN03893561, study PRJNA290197) | marine sediment metagenome | material: sediment; isolation source: combined push core samples #3730, #5133, and #5579 collected at Hydrate Ridge | place: Pacific Ocean: Hydrate Ridge | reverse complement strand
ACGCTGTTCTGATTGATAACAATAATTGAGTGCACTGTTCTTTTCGGCGTACAGAGGGAAATCGTTAAGACAATCCGCTAATTTTTTAAAAAAAGCAGACATTATGTGATTGGAGCAGAGGTGGAAGCGTGGGTGTTACGTTATTCTCGGTTTTCAGCGCGACGGTCCAGAACCAATTCCGTCATTGCCACAGTTGTTCCTGTCAAAGTATCTCTTTCATCCATCCCTTGACATAGGAACTCATTAACAGCATCAATGCGCGAAATTGCGTAGTCAATCTTAGGGTTACTGCCCGCAACATATGCGCCAATGTTAATCAAATCTTCAGCTTCTTTATGGGTCGCCAAAATTTCACGAATTTTCGCCGCACTCTGAACATGTTCAGGTTCGACAATATCGCGCATGACACGACTGGCTGAATGGAGGATATCGATACAAGGATAATGATTCTTTGCTGCGAGATCACGCGACAAAACAATGTGGCCATCAAGGATAGATCGAACCGAGTCAGCGATGGGCTCATTCATATCATCGCCTTCAACAAGCACCGTATAAAGCCCGGTAATACTCCCTTGTTGTTTAAAACTACCTGCTCGTTCGAGCAACTTTGGCAGTGTTGCAAAGACTGAGGGCGTATAACCTTTTGTCGTCGGCGGCTCACCAATCGCTAGCCCCACTTCCCGCATCGCCATGGCAAAACGGGTCACCGAATCCATCATCAACAAAACATTATGTCCTTGTTGACAAAAATATTCAGCCAATGTGGTTGCGACAAAGGCACCACGCATCCGCAATAGCGGCGATTGATCTGAGGTTGCAACGAGGACAACTGAACGGGCGAGGCCTTCTTCACCAAGGTCGCGCTCAATAAATTCGCGCACTTCACGTCCACGCTCACCAATTAACGCGATGACGTTGACATCTGAGCGAGAATGCTTAGCCATCGTGCCAAGAAGAACACTTTTACCAACGCCTGAACCCGCCATGATCCCCAAACGTTGCCCCTGACCACAGGTCAATAAACCATTAATGGCTCGGACACCCAGATCGAGCGGCTGTGCAATTTTACTCCGTTGCATCGGCCCCGGAGGCAAAGCATAAACAGGCATCTCTTTTTCAAAAACAGGTTGCGGTAAACCGTCAATCGGATGGCCCATGGCATCAACAACTCGGCCGAGTAAAGCATCACCAACACCCATCGTTGCGCTGCTACGCATTACACGAATAAGACTACCGGGGCCCAATCCGCGGAGTTCACCCAATGGCATCAGTAGTGCTAAGCCATCCCGAAATCCGACAACTTCAGCCAAGACTGGTTCAGATTGAGACAATGGGGAGATTTCACACAGGGTACCAACAGAAGCAGCGGGACAGTACCCCTCAACCACTAAGCCGACAATTTTAGTGACCTTACCCCATACTTTAACTGTACTACACGAACGAACTAGACCTTCGAGGTTTGACATCACTCCCCCTTGATCGCCTCGTGAAGGCACGTCGAAATCGCCTCCATCTGAGCCTCTACGGTTGCATCGACTCGTCCGACCGGNNCCCGCCGCGAACAATCGTCGCATCAGGAACAAACTCGATATTACTCAAACCGCTTAAGCTCGCGATAAACAAGGGCTTATGCTCATTGACCACCTGAAGATCTTCAGGATTAACCTTAATATGAAATTCCTCGGCACTGACAGCCAAATGGATTGCCTGCTTAACCGTTCGCGTCACAACCTCTGGATCAATTTTTATGTTTGCCTGAACAACGCGCTCGGCGATGGCAAGGACAAGCCGCAACATATCAGCTTGACTGCGCTCTAACATTTTGGCTTTTAAGTTCGATATCTCATCACAGGCAGAAGCTAAGGATTTTGTCACAGTGGAAAGTGACTTCTCCGCTTCAGCAACACCACTTTTCCTCCCCTGCTGAAATTTCGATTCAAGTTCAAGAACATGTTTCTGCTTCAATTCGTCAATACTTTTATCGATTAATTCCTGCAAAGAAGCTGAATGTTCAACATTGGGTTGCTCAATAAGAGTCGAATCCAGAACAACAAAACCACCCGTTTCGGACTGGGTGACAGTGCCGAGGTCGGACATCGTCACCCGATGATAATCAAGGTCGTCAGCATTTCGAATAATTTTAGACAAGCTCATCACCTGCACCTCGTCCAGGAATGACGATCTGTCCTTCCTCTTCAAGTTTCAGCGCTAGCTTGACGATGGTTTGCTGCATCGCTTCAACATCAGACAATCGTACTGGCCCCATTGCTTCGAGGTCTTCCTTAATCATTTCAGCAGCTCGATTTGAGATATTACCGAAAATCAAATTTTTCAGTTCGTCAGGCGCAGTCTTCAATGACAGCGTAAGGGTATCATTGTTAATTTCACGCAGGATCATTTGCATTGCGCGGCCATCAATGTTAACCAAATCACTAAAGGTAAACATCTTCTTGCGAATTGATTCAGCAAGTTCAGGATCGACCGATTCAATGCTATCGACGATCATCCGATCCGCACCTTTTTCTACACGGCCAAGGATATCCACAACTTTATCCACACCACCAACTTCTTGTTGCTCTTTTTTGCTAACGCCACCAATTTCTCGGCGTAACGCTTCCTCTATTTGGGCAATGACCTCTGGCATAACTTTATCAATTTTGGCAATGCGGTACATCACATCACCCGCTAACTCATCGGGTAAAAACTTCAATACCTTGCCCGTATGATCTGAACGTTGTGTCGATAGGATCAAAGCCAAAGTCTGAGGGTGCTCATTTTCAAGCAGACTCGCCACCATACGCGGCTGCATTGTGGCAATGGTTTCAAGTGGCCTAGTCTCTGTGCCACTCATAATTTCCTGTAGCAACACGTCAGCTTGATCACCACCGGTCCCAGCGATGGCATTACGAATAAATTCTTCGCTTTTGATGTACATACCAGGGTTTTTTTTCTGGTCGTTTTGAAACTCTGCCATAATGTCATTAGCGAGTTCAGCAGGAATGTGGTCAACAGTCATCATGATCCGCGTAAGGATGCGGACTTCATCATCACTCATTTCAGCAAACACAGCTGACGTTGCGGCTTCACCAAGACACATCAACAACACTGCTGCCTTCTCGTGACCCGACATTCTATTTAATTGCATTACTTCCACACAAATACTCCTACATCAAACCGTTACTTTTCTTCCGTCATCCACGTTCGAATCACCTGTGACGGTGAATTTTCTGCCTTTAAAATATTTTGCCTCATCTGTTCTGTAGGATCGAGCTGAACAGGAGTACTTCTTCCTGATGCCATTTCAGCTTCAAGTTCCTTAACTGTTTTAAAATGTTGGACGGTTGCATCGGATTGCAATGTTTTTAAAGCTGGACGCACCAACATAAAATAGAGGAATAGCGCACCCAAGGCACCTGCACCATATTTCACCAGCGGTAAATAGGTATAGATATTATCACTCAATGAGGCTTCAACCACGGCAGGTTTTGTATAAAACTCATCGGCAAAGGGCATCGAAACGACATTGAGTTGATCTCCACGCGAAGGATCAATCCCTAAAGCACTTTGCACCATCTTCTCTATCGTACGCAGCTCTTGTTCTGGACGAGGTTGTAATTCTGTCTCACCTTCACCGTCATCTGTCGCTTCAGAGACAACATCCGCGACAAGAACAGATACCGATAGATGCTTAATGGTACCAACTGGGGAAACCGTACGATTAACAACCTTACTGATTTCATAATTTGTCGTTTCAGCATTATTGCTACTGCCACCAGAACTTCCGCCTCCAATGGCATTACCACCTTCGAGGTTTGATTGCACACCTGGAACACCGCCAACCGAGCTGCCACTAGAATCTTTTTGCTCCTGTATTTGTTCACTTCTCGGCACAGCACTTTTAGGATCGTACAACTCTTCCAACTTTTCAACCTGAGCAAAATCAAGGACTGCGGTAACTTTAACCAATGAATTCGAAACACCGAGCGCACGATCAAGCATATCCTGAGCGCGACGTTCCATCTGTCGCTCTACAGCTTGTTGGTACTCAAGCATTCCAGGTGTCATGGGTCCACTTAATCCCTGCTCTGGGCGCTTAGACAGTACTTTCCCCAAGGAATTGACAACATTGACATGTTCAGGCTCTAAACCTTCAACACTACCCGAGACAAGATTTACAATGCCCTGAACTTGTGAATCCCGTAAATTTGTTCCCGCCATTAATTTAATAATGACAGATGCAGTAACAGCCTGTTGCTGACTCTTAAATAATCTCTTTTGCGGTAGGGCAAGATGCACCCGGGCCGCAGCGACAGGTGACAGTGATGCGATCGTGCGGGAAAGCTCCCCCTGCATCGCCCTTAAATAATTTACCTTTTGCACAAAATCAGTAATTCCAAGACTCTGTTTATCGAAAATTTCAAAACCAACACCACCACCTTGTGGCAATCCTGATCCAGCAAGTTCTAGCCGTGTTTCATACACCTTATCTGCAGGGACATAGATGCTACTACCGCCGCCTTCGATTTCGTAAGGGATTTTTTTATCTTTTAACCAGACAACGATCGACGAGGCATCGCCCTGTGGCAAATTTGCGAACAACAATTGGTAATCAGATTGTCGTGTCTGCAAAATAATCAACGCAAACAAGGTCAACGAAAAAAGGGCTACCGCTGCAAGGCTGATTTTTCGCGACAGCGGCCAACCACTCAAAACGGTAAGAATATTTCCTTTTTCTAACTCAGCCATGGCTCCCCTTATCCCCGCCAGCACACATTACAGTTTACTATAATTACAACAAAACAAACCGAACACACATCACACCTGCATTCGAATGATTTCTTGGTATGCATCAACAACTTTATTTCGCATCTGAACCAGCATCCGCATTGAGATATCCGCTTCTTCCATTGCAAGCATCACCTCATGGAGATTATCAGAACGTCCTGTACTCAAATCTGTAGCTGCTTGATCAGCGTTAAGTTGAGCTTCATTGGTTTCTGAAATGGCCTGCGTCAACATATCACCAAAATTAGTTTCTGTTGGTGGTTGAGCTTGGCCAAACGAGGACATCATTGATTTAAGATGACTATCTATTGAAATATCAGACATGGATTACCCCTTTCTACTTCCCAATTTCCAACGCTTTTAATGCCATCCGCTTGGCAGATTTAATAGTGGTAATGTTTGCCTCATAGGCTCGTGTTGCCATCATCATATCGGTGGTTTCTTTCAGGATATCAATATCAGGCATCGACACGTATCCCCGATCATCAGCATCGGGATGTTGCGGATCGTAAACCAACTTTGGCTCACGCTGATCGACAGCAATCCGACTGACGCGCACCCCATTAATCGCCTTATTGGAGCGACTTGACAAGTGCTCGGCAAAGGACATTTGTTGACTCTCGAATACCACCATTTTACGCTTATATGGTCCACCCTCAGGGGTGCGAGTTGTTTCAGCATTTGCCATATTAGAACTAATGGTATCAAGCCGCGTTCGCTGGGCCTGTAGTGCCGAAGCACTAATATTCAATGACGTGAAAATCCCCATCTATTGGCCCCCTTAATTGCCCTGAACAACGTATTTTATAATACTCATTTTTTTACTTAGAAGTTGTGCCGAAGCCTCATACATAATTTGATTTTGGGCTAACAGAATCATCTCTTGATCAACACTCACGGTGTTTCCATCACCAAGACCACCACCGCCACCAACTTCGGACACAGTCGCTTCAACTCGGCCAATAGATCCACCATGAGTCGAAATATGTTGCGGATGAGTCACGGTAACATCCTGTCCGCGGCCCTCAACGGCTTGGCGTAATGCACCTTCAAACTCAAGTCGCTGAGCTTTATAACCAGGAGTCTGTGCATTGGCAACATTACCAGCAATCACTTGTTGATTTTGCATGCGCAAATCAAGTGATTTCTTTAGCAATAAAGCCGTTTTATCAACAAAACCATTGCCTATCATGACTTATCCCTTTCAACGACTAAATCGTTCTATTTCAAGAGTTTCCTGCGCGAAGGTTCGCCACTGGCCATCATTACTGTTTTCGACAAGTTGCTCCAAAATATTTAATCCTCGCGTTTTAAACCCTTGCTTTAATAGAATAGTTGCTTCGCGATACTGTGCTTGTTCAGCGTATTCAGTGATCGATTTCAGATGTTGATAACGGCTCAATGCACTGTTTAGTTTTCCTTGACTCAGCATGATCTCAGCCTGCAATAACACGTCGGCACCATCAGCCTGTGTAATATCATCTCCAACGACGCGTGCAATGCTTTGTGCTGCGGATTGAACAAAATTTCCTTGCCAATCTAACGTTGCAGCAAGTCGGTTAATTTCGATAGATTGGGGCCGCTGTGGATCTCTCAACAACTGTTGTACTTCAGCCTGTCTATCTAAAGCCTGTAAGGCTTGAACCTTCAATAAAAACACCGCTGCTCGACTCGCACCATCGGGGTAAAGTGCACCATATCGTCCTGCGTATTCAATAACGCGTTGAAAAGCATGTTGCTGAGCCAAGGCAGCCATCAATGGCATATAAACTTGCTCTTGCCGTTCGCCAACGGCTGTGACATCGAGCAGATACAGATACAAACGAAGTGCTCGTTCTGAAAATTCAAGCTTAGAAAAAACTTGGCCCAATTCAACAAGAAATGAAAAATTCTTCTGACTTGAAACCAAAAGATCTCTATTTTGTTCAACTAAAACCAAAGCTTTAAAATACTTCCCCTTATCAACGAGGTCGTGTATCACTCTAGGCAAAATTTCAACCAGCAAAGCTTGAGCATGTGGCACAAGATCGGACATACGATCCGACTTCAGGAAGTGTTGCAGCTCTGCGATCGCTGCCATCCTGTGTCCCATAAGATACATGGCAACTGCGTGTTTAAACTGCATTTCTGCACGACCACTGCGTGTTGGCATCACATCAATCAGTGTTTCAAACTCGCTCAAAGACCTACGCCGACTAAAAAAATCATCCGCTTGAATCCCCAAGTCAGCAATTTTCCCTTGAGCTAAAATTGCCCCCGTTGTTCCAGGGAGAACCTGATGTAACAAATCGTAACCAGCACCAGCATCACCACGACGTATCAAGGCAAGGCCCATTAAATAACGAACTAAATCACGATGGTCAGCTGATTCTAAAGTTTCGAGCAATTTTTTCGCTACGGCAATCGTGGCATCGTACTGCTTATCTCTATAAAGACTTGTTGCATACCCTGCTAATGAAAACGGCTGCTCATCCAACTGCTCCACCAGAGGTGAGTATTGATTAATTGCGCCCTTGTAGTTGCCACGCAAATAGGCCACATCCGCTAACCTCTGACGATAGATGGGGTCCAACTCGCCGACCCCCTCAATTGATGCGCCCTCAAGGATTGGCAAGGCCTGCCTCACATCACCTGCCGAGATCAGTACCTCAGCCTGGAACAGATCAATGTACTTTTGCATCACAATAGGGTAGCGCCGATCAGCTGCCAGTGTTAATTCAGCCAACAGCTCAAAAGGGCTATTAGCTTGATTGATAGCAAGATATAATCGCTGCAAGGAGACACATGCGCCAAGCTGCTGTTGCCGTTCTTTAAGCAAGGCCGTTATTCGATCTAAAAACCTTCGCGCTTTTCTATAATTTCCTGCGCGCTGATGCAGATCAGCCTTAACCAACATCAACCGCAACGGAGCATCGCCTCGTTCTGCCTCTAGACCAACGTACTCTAGTGCCGTGATCGCTTCGTCCCACTCGCCCTGATCCGCCAATGCCGCGACATCTAAAGGTAAGACATCAGACACATCATCAACCAAAGAAAGACACGGAAACGGTGCCAGAGTGTAATTGATCGGCGCACTAAGTGTGACTGGCCGTTCGTATTCGGCAAAAAAACGTAACCAATCACCATGATATTTCGAACTAATTGCCCGTCCAGCGACCCCGCCGCCGCCCTGAAGCGATGTTTGTCCTGGAACACTACGTGAGATAGCTGGACGTGTGCCACGTTGTGAATCTTGCCAATGCAAATCAATCACCAGGCGACGATCCTGAACATCTTTAACGCTGTTAACAAAATATGGTGGCCGTCGCAACAAAAATGAAAGCATCATTTTTTTTTGAGCTTGACCGATCAAAACCCGAACAAGGCGCTCATCTTCCGGCGGCAATGATAATTGTGATGAAACGTGCGTCTCAGGTAAAATCACTTCGAGACGCTGCCCCGATGTCTTCACTTGAAACTCTGGCAAGCGATTGAACTGTAGAGACAAACGGCTGATATTTACCTCATCATGCTTTTCAACCGAGAGCAGTTCACACTGTTCCTGGCCCCAAGCAACAAGAGGGGATGCGATGCAGATCAATCCAATCTGTAACAGAATCACAAGAACTGTCTTTACGTTCAAACCTACACTCCACCTCAACATATTAATTAGCAATCACGGTGCTTTCTTGACCGCAAGAACAACCACGTTTTCACACTAACAAACAAGCCAACAATAATCTTATCATGCAATAAATGAGCCAGAGCGGGAGTGCCCGCTACATGCGAGATAACGATTCCTCACCACACTTAACCACACCAAAAAGTCAAGCAAACGAAAGCAACAACCAAACAATGTCATTTATTTGACACTTAATTAAGTGAAAAACAAGTTCAGAATTTTTCCGTTTTACACTATACTGACAAAAATCATTAAAATAGAGGTGACATTGGAACAGGACAGGCTTTAAGTTTCCAGCAAACCACCCCTTTAATGCATAAGAAATTTTTAAACAATAAACCTGCTATCAATTTTTGTACCCCTTTCCACGGAGAGTCGAAGAAGCCATGACTGACGAGCTAAGCAGTGATCAAATAGAGATTATCCAAGAGTTTTCACAAGAGAGCCGCGACATGATCGAGCAACTTGAACCGACGATCATTGAGCTTGGACAGAACACTGACAACGAGACAATCAACGCGGTATTTCGACTCTTCCACTCAATGAAGGGTAGTGCTGGCTTTCTCGAGTTCAACAATATTACCGGCGTTGCCCACGCAGCAGAAAGCCTGCTCGACATGGTTCGCTCTGACCAACTCGTTCTCCTTCCTGAGCATGTAACCCTGTTATGTGAATCGTGTGATTTCATGAAGGCAGCTCTTGACTGCGTTGACGAAACCTTTAACGATGAAGCTCTGGTCGAAGAGAGCAAAACAATGGCGGCGCAGTTTCACACTGCCATGGAAGAACCAGAGCCAAGTCAAGACAAAGAGGAGAGTACTCCAGAGCCTGAAGCTATTGCAGCTGAAACTGCTGATCCAGAGCATGTGGTCGTTGAGCCGGACAAGACCGACGAATTTATGCTTGAAATTACGGATGAAATGGTCGAACGCTTTATCCAAGAAGGTGACGAGCTTCTCGAAGCTTCAGAACAAGGCCTTCTTTCTTGGGAGAAAGAGCCCGCAAGCCCTGAATTTGTCGCGTCAATCTTTCGCAGCATCCATAGTTTCAAGGGCAACAGTGGTTTTTTTGGCTATGGCAACCTTGAAGCACTCAGTCATCAGATTGAGAACGTTCTAGACATTGTTAAGAGTGGTGGCTCTTTCGCAACACAAAACCCATTCGACACGCTGCTCCATGCCGTCGACGCACTTAAAGAGGGCGTTGCCGCCCTGAGTGCTAACGGTAAAGACCAAATTGATGAGCTTGCTGCGCACGTTGAGGCACTTAAAGCCCTTCCTGCTCCGAAGATCGGTGAGGTATTAGTCGAAAAAGGGGTCGTTAGTCAAGAGTGTGTCAATGAAGCTCTTGCACAACAAAGCAAGCCCCTCGGCGATGTACTTGTCGACATGGGCAAGGCTTCTGCCGAGCAAGTAGACCAAGCACTCTCTTCACAGAGTGAAGTCAAAAAGCAACCACCGACACCCGCGCCTAAACCCAAAGCAAAAGCAAAACCAGCTAAGGTTAAAAAGCAAGATATTCGTGTTGACCTCGATAAACTTGACAACTTAATCAACCTAATAGGCGAGCTGGTTATTGCTGAAAACATGCTGATCCACAACCCTGACCTCGACGGCCTCGAGCTTGAAAGCTTCAACAAAGCCGCACAACAGATGGGCAAGTTAGTTCGTGAACTTCAAGAGATGGCGATGATCATTCGCATGATCCCTGTTTCCGGTCTTTTCCGCCGAATGATCCGCCTCGTCCATGATCTGTCGGTAAAATCGGGTAAAAAAGTTGATTTAAAACTCACTGGTGAAGCAACGGAAGTTGATAAAACCGTGGTCGAAACCATCACTGACCCACTGGTTCATATTTTAAGAAACTCTATGGATCATGGTCTTGAGCCCCCAGAAGAGCGTCTCGCGGCAGGTAAAAGTGAAACGGGAACAGTCGAACTAGATGCCTGCCACGAAGAGGGCGAGGTCTGGATCACCCTAAAAGACGATGGCCGCGGCTTAAACAAGGAAAAAATCCTCGAAAAAGCGATTAAAAACGGCTTGATTGAAGGTGACGGCTCCGACCTGAGTGACCGCGTGATCTACAATATGATTTTCCAGCCAGGCTTTTCTACTGCTGAGAAAATAACCGACATTTCGGGTCGAGGCGTTGGNNGAAGATAACCGACATTTCGGGTCGAGGCGTTGGTATGGACGTGGTAAAACAAAACCTTGAACGAATCAAAGGCAAAGTTGATGTCGACAGTGTTCCAGGACAAGGAACGACCATTAAACTGCGCATCCCGCTTACCCTTGCGATCATCGATGGCATGCTTGTTCGTGTTGGCGATGCACGCTGCATCGTACCGATACTGTCAATCAAAGAAGCCTTCCGCCCTCAACCCGATGCCATCACAATCACACCCGATTCTGAAGAGCTCGTTCGTGTTCGCGAGAATTTCTTCCCCGTTGTGCGCCTTCATGAGATGCTTGACGTGCAGCCAGACCATTCGAAACTTGAGGATGGAATCCTTATTGTCCTTGAGTATCAAGATCGTAGCGTCTGCCTTATGGTTGATGAGATTCTTGGCCAGCAACAAACGGTCATCAAGGGACTTTCTGAGTACGTTGGCAATGTACGCGGCTGTTCTGGTTGTACAATCCTTGGCAACGGTGATGTTAGCCTGATCCTAGAGGTCGGCAATCTTGTCGAGAGAAAATAAAAGAATTTTAGGGAACTCTATGCCAACAACAGCAACACAAAACTCAACAATGATGTCCATCTCTGATCAAGAGTTCAATTCATTACGTCAATTAATTTATGATCGTTTTGGAATAAACTTAACGGATGAGAAGCGATCATTGCTTGTCGGTCGCCTACAAAAGCTGATCCGCGATAAGCAACTCGGAACATTTCAGAACTACTATGACTATTTAAAAAAAGACAACAGCGGTAAGGCTGTAAGCGATTTAATTAATTTGGTCTCAACGAATTATACNNTTGACTATTTCCAGAAAACCGCACTTCCTGCGATCTGTGAAAAGTTAAAAAAACAGAATCGCAAAGATATCCGTATCTGGTGTGCGGGCTGCTCTACAGGTGAAGAGCCCTACACGCTACTTATGTTAATGCACGAGTATCTAGGAACTCAGTACGGTAATTGGGATGCCGGAATTTTAGCCACCGACATTTCGGAACAGGCTTTATCAAAAGCCCAGCTCGGAATTTACGGTGCCGACAAGGTCGCATCACTACCCGAAACGCTACAACGAAAATATTTCAACAAGTTGCCAAATGGTCAAATGCAGGTGTGCGACAAAATCCGCAACGAAGTTACGTTTCGGCGTTTCAACCTCATGAACAAAACATTTCCGTTCAAGAAGCCGTTTCAAATTGTTTTTTGCCGAAATGTTATGATCTATTTTGATCAACAAACACGTAATGCCCTGGTACAAAGATTTAACGCCAGCATGGAACCAGACGGCTATTTCTTCATTGGCCACTCTGAAACCCTTGGCCGCGATAGCGAATTGTTCAAATACCTGATGCCTGCGGCATATCAGAAAGGAAACGCATAATGGCAAAACAGATCCGTGTACTCGTCGTTGATGACTCAGCTCTCGTGCGCCAAATCCTCAGCAATGGACTGTCGCTTGATCCAAATATTATTGTTGTCGGAACTGCCGCTGATCCGTATATTGCCCGAGATAAAATTGTGCAGCTTAAGCCTGACGTGTTAACGCTAGACGTTGAAATGCCGCGGATGGACGGTGTCGAATTTTTACGCAAGCTGATGCCTCAGTTTCCTATTCCGATCGTCATGGTAAGCTCCCTAACGCAAAAAGGGAAACAGATCACCATGGAAGCACTTGAAGCGGGTGCAGTTGATTTCGTAACCAAACCAACGACCAATGTTGCACAGGGGCTCAACGCTATGCTCATGGCGCTGCGTGCGAAGGTTAAAATAGCCTCGAATGCTAATGTTTCGCACTGGAAGAATAAACCGATCAGTCGACGTAGCGCACCAAGCACCGCAGTAAATCACGCCTTGGACGAATCGACGGACAAGGTTATTGTTATCGGCGCATCCACAGGTGGAACTGAAGCAATAAAAAAAGTGATTACCAAATTTCCATCAAACTCCCCTGGAGTGGTTATTGTTCAACATATGCCGCCAGGTTTCACCAAAATGTTTTCAGAACGACTCAATCAACTCTGCTCAATGGAGGTGAAAGAAGCTGAGACCGGAGACCGAATACGACAAGGTCGAATACTTGTTGCCCCTGGTGCGATGCAGATGGAAATAGTTCGCTCGGGTGGAATTTATCAGGTCAAATGTTATGCTGGCGAAAAAGTCAGTGGACACTGCCCATCCGTTGATGTGGTCATGAATTCCGCTGCAAAACAGGTCGGACGAAACGCTGTCGGCGTCATGCTGACAGGGATGGGTTCTGATGGCGCAGAAGGGATGCTTGCCATGCACAAAGCTGGAGCTCGAAACCTTGCGCAAGATGAGGCAACATCGGTTGTTTTTGGCATGCCAAAAGTTGCCTTTGAAAAAGGTGGGGCTGAAAAACTTGTTCCTATTGACAACATCGCTTCAAATGTTATCTCACTGCTAACAGGAAAATAAACCCTATGAGCAACTTGATATTGGGTGTTGGAGAATTTGGGGCCTCCAAAGACCAAGCAGATATTGTTAAAACTTTTGCCCTAGGATCGTGCATTGCAGTTGTGCTGATGTGCCCAAAAACTCGTACCGTCGGCATGGTTCACGTTGCACTACCTGAGTCGAAAATAAATCCTGATAAAGTCAAGACACGCCCTGGATACTTTGCCGACACCGGTATTCCAGCACTCATAAAGCAAATGGCTGGCATGGGTTGCGACCCACGCGGTCGCGGATTTATCGTTAAACTTGCGGGGGGAGCCAAAATCATGGACCCCAATAACACATTTAATATCGGCAAACGTAATGCACTCGCTGTAAAGAAAACGCTTTGGAAATACGCCCTCGGTCCCGTTGCTGAAGACCTCGGAGCCACCTACAGTCGCACGGTTTCGGTTTCCGTTACAACAGGAGAAATCACACTCTCATCACCTGGTCGTAGCGACTGGAAAATTTAGCATAAGAGGGATCACGATGAAACAACGAGCCAGCAAAGAAGAGATTATTGCAGCGATCAAAGAGGTGCCCCTACTTTCACCAAGCGCCTCACAGCTGCTGCAACTTTCAGCAAACTCTGATCACGACATCAGTGAAGTCGTTGATATTGTAAAGTGCGATGCGGCACTCACCGCTCGGGTACTGAAAATAGTCAACTCTGTTGCCTACGGCTTAGTTCATGAAGTAACAACCATTGAACGTGCTGTTGGCTACCTTGGCGAGCGGA
>LGVE01184455.1_pt1 | contig 13824 bp, 13 predicted proteins | sample 469871 | NCBI WGS metagenome assembly LGVE01 (sample SAMN03893561, study PRJNA290197) | marine sediment metagenome | material: sediment; isolation source: combined push core samples #3730, #5133, and #5579 collected at Hydrate Ridge | place: Pacific Ocean: Hydrate Ridge | reverse complement strand
GCCTTAATTGCAACACCTTCCTATGCACTACATCTCGCTGAAACCGCCTATGAGATGGGAATCGATCCCAAAAAAGATCTTTTTCTTAAATATGGACTTTTTGGTGGTGAAGGATCAACTGAAGAAATGCGTACCAAACTAAATGAGGCTTGGGATATCTTTTCAACCGAAAATTATGGAATGAGTGAACTCATCGGCCCAGGTGTAGCTGGAGAATGTCGTGCTCTAAAAGGAATGCATATTTGTGAAGATCATTTTATTGCAGAAATTATTGACCCTGAAACCCTTGAAGTTCTTCCAATTGGATCAACTGGTGAATTAGTGATTACCCCCATCACAAAAGAAGCATTACCTTTGATTCGTTACCGAACAAAAGACATCACGCGACTTGATATCACCCCATGTGATTGTGGGCGTACATCCGCTCGAATAGCTAAAATAAAAGGGCGCACAGATGATATGTTAATTATCGGTGGAGTTAATGTCTTTCCATCTCAAATTGAGGGCGTCTTGTTAGGAATAAAAGGAATTGGTAGTAATTACCAAATTCGCGTTGTTAAAAAAGGATACCTTGATCGTATCGAAATTGACGTTGAAGTGAATGATTATAATTTACTTGATTCTGTGACACTCTTAGACCAGCTTTATAAAGAAATTGAAGTAAAGCTTCACACCGTTTTAGGGATTCATGCTGGTATTCACTTAGTTGAACCAAAAAGTATTATTCGTTCAGAAGGAAAAGCAAAACGCGTTATTGATTTAAGACCTAATAAATAAGGAGGTACTTCCATGTTAATTACCCAATTATCTGTTTTTATAGAAAATAAAAAAGGACACCTTGCTAAGATTACAAGAGTATTAAAAAATGCCTCAGTAGATATTCGAGCAATTTCTGTTTTCGATAGCGCTGAATTTGGAATTTTACGTGTTGTCGTTGATGATCCAGAAAAAGGTGCAATTGCACTGACTGAAGCTGGGCATATCGTTAAAAAAAGCAACGTATTGGCTATTGACCCATCGGATATGGTTGGTAGTCTCTCTGATATTTTTAGTTTGCTTTCAGAAAATGACATTAATATCGAATACGTCTATTCTTTTGTTATGCCAAACAATGTTGGTTCTCCTTTGATTATCTTAAAAGTTGATCAACAAGAAAAAGCAATTACGGTTTTAAAAGATTCTGACGCAATCATTATTCCAAAAGAATATGTTTATCATATAAAATAGGCATCATTGTCACAAAATAAAATTTCATACACAAAAGCCAACCTTTCAATTGAAAGGTTGGCTTTTGTAATCTTATCGTCTGTTCTTTACTTTTTTTAATCTAAAGAATTCTTCACGTTCTTTTTCTTCAATCGTCTCTTGAATATATTTTATTTCCGCTTTTAAACGTGGAATCTGAACTTTATCCAACGCATTCGCACTTTTTTGTGTTTTTTTAATTTCTAATGATAATTTATATGCTGTCGATTCAATTTGTGCAAGCTGATACGATAAATATTTAACATCATTAAACTTTCTCATAGTAATATCTAGCGCTGGATTATTTTCATAAAACCCATAGGGTAATATTTGATTTTCTCGCGCTTCTGTATAGATTACCTCAGGTATATCCACACCCATAACACTTTTCGCACGAATATCAAAAGGGATTTCTGGCATTACGGATAACGCAAATTCTTCTAAATGATTCAATCCCATACTAATACATGTTTGTTGAAGTGCTTCATAGGCTTCTTTAAATAAACGCCCAATTTCTTTTTCAATTGTTTCTGCTTCTTTTACTAATTGCATAATTTCTTGAATTAAAATCGTTCGTTTTTTATCTAAAAGATCATATCCTTTTTCTGAAAAACTTAATCGTCCTTTTGCCTTAATAAGATTTGCTTTTGTAGGTGTAATTTTAATTGCCATTTAGCACCTAGCTTTCTTTTGGAAGGTATTTTTCAATGTTTTCCGGACTCAATCGATCCAATTCTGATAATGGTAAACTTGACAGTAGCTTCCATCCTAAATCAAGGCTTGCCATCATATTTCGACTTTCATCAAACCCTTGATTTAAAAATTCTGCTTCAAAAGCTCGACCAAATGCCATATATTTTTTATCAGTTTCACTTAAATCTTCTTCTCCAATAATTTGAGATAAATCACGAACTTCTTGAACTTTTGAATAGGATGCAAAAAGTTGATTTGCAACATCTGCATGATCTTCTCTGGTAAATCCATCCCCAATACCATCTTTCATTAATCGAGATAATGATGGTAAAGGTGCTACAGGTGGGTAAATACTACGTTGAAACAAATCCCGTCCGAGTACAATTTGACCTTCTGTAATATATCCAGTTAAATCTGGAATAGGATGCGTAATATCATCATTTGGCATCGTTAATATTGGTAAAAACGTAATCGAACCCTTGCGATTCTTTAACATACCAGCACGTTCATAAAGTGATGCTAAATCTGAATACATATATCCAGGATAGCCTTTTCGACTTGGTACTTCTTCCCGTGCTGATGAGATTTCTCGCAATGCTTCACAATATGATGTGATATCCGTCATAACAACTAAAATATGCATATGTTTTTCAAACGCTAAATATTCTGCCGCTGTTAATGCACATCGTGGTGTTGTAACACGTTCTGCAATCGGATCATCAGCGTAATTTACAAACATAACAACACGATCCATTACATTCGCTTCATCAAAACTTTTTCTAAAGAACTTTTCATCATCATGCTTAACACCAATTGCCGCAAACACAACACCAAATTCTTCATCAACACCANNAATTTTGATTGTTTAACGATTTGAGCAGCTAATTCATTATGTGGTAAACCATTTCCTGAAAAAATCGGTAATTTTTGACCACGAATTAATGTTGCTAAGGTATCGATTGAAGAAATCCCTGTTTGAATAAAGTTTCTTGGATACTCACGTGCCATTGGATTAATTGGGCGTCCATTAATATTCGCTTCAACATCACTAAAAATATCACTTCCATTATCGATTGGTTGTCCAATTCCATTAAAAATTCGCCCTTGTAAATCAAGTGACATTGGCAAATTGAACGCTTCACCAGTAAATTTAATGGTGCTACTTCTTTCTGATAATCCAGAAGTATTTTGGAAAACTTGAATAACAACATTTTTTCCTTCTATTTTTATTACTTTTCCTTTTTTAACATTTCCAGTACTATTTTCTACAATATCAACAACTTCACCGTAAAAAACATCATCAACATCTGATATTTGAATGAGGGGACCAACAACCTTATCAATTTTCAAATAATCTCTTTTCATTGTCTTCCCCCTTAATCCTCGTATTTTTTAAAAAGTTCATCAAAATATATATCAATGGTTTCTTTTAATCGATCAATGCCACTAAGATCATCATTTGGTATTGTATATTTCATTTTTATGAATTGATTGAAAATATCAATATTCTTTAATTGTGAAGTTGGTATGCCATGTTTTAAGCCAACTTTTCCTTTTTCATAAAGATATTCAATCGCTTTTAACATTGCATATTGTTTTTCTAGTGGAACATAGGTATCTTCCTTATTGTAAGCATTTTGTTGCAAATAACCAACTTTAATGATTTTTGCAATTTCAAGCACCCAACGTTGATCATCAGGAAGTACATCCTCACCAACAAGCATAACCATTTCTTGAAGCTTATTTTCTTCATATAACAATTCAAGCATTTTATTTCTTAGAGTAATGCAATCTTCTGCAACATTATCTTCATACCAATCTGTTAAAATTTTAATATAACCACTATAACTCTCTAACCAGTTAATGGCTGGATAATGTCTTGCGTAAGCCAAACTCTTATCTAATGCTAAAAACACATTTACAAATCGTTTTGTATTTTCAGTAACAGGTTCTGAAAAATCACCACCTGCAGGCGATACTGCACCAATAATTGTAATTGATCCATCATCCCCATTAAGGGTTTCAACACTCCCAGCACGCTCATAAAATTCTGCAATACGTGATGGTAAATAAGCAGGATAACCTTCTTCAGCTGGCATTTCTTCTAATCGTCCAGATATTTCTCGTAAAGCTTCTGCCCAGCGCGATGTCGAATCAGCCATCATTGCAACTGCATACCCCATATCTCGGTAATACTCTGCAATGGTAATGCCTGTATAAATACTCGCTTCACGTGCCGCAACAGGCATGTTTGATGTATTTGCAATTAGCACTGTTCGTTCCATGATTGATTTCCCAGATCGTGGATCAATTAATTGAGGAAAGTCTTCAATAACTTCCGTCATTTCATTGCCACGTTCACCACAACCGACATATACAATAATATCAGCATCTGACCATTTTGCTAACTGATGTTGCGTCATGGTTTTTCCAGTTCCAAATCCACCTGGAATAGCAGCTGTACCACCTTTGGCTATTGGAAAGAAAATATCAATAACACGTTGCCCTGTAATTAATGGAACAAGGGTTTCACGTCGATATGCCGATGGTCTTGGAGTACGAACTGGCCACTCATGAGCCATTTTCAATTCATGAATATTATTTTGTCCATCTTGTATCTTTACTAAGACGTCTGTAATTGTATAAGCTCCACTACTGACGACTTCAATAACAGTTCCTGACATATTAGGTGGTACCAATAATCGATTTTCAATGACTTCGGTTTCTTGAACGGTACCAAAAATACTTCCTGCTAATAAAACATCACCAATTTTTGCAGTAATCGTTACATCCCATATTTTTTCTTCATCAATGGATAATAGACCAATCCCTTCTGGAATAAATACTGGAGAAATTTCTTGTATCTTTTTTAATGGCCGTTGAATACCATCAAACATATTTTTCAACATACCAGGTCCTAGGTTTAAGCTAAGAGGACGTCCTGTAGGCTTAATTTCTTCGCCAGTTTGTAAGCCTTCTGTTTCTTCATAAACCTGAATTGTTCCAATATCTCCTTCAAGAACAATCACTTCGCCAATAAGTCTATTTTTACCAACCATAACCATTTCCCGCATTTTGAAGGAAGACATATTTGTCCCTTTGATTACCGGTCCATTAATTGCTGAAATTAAACCTTTTACATTCTCTTCTTGAACTTCTGTCATTTAGTTCACCTGCTTTTCCATAAACCCATTAAGCGTCATTCCAACGAGTTTATAATTGGTTTTAATGAGGTTATCAATTGTAAAATCAAAATATATTCGATTATTGATGTCTTCAACCGTCATACCACCGATAAAATCTTTTTGTTCAATTCGATAATCTACAGAATATTCAGGTAGCTTTGTTTCAATAAATCCCTTAACTATAAGACTGTCTTCTTCTTTTGTATAAAGAATCAATTCTTTCTTTTCTTTAAAAATTTCAGGAATTTTATTGACACAATCACTAAGATACTTATTATAAACATCCTTGTCAATATAATCTAAGGTTTTGTCTTTTATTAATGTATTAAAATTCATTAATATTTTATTCTTCTCTTCCAATTCAACGACTTTTGCTTTGTTTTTTCCTTCAGCTATTATTTTATTTTTATCTCTAAAAATCATATGATAACTACGTTCTTCAATTGAACGTTTTTCTTTCATAATTTTAGCATTCGAATTTTCAACTAATTCTTCTTGTTTTTCTTTTGCTTCGTTGATAATATCCTTTCCCCATTTTCGTTCCTTATTTAAAAGGTACTGGGTGAATACCCGGAGTTTTTCTTCAACTGAAATCATTTCATCACATCCTTACAATCCCACAGATTCTTTAATATACCGTGTAATCATTCCTTCATTTCTTTGATAACCATATCGGTCAGGAATAATAGTAATCAAAGGCGAAAAATTTTTCCGCTTTGATTCCAACACTAAATCCTCAACCATTAAATATGCTTTTTCACTCAAAAAAACAATCCCAATGTCTTTATTTTTCATTGCATTTTTAAATGCAACTTCTATTTCATCTTTTGTTTTTAAATAAATCCCTTCAATACCAGCCAGTTGCATTCCTAAATAAGAATCGCGATTCTCACTGATTACAAAAGACTTCATTTCTATAAACTACCAATAATCATAATAGATATGATTAATCCGTAAATCGCAACCCCTTCTGCCAAACCAACATAAATTAAAGTTTTACCAAGAATTTTTTGATCTTCTGAAACAGCACCTAATGCTGCTGAACCTACAACACCAACAGCATAACCTGCACCTGCACAAGCAAGACCCGTTGATAGTGCTGCTGCAATATATCCCAATCCAGCATCTGTAAATCCACCAGCTGGTGCTGTTGTTGCTGCTGCAACAATATTAGGTGCCATAAATACTAGCGCTGCTCCTAATAATGGAATAAATGTTGATAAATTAATACGTAAAAACTTCTTCATTTTCGCACGTTTTACATCACAATCATTATAAACAAAGTACACACCTAGAGCAATCGTTCCTAATACGAGCAACCCTGCCCCAATTGTAATTAATGTTAAAATATTCATTTTTTTCTCCTTAAAATAAATTAATTTGTAAATTTAATGGTTTAAATTCTATTCCATCACCAGAATAATATTTACTAAACAATTCATAAAATTGTAATCTTAAAGCTTGAATTGATACAATCAAACCTTCAAGTACAATAATTAGCACATTAGCAAAAATCAGTATACCAATACTAATTACGCCATTTTGAACCATAATTGCAAGTGTTTGAAATGCCATAAATAATCCGACATGGGTTAATGCAAATGCACCAATACGAATAAATGATAATGTATTACTTAGCATACCAAGTAACATTTCAAAAAGCTCAAAACCACTTTCAACGTAATACGATGATGCACCTTCTTCATAATAAGGTTTGTTTTTTAATATATAATTTGCGAATGGTTCTCTTACCAAAACAATTAATACCATTGCAATACAAACGGTAATTAATATTGGATTTAACCATTGTACAATTTCAAATTGGCCATAATTTAAACCAAAAAGAGCTAAAAGCGACGCATATAAAGTAAAACCGCAAATGCCATTTTTCCCAAACACGCCTTCTTTAATATCTTTTTTCTTTAGTTTATTTATTATGCTATATATATACGCTACAAATAGCATTCCAATTCCAATTAAAATAGCCATACTTAACACCGTATTGACCTCATCAAACGGTCTTAACCATACCGCATGTATAACTTCTTCAAATCCAAAAACACTTCCGTACATAAAGCCAAAAAACGTAGAGCATATTCCAAGGCGCATTAAAACTTTCCCAAGCTCTAGCCCCTTTTTACCTAATAAATATCCAGCCAAAGCCAAAAGTAATCCTTGACCAACATCACCAAACATAAATCCGAAGCAAAACATATATGTAATACTTAAAAAAGGGGTTGGGTCTAGCTCATTGTATGACGGAACTCCATACATTTTCACTAATGCTTCAAATGGTCGAAACAACCAATTGTTTTTCATCTTTGTAGGTGGCTTTCCACCACCACTGCTTGAATTAGAAAACATTACAATCAAATCTGGATATTTTGCTGCAATAGCTTCCATCCGCTTTTGATCTTTTTTAGAAATCCAACCAGAAAAATAGAAGTTTTCTTCACTAAACGCCATACTTTTTTTAATAACATTTAAATTTCCATATAAACTTAACGTATTATAACTAAGAAGCGCTTCTTCTCGATATTCCTCCAAATGTAAGTCTAATTTTTTTTCAAGTTCATCATAGGTCGTGTTAATATCATTTAATTCTGCATCAATATCTGCAATGATCTCCTTTGGAACTTTCGTATATTCCTTCATAAAGCCCTCAATTGGTTTGAAATTAAGTGCTTTTAGTATACGCTGTGATTCAATTTCTAAATCATTTGGAGATATAATTATAAAGACTTCTTCATTATCCTCTTGATTACTTACATGAAACACAATTGAAGTAACACTATTGTAAATACTTTTTAAACGTGCCGCATTATCTCGTGATACTGAACCTAAACTAATCGAAAAATTCTCCAATTGATTTAATTCGCCCATTTCTACTTCAAGCTCACTTAAATACCCATAAGCTTTACGACTCTTTTTGAGCTTTTCGATTTTTTCTTTTATCTTTCTAATATCATCATATTCCACTTTTAAATTATGCTCAAATTCTTTTGCTTTTGTTAAAGCTGTTCCTAAATCATTATTACCTTTTTCCACTAAACCCATATCTAATTTTAGACTTCCTTTATATAGCTCGTCTAATTTTTTAACCGATTTAACAAAATTCTTTTCATCCATCATGGATTCACCAGACACAAGTTTTGAAAATCCTAGTAGTTCTCCAATATTTTCTTCTCTTATTGGAAGAATAAATCGACCAGAATCGATCTCATGCATAGCATCAACAATCTGTATATCATTGAAAAGAAAAATGTCTTTGGTGAATTTATCAACATAGTTGATTTTTCCGACCACATTCATCATAATCAAATTTTCAATTGCCATAAAATACTTCCTTTCACACCCTATTCAATGGGTCTGATTAAATAATTTTTTGTTTCATTTTCTCCCATACGATAGCGCTTACTTTCAATAATCGACGTTATATCTTCAATTTCAAAATCTAAAAGCCGAATATAGGCAATCACACGACCTAATCCACTATTTGACTCTCCAAATAGTTTAAGATAAGTATAATAGAGATAACGTTCTCGTCGCCGTTCCATATATAGATCTATTGTTTTTGTATGGTTAAATAGGAAAAAATAATCCGAATCTTTAATCATTTCTTTCAACTCTAAAAAATCTTTTGCATTCACTAAAGCCATTAAACGTTTATCTGTTAATTCGAGTCCACCTCTTAAAGAATAGGCAATTAATTCTTCGCGAGATAAATTATAGAACTTCTTTCCTCGATATACCCAAACTAAATTTAATAAATCAATATTTCGGCGTTGAACTTTAATTAAATCACAATTCTGTTTCTGATTCAACTTAAGTAATCGATTCCTTAGAGAATCATAATAAAAACGATCTAAACTCTTTTCAATAACAACCAAGTCTTGATCAACCTTAATTTCTTTATGAATTTCTAAAATCCGATAATAATCAGTATTTATTAGAATTTTTTTAAATGTTTCCCAATCTTTTGCTTTCATTAAACGATCAAATGGAATTTTTGAATACTTATGAGAATAAATAATTAATTCTCTTAGTGATTCTAAATCATCATTACGAGCAATCCCTCGAATCAATATCCTTAAAGATTCAATTTCCATACGAACTAAATAAATTTGAAGAAATGCTTTTTCTTCTCCAAATAAATAGTGCATCAATTTTTCGGCTTTAAGTATTTTTAAATCATTCAGGTGTGCTTCAATTACCGTTCGATGAAGATTCTCTTGATCTAACCCATTTAAAAAATCCCCATAATACGTATTATCACGTAAATATTGAAATACTTCTTTTAAATTTTTAGCTTTAATTAGTGCTTTATAATCATCATCATTTATTTTCTTGGAACTCATTGAAAGAACTTTTGTACTTATACACGCATGTTTACTTTTAGACATTCTATTCTCACACTTCTCTTTAAAATTTAAGCAAGGAATTAAATACCATCAATTCGTGTTTCAAACAATTTATCAAGTACTTCCGTTGCTTTTTCCACCTTCTTTTCATCGTATCGACAACGAATCTTTTCGACTTTTTTTTCCATTTGACTAACTATGGAAAGACGTTCGTCTTTAGCTTTTTGAATTTCATTTTGATAATTGACTTTTGCTACTTTCTGAGCCCCATCAATTTCAATTTCTTCTTTTGTCTTGATTTCTTCTTTTGTCTTTTCCAAAATTGTATCCGCTCTTTCCACAACATGCTTTTTAATACGAGCAGCTTTTTTGTCAAGTTCAATGACTTGTTTTACCACGTCATTAATATCAGGATCTTCACTATGTAACATTATTTACTCCTTTCTAAATAGATTTTTTGTCCAATACCACAAATACTAATAAATTCTATAAAATCAATTATAGCACTTTAATCAATGTTAGCAACCACTATTTTTAACTGGCAACCGATTACAGATTATCCCACTCTTTAATCATTCTTTAAACGTTTTTTAATCTTGACTTTTATTATAGTGATCACTATAATAAACTTATAGTACCCCCCTCCCCATGTGGGGTGTATTTATGAAAGGAGAACACTTATGAAAAAATCATCATTTAACATCGAAAACATGACCTGTACTGCCTGTGCTGCAGCAATAGAACGAAAACTAAATAACTTAGAACCTATTGACTCAGCAGTCGTTAATTTTTCTACTGAAAAACTTGTGGTTAATTATGACCCACAAGTAATTTCTACCGAAACAATGATTGATATCATTGATAAATTAGGTTATCATGCCCAATTAGTCGATGGTAAAACCAAGAGTGACCAAACCTCAAAAATTAAAAAAGATACTGGTTATAAAAATCAAATCATAATCCTAAAAAAGCGATTAATTATTTCTCTTATCTTTACTCTCCCCTTATTTTATCTTGCAATGGCACCCATGGTTCACTTACCAATCCCTTCATTTTTAGATGGAGAACAAAATGTACTACTTAATGCATTAACACAAATGTTTTTAACTTTACCCGTGATCTATCAATGTCGCCATTTTTATTTTAACGGTTTCAAAGCATTATCTAAACGGATTCCTAATATGGATTCTTTAGTCGCCGTTGGTACAAGTGCTTCATTTTTGTATGGTGTCTTTGTATTATTTGTATTGGCTTATGGTTTTTCTTATCAAAATTTACTACTGATTCATAAGTATGCCCATTCCTTATACTTTGAATCTACCACAATCATACTCGTTTTAATCACTTTAGGAAAATATTTTGAAACAAAAGCGAAAGGTCGTACGTCACAAGCGATTGAAAAACTTATTGACTTAGTTCCAGATCAAGCCCATGTTATTCGTGACAACGTCGAATTAGAAGTATCAATCGATGATGTTTTAATTCATGATACGGTTATTATTCGACCAGGAGAACGTATTCCTGTTGATGGTGAAATCATCTCTGGATACTCAAGCATTGATGAATCGCTACTCACTGGAGAAAGCATTCCTGTTGAAAAAAAAATTGGTGATCCCGTTATTTGTGGTAGTATTAACAAAACAGGCTCGTTAAAATTCAAAGCTACAAAAATTGGAAATGATACAACCTTAAGTAAAATCATCCAACTCGTTGAAGAAGCGCAATCATCTAAAGCCCCTATTGCACAAATTGCAGATCAAATCAGTCGTTTTTTTGTTCCAATTGTTATGTCTATCTCACTTCTTAGTTTTATAGTTTGGACTATCCTAGGGTACGATTTTTCATTTGCATTATCAATTGCAATTTCTGTACTTGTTATCTCATGTCCTTGTGCTTTAGGGCTCGCAACACCAACAGCGATCATGGTTGGTACTGGAAAAGGAGCAGAAAAAGGAATCCTCTTTAAAAATGGACCCGCACTTGAAATTTTAGGAAAATCAAATATCATTGTTTTCGATAAAACAGGAACTCTAACCATTGGACACCCATCTGTTACAGATGTTATTATCTACGACAAAACCCTTACCAAAAATGAACTACTTAGAATGACAGCTTCTCTTGAACATATGTCTGAACATCCCTTAAGTGATGCAATTATTGATCAAGCATACTCTTTAGAATTATCGCTATATGAAACAACAAATTTTAGTTCGATTTCTGGAATGGGTATCCAGGGTAATATTAACAATACAACCCTATTTATTGGAAATCAAAAATTGATGAATAACGAAAATATTTCAGTTGAAGATGCACTCAATGATTTTAACCAACTCTCTGATTTAGGAAAAACTCCCTTATTTATTGGTTGGAACAACCAACTTAAAGGCATCATTGCCGTTGCTGATACCATTAAAGATAATAGCATTCAAGCGATCACACAACTAAAAGCTATGGGACTAAACATCTATATGTTGACTGGAGATAATCAACGAACTGCAAATGCAATTGGTAAAATAATTGGGATTGATAACCTAGTTGCCAATGTTTTGCCTCAAGAAAAATCACGACTCATTAAAGAATTACAATCAAACGGAAATCAAGTAATCATGGTCGGTGATGGGATTAATGATGCACCTGCATTAGCACAAAGTAATGTCGGGATCGCGATTGGAAATGGTACAGACATTGCAATTGAATCCGCTGATATTATTCTTATGCAAAATGACTTATTAAACATTGTTTCTGCTATTCAACTAAGTAAAGCAACCCTTAAAAATATTAAACAAAATTTATTTTGGGCATTCTTTTACAATACCATTGGCATACCATTAGCAGCAGGAATTTTGTTTATCCCCTTTGGATTAAAACTAAACCCAATGTTTGCAGCAGGTGCAATGAGTTTAAGTTCTGTTTCGGTTGTTTCAAATGCTTTATCACTTAAAACATTTAAGCCAAAATTAAACCGCACATATCATGAAAAAAATAAAGAAATATTGAATACTTTACCCTTAAAATCAGAAAAAACAAAATACAAGAAAGAAGAAGGTATTATAATGGAGAATCATTTAAAAATTAATGAGATGAGCTGTCAGCACTGTGTGAAACGTGTAGAAACAATTCTAAATGATATTGAAGGCATTAGTGCTGTTTCTGTTAATCTTGAAGACGGTAACGCAACCTTTAACGCAGCAGAATCAGTGAACCTTGATCTGGTACTATCATCCCTTTCGGATGCAGGTTATCCAGGAACAATCATATAGGTACGCATATGGAAAAAAAAGATCGAACTATTGAATTAAATCTCATAAAAACTGCACGTGGACAACTTGACGGTATTGTCAAAATGCTTGAAGATGACCGCTATTGTATTGATATTTCTAAGCAAATATTATCCGTTCAAGGCTTACTCAAAAAAACAAATTTAGAAATATTGAAAAAACATATGAATAGTTGTGTTAAAGAAGCTTTTGAAGAAGGTAACGGCGAAGAAAAAATTGATGAAATAATGCTTGTACTTAATAAATATTATAAGAATTGATGATTACCAATTAAGATATTTCATTTAAACGTGATGCTTTTAGAGCGACTACAAAAAGTTGCTCTAAAAGCATCGACAAACCCCATCCCGATAATTGTTAATCTGTTCGAATTGAGACACACACCATGATTTAACAATTATCGGGATTACTTTATATCTTTGTCTACAGTCAGAGTCGCTCTATTTTTTGTATAAACAATTGATAATAAATTTACCAACACAAGATATTTCAAAATTGTTCTATGTCACTATATTAATGCTACTTCTCTTAATAATTTGACTATTAATATTCTATTTATGGTTAGGGTGTCAAAACTCAAATTACGCCATTTAGCATACAATATCTTGATTTTAAAACGCGCTTTCAGTCAAGATCTTGTGTGTAAATCTTATCAACATTACTTTTGACACCCCAACCATTTATTAAAAAATATTATTAACCGAATCAAATGATGACAAAAAAATAAATGCTAAAATTACTATCTCATCTTAGCATTTTTCGTACCATCCTATTCCTTATATTTACTTCAAAAAATAAAAAAACCACAATAAATGCGGTTAAAAATCAATTTGGTGACCCATGGGCGACTCGAACGCCCGACACCCTGATTAAAAGTCAGATGCTCTACCAACTGAGCTAATGGGTCGAATAAAATATTAAGTTTTTTAGTGTCTTCAAGCGATTGTACCATCCATTTATCTGCCTAACTAAGTGATTCACACCAAATCAAAAATTTGGGTTCTCTACTTATATCAACTGAGTTAATGGGTCAGATAAAATATTAAATTTTAATTGCGTTAA
>LGVE01001833.1_pt1 | contig 13834 bp, 11 predicted proteins | sample 469871 | NCBI WGS metagenome assembly LGVE01 (sample SAMN03893561, study PRJNA290197) | marine sediment metagenome | material: sediment; isolation source: combined push core samples #3730, #5133, and #5579 collected at Hydrate Ridge | place: Pacific Ocean: Hydrate Ridge | reverse complement strand
ATAAGCTGTAAAAGCTTACGGTTTTTTTATTTTTACATCATATTACCTGCAACGATCAAAACCTGAATGCATCAGGCTTCATTTTTACCTTGCCAGCGAATATCTTTTTCACATATCCTGCAAGGAGACATATACTGTTTAGCGGGAAGAATCGGGGAACATCGCAATACCCCTGAAAACTGTGTAACAGATTCCATTTCATAACACCCACAATCAACCGAAAACAATAAAACATGACAGAGTCTTATGCCATAAAGCGATGTCATACCAGGATATACTTCGGTGGCCCCAACAGGATAAGCGGCATCATTTCGGCTGTTGAAAATCTGGAAATATCATTTTCATCATCCATTCTCAACCTGAGTGAAGGCGGTCTACAATTCAACCAGAAAAGATCTGAATACAGGGGGCTACAGAAAGGAGATACACTCATTCTACGTCGAATTATCGGTTTGCACGAACTCGTATCACTTGCTGACATCCCAATGCAAATCATGTGGCTCATGGACAACAAGTATCTTGACCACGTGGTCATGGGAGTGGCCTTTACCAAGTTGACTGACAGCCAGCGCCGGACCCTGCAATCCTTTGTCAATGCTTGGCTTGCAGCAAACCGGGACAATAAGGGATATTAGACCATTTTTTTGCAATCCATTTTTATATTCTACGCAATTAATGAGTTTCCGGATTGTTCTGGAGTTCCTTCCTCTCCATTCTCCTGATCATCTTGATCCAGGCCCGAGCGCCACCTTCTATCCCTACCAGTTGTGTATAGCCTTTTTGCACAAGGAATCTGCCGCAAATATCTTCCTGCTTGCCGGCAAGATCAACTATGACAATCGTTTTATTTTTAGATAGAGCTGTATACTTCTCTTCAAGATCGTCAAGCGGTATGTTTATGACAATACCGTGTTTTATTTCACCTATCCGCTTTGATTCCGCACCCCGGATATCAAGCATAACCACCTCATCGAGTTTTTCATACACTTCCTGAGGATACATTTTGGGTATATCTACCTTTGGATATTCAACAGTGCGGGTAACCGGAAATCTTTTTCTAATCCAATCGGGAAGTCCAGCTTTGTATACTTTAACATTGGTATATCCAAGTGCTATTGCTTCCTTGGCAGCCTTGAAACTCTTAACACAGACAGGGCCTTTGCAGAAAAAAACAAGCAGCATGCCCTTATCTTCAGGCAACAACGGGTTGCCTGCAACTTTGCTGGATGGAATGCTAACCGAGCCCTTGATAGTTAGATCCTTGAATTCTATGGAGCTCAAGGCATTGGCAAGAACCATGGGCGCTCCTCCATAAAGTTCGTGTTCCAGCGCCTCTGTTCCGATAATCGGGATATCATCAATTGCAAACAAAAGACCAGGTGGTAAACAAACGCTGCAGGTAAGAGAAACAAACAATGCGGTTATGAATTTAATNNTCCTTTTCATCTTATTTCTTATCGAATCTCTGCCTTCACGAAATCCCTTTCGATATTCTTTTAGAAAAAGCGGATTTGTGATGCTCTCTTCCGGCTGACTGCCTGTAATCTCAATCTGTTTTGAGCCGGCTTCAAAACCGAATCCATAATAACGACTCAAATCCTTGTCATTGGTCACTGCACCATAATAAACGGCGTTTACACAATTTCGCAGCAGTAAAAAACATACTAAAACCACTATCAATACGGTGAAATATGTGCCCAGCCGTGTATGTAATGGCAGTTTATTGTTAATAGCCATGGGCTTACAGCTTAACCCTGCAAATTATGACCGCGGTATATGTAATCACCATTTCCGCGTCCGTAATCTTGCTGATACCGTAGTTACAATTTTCCTGTGGTCATAAACAAGGCCGCATTTTCTTTCTCAAAATATACTCTTTGTCATCGCATAAATAATACCGAAGACAAGGGACAAACCGATTATCAGTGCAGTGAATCCGAAAATATAAGCAAACAGTACAATCCACAACGCCGGCTTTTCACATATAACTTCTTCTAACCGCCCTTCTTTCACCAGCATTTCATATTCGCGCGGACGCTCATGTTTCAACTCGTCAAGCGTGATTGCCCCTGTAAAAATCACCCTATCCAATGGAAATTTTTCCGGGCGTATGTGAGTGTTGAAAAAATGGATGGAAAAAATAAAAACGGTGGCAAGCAACGCCTCATCACTGTGGATAATCGTTGCAATGTTGAGCCAGGTTCCAGGGATAACAGCGGTGACCATTGTGGGAAACCAGAGACAGAACCCAGAGATTCCAATGACAGCTACACCCCAGAATACTGCAAAATAATCAAACTTTTCCCAGTATGTCCAACGGCCATATTTCGGCATGGGACCCTTGCCGACAAACCATTTAATAGTCTGGCCGATTTCCTTGGCATCCTGCACATTGGGAACCATTCCGATGGTCTTGTCAAAAAGAAAATTGAGAAGCGAACGGTCGGTTTTTCGCCAGTTTTGGTAGATTAAAATAAAATGTAAAACAAAATAGGCAACGGTCATGATCGCACCGATCCTGTGCAGGATTCCCAATACCCAGAAACTCCCGAAGAAACTGGCTATGGAACCAGCCCACTCTTCACTGGCAAATTTCAGGGCCATACCGGTCACCGCGAGAGTCAGAAAACTGACAATCACCATGATATGCAGAACTCTGGTAAAAGCATTAAATCTTTGCACATATACAATTTCCGTTTTACTCATTTCAACTTCCCTTTTACACTTCCGGCACAGATGCCGGGATTTTTTATTGTATTGCTTCTCTCATTGAAAACGCTATTCACAGCACGCTCTATTCTTTTTTCTTACGAGCAGCTTTTCTCTTTTTGAGTCGTTCTTTCAGTGAACGTGGAAACCATAACAACGTATGCAAACCGAAAATGAAAAAGGTTACGGAAAGCAGGGTGGTCATGATCCAGAATGTATAAAACAATTCAGGATGTCTCTCCTTATCATGATGCGAGGCATGGGTCAGATAACCTGTAAAATTCAGATTTGCACCAAGATGACATTTGCTGCAGGTCTTTACAGCGTTATCTTTATGCAGGGTTGATTTGGGATTAGCGTTTGCAAAAATATTGTGGGCACCATGGCAGTCGGAACATTTTGCCACTCTTTCACCACCTGCCAGCATGGAAGCTTTGCCATGATAACTGTTAAGATAGCTATGTGACTCTTGCGCATGACAATCCCCGCACTGATCAAGTATGTGATTTCTGAAAAACGACTGGTCAATCCGCGTGATTCCGTGCGAGGAATGGCAATCGTTACATACCGGAACTTCTTTATTATCGCCGGCAACCTGCAGGCTGTGCACTGATCCTTCAAACTGCATGGCAACACCAAAATGGCATGTAGCACAGGTACCGCTCACATGATCCCGGTTGACGGTTGAATCGGGATCGGAAGCCTCTAATATGGAATGGGCTGTATGACAGCTTGTACAGGTAGCTGATACCAGAAGGCCACTTTTTTCAAGTCCTTTGCCATGCGTACTCATTGAAAAAGTAGAAAGGATATGATGCTCGCCGCCCTTTTTCCTGATAGCGGCCTTTTTCCCTTCCTGATGGCAGGAGCCGCAGAGCTTAGGGACATTTCTAGGGTTTGTGGGAGAATCGGCATTATATTTCGACATATTGGCATGTTTACCGTGACAGTCGGTGCAGTTTGGTGCGTTGGCATCTTTTTTGGCAAGCAGTTTGCCATGAATACTCTCCGCATAGAGCCTGTTCTGATCAGCATGACATGAAGAGCAGTCCACCGGCCCGGAATCCTGGCATACAACATCTTTGGTACCGGTAGTATCCATATTAGTGTGACATTTTACACATGCAAGCCCCTCTTTTTTATGAAGTGTGCCCTTGAATTCATCAAACTCAGCCAAATCTACATAGAGACTTTGTGCGCCGCCTTGATCGTCAGTCTTGGCAAGATCCGGATTACCGTGACATTCCATACAGTAGGAATCAGGCAGACTGTCTTCGTATGTGACCTGTCTCTGGACGTGCGGCTGATGACATTCTACGCAGCTTGGAATTTTATGAGGTTCCTTTTCCCAGAGTACGCCACGAATAACTTTTGAATGGGTTTGTTCAATATTGACATGGCACTGCATACAGGTGACAGCAACATTGTCACGATGAATTGAAGAGGCGGGATCGGTATGGGGCAGCAGATTATGAGAGGTGTGACAGCTGGTGCACACAGCCGAGACAATCAGTCCGTTTTTTAATAACCCCCTGCCGTGAATGGACATGGAATAATTTTCCAGAACATTGTGCTGACCAATGACATGGGTCTTGGTCATCGGTGTCCCTTCCTGATGGCACTTGCCGCACGTTACTGGAATGTTAAGGGCATAAGTGTTTGACTTTGGGTCACTGCTCGGCAGGATATTATGTGTTCCATGGCAGGAGAAACAGTGTGGCGCTAAATCGTCATCTCTTTTACGAGCCTGACCATGCATACTGTTCTCGTATATCTCGCCGACATCTTCATGGCATTCTTCACAGCTTACCTTGGCCAGCTTAACAGGGTGTTCATCCTCTACATCCGCATCCTGATGACAGGTGATACATTCTTCCTCACCATGGACTGATTGAGCCAGGGAGTAGGCGTTCACATAAATCGAACTGTCATCTTCTTCCCTGGTGAGGTCCTCATCACCATGGCATTCAAGACAATCCTCATTGCTCATTGATAGAGCATTTTGGCTGCTCATAGAAAGAGCAAGCAGGAAAACGAAAAAGGAACTTATTAAAATCTTTGTCTTTGTCTTGATATTTTTTTTCATGAATCCCATTCTGTTCCCTCGATAAATTGAACGCTATCTACTGTAAATATTTCTATGCGACAGGGGGAAAGCCTGAAATGAAGCTGGACTTGAAAAAGTCTACTACTCCATCATTCCAGGGTAGGGGGGAGGTAAGCGACCAAAAGAGACTCCGATCCAGAACGTATTGAAATAACTACATTCCCGCCTTGCACGGGAATGACGAATAATTGCAAAATGTATTTATTACGAGTTCAGCAATTATGAATTGCGGCTCAATGTATAAACCTTATATGCTTGTGGTTATTCTTTTCGCAGCCCACGGAGTCTGTGCTTCCTGGTTTCGTCATACAGTCAGATAAGCGAAGACTTCGGGCTGCATCACTGAATGAAATTGCCCGTTTCTGGATGGACACAAGTTAATGCCACCTAAAAAATTTCCCTCTGCCCTGATTACTTGTACCACAGTTATAATAAAAATACCGTAACTGTTCAGGAACACCCCATCTCTGCACGGTCAGGCTGACTCACATATGTCTAATATGTTGTGCTTTTTATTTTAGCTGTACTTTGTCATCGAACCAGATGCCTCATTTTTCAAGACACCTTTAAACTTTGTCGGGATCAAAATATTTGAATTTCTGTTCATTAAGAATATTGTCAACAGAACGCATATTGCCTTTCATGTAGAAAATATTGGGCCTTGTATCATCAGCAGGACGTATTACCCAAACCTGTTCTTCAAGCTGGTGTACAAGTTTGTAGACTATATTATCAGGGTCTGTGAGGTTTCCAAAGGTTCTTGCTCCAGTGGGACAAGCTGCTGAACAACCTGTTTGTGTTTCACCTTTAGATAATCTCTCTTCCCAGCAAAAGTCACACTTATCAACGGCACTCCGCTCGGCACTAAAGTATCTGGCATCGTATGGACAGGCGAGTATACAGGTTTTACAACCAATGCATTTTTTGCTGTCCATGCGGACAATACCTGTAATTGGATCCTTGTAGGTAGCTTTAGTCGGGCACGCTCTTACACATGGCGCAGAATTACAGTGATTACAAAGCACAGGAATAAACTCAACCTGTTTATCCAGTTTACCTGTGTATTTCTTAGTTAGAATACGAGTTCGATAGCCATATTCCGGGACACGATTAGTAGTATTACAAGCATCCACACATTTCTCACAATCAATACAGAGAGACTGGCGGATAACCATACTATAGTGTGGATTGTATGGATATTTTTTTACAAAGTCGGCACCACCGCCTGATGCATGGGCTGTGGAGATAATAGATGTTACGCCCAATATTTTGCCACCAGCATAAACTCCTGCGATAGCAAGACCAAGCTTTAGAAAATTTCTTCTTTCCTGAGCGGTAACCGACGCAGTACCCTCATTTTTCAGTTTATCCAGGCTTATTTTAGGAAATTTCATAATATACTATCCTTTTCTATACGTGAGTGCCTATTAGACAACATGACAGCCGGCTAACAAGACATCTCCAGTTCAATTACCAGATCCTGTGGTGACGTTTCATAGCCTCTTCTTCTGTCTCGCCTTCTGCCATAAAGTGGATAGCACCACAACCAGGACAGATGTAACCGCCTTCAGGAACAATTTCATGTTCCTCAAGCTGATGGCCGTTAAGCATTTTCTCGCCGGCAAAATAAGCTAAGCCAATCAAGGCAATGCCAAAAAGCGAGGCCATGATTTCATGAAAAGTTGGAGTGTAGGTGAGCAGGTTTGCTTCTTCAACAACACCAAGCGAATGGTAGACCGACTCCATCTGACCTGGGATAACGATGTCATAGCGCATGAAGAAGATACCGATCATCATGAGACCTGTTGCCCACAAAATCAGATTGAAATTATTGCCTCTTGAACGCATCAGCAGGAACAGGGGCAAAAACATACCAAGGAAAACTTCAAACACCCAGAAATTGATGGCATAATCACCAGTTAAAAGGGACATGAGCACCAGATGTTTACCTTCCGACACCATTCCTGTGATTATTTTCCAGATAGTGAAGAAGATGATTACAGATATCAGAAAAATGGTGACCTGAGTTACAGCTTTTACAGCGCGTTCCATACGCTGATTCATAATTTCTGGATTAATTTTCCAGCCGAGTGTGGTGAAGAAAAGAATGGCACAACCTCCCGACATTGCGGCAGAGAAAATAAAGTAAATGGGCAGGTAAGGACCATACCAGAATGGACGTCCGTGCAGCATTCCAAATACTGCTCCAAGGTTACTATGGGCGGCAATACCTACAATTAGTCCAAAAAAACCCATAAGCCTTGACAGGGTATGATTTTGATCGAGCAGAAAATAATACTCAATGATCATGAAAACCAGATACGCACCATAGAGCGTTCCCATCCACCACATATTTGAAACAAAGTTAGGTGAAAAGACGTTCCAGATTGCCATCCTGAAGGGGTTTTCAATATCAAAGAAAATAATACCAAAACCTCCAAACATGAACATGATAGACATAAAGACGGCCCGTTTGGCAATGGGCATAAATGCTTCACCGCCAAAAACATGGCCTATTGATGAAACAATACAGAGACCTGTTGAGGTAACAACACAAAAAATGTATGCAGCAATAAGCAATCCCCAGGAAATCTGCCTCGTTACGCCATAGACGTGATGATATCCCACAAATAATCCATGGAGGCCGACAGCAAGTCCTGCAAGGGTAAGAAGGGCAAAAAATCCCATTATCACTTTGTATCCGGGGCTTGCATCTTTCAAGGCGGCAACACCATGAAATCCCCACTTTTTTGAGATGTTAACCATCCTTCCAGTCATCTTTTCTCCTCAAAATTTATATAAAAAAATATTATACGTTTGGTCGTTACATAAACTTCCTGATAGATTAAATCATCAGTGTTTGCTCTTGCCATGTGTGTCATCTTTCTCGTCGTTACCAGACATGTTCCTCAATCCTTTCACTCCGATATGACAGACCGTACAGCGGGTAAGATATCCAAAAGCCTGTGAAGAATCATGGCAGGTACCACAGTATTTGTTATGAAGATTTTCAAGGTATTTTCTCTTTTCTGCAGGATTGTCAGAAAGCACGAGTTCCTGACCTTCAACCGTGCCCTTTTTCATGGTAAAAACTTCTTTATGACAGGACTCGCAGGATAACTCGGCTTTTTTCACATGGATGTCGTGATCAAAGACAACCGATTTAACAGGCTGAGTGAAAACAATTTTTTCGGTGGGAGGAAAATGGCAGGATTCACATTGCGTTGACGAGTCAAAGGCATCATCACCATTATGACAGGAACCGCAGTATTTTCCTTCCGTAAAGGCGGCCATGGTGAAATCTTTGCTTGCAGTTGCGGCACCTTTTTTCATTGAAAAAGTTTCATCATGACAGCTGCTGCATTCAAGTTCAAAGTCTTCAACATGGGCAGTGTGACTGAATGCTGCTTTGGTGGGTTCATTCCAGATAATCGGCTCTTCTGAAACAGTATGGCATGCCATGCAATTGGTGTCTGTAGCAAATGCAGTGTCACCATCATGACAACTCCCGCAAAATTGACCATCAGCCATGGCTTTCATCCTGAATTTTGGATTCCTTGCAGCAGTCCCACGCTTCATATAAAACACATCATCATGACAGCTGGAGCACTCCAGTCCTGCTTCCATAGTATGGGTCTTGTGATCAAATGTGGCTTTGACCGGCTTATCCCATACAATAGTATTCCTGGGTCCATACGCCTTGACATCGTAATCCTCTTTGGCCATACCATTGCCGGCAATAAGTAAATATACCGAAATGGCTATAACACCGGTTAATAACATGAGTTTTTTGATCATTTTTGTGCTCCGGTAGATTGTAGTCAGGGTGAATTTAAGAGTGAAATATTTTTACGTATTTACTGAATATCATACCTGGGAATCACAGCTATCGCTACCACAAAGTGTGTCACCACTGCGTAGTACTTTGATAAGTATCGTCGGGGTGATTTACTGTCTTCAGGCATGCCTGTCAAGGTGAAATTGAAGATGGAAAACGAAAAAACGTTTGTCAGATCAGGAAGGTATTGCAGATGGACAGCACAAGATAGAAAGTTTCAACAAGTTACTGTTTATGCGTCATAGACTTTTTAAATCTCTTTGTTAAGTAAAGCAATTCGCTCTGCAGCGTCGATGATGTTTTGCAGAATTCGTGTTTCCTCAGTACCGATTTCTACTTCCCGGTATGAGTCTGTCAATAATTGAGCATAGTTAATGATGCCGTTTGATAAATTCGTGCTCTCGTTGATAATGGTGGCAAGTTGTTCATTCTTCTGTTTGACATTTTCCTCAGTTTCAGGATCTTCAATTTTTCTCCTGAGTACATCATTTATCGAATCTGTAAACACAGCAACTTCCGTACAAGCATCATTATCGTAACTAAACCCATTGTTGAAAACTTCAGGATCCTCAGCCTGTTCGGTAAGGTGAAGCAAGGGGATCATGGCCTTATTATAGAGAAGGAGCAGCGAAAAACTAATCAGGCAAATCACACCACCAAGAGCGCCGATCATCACTGTCTGGAACTGGACAACTTTTGCCCGCATCTGGCTGACAATAATTCTGTCAAACTGCATCAGGTACTCTGCAAGCGACCGCATTTTATCCTGCAGGCTGAGGCTGTGGGCAACCTTATCGCTTGCGGATACAATTTCTTTTGATGAAATGGCTAATCCGGAAAGATCAACCTGTTTTGCCATATCAAGTCGATACTCACCGGGTATGAGTGTATTTTCCTGGAGTCTTGCCAGCGCAGAATTCAAATTCTTGAGTTGGTCGGCTGCACTGACTATTTTATCCCAGTCTTTTTCAATCAGGGAGGTCGTGATCTGTTCACGAATAGTTGAAAACTGAAAAATCATCTCCTCGCTTTGGGTGATGATCGTATTGTATCTTTTGTTGAGTTGATATTGCCGTACACTCAGAACAATGACAAAAACAAGGAGAGCTGCCACCCCCATAAAAGCCAGGTAGCTTGTTTTTTTTAGGGAACGCATGGATTATTCCTTTTTTCGTTTTGAATGGATACAACTATCAGCTGCCGGACAGGTTTTACAATCATTGGTTTCCCGGATCCCGGCTTCAATCCTTTCAGTGAGAGGACAAGACATGATGATTTCCAGATCTTCCTCATCCAGAGTCTCAACTTCAAAAAGCATAATTGCAAGCTGTTTAAGGAGATAATATTTTTTCTTGAGAATTGTTACGGCATCATTGTTACAGCTTTCAAGCAGATTCTTGATTTCCCTGTCAACGGACTCAGATGTTTTATCACTCATTTCCATCCGCTGCCCTGCACCACCAAGAAAACCTGCATTATCAACTACCATGGCTTGCGGCCCGACAACATCACTCATCCCCCATTTACAAATCATACTGGTCGCAATTTCAGTAGCCTGGACTATGTCTTCCTGCGCACCTGTTGTTCGCTGGGAAAAGGCTATCTCCTCTGCAGCCCTGCCCCCCATAAGGGTGGTGATTCTACTTTTAAGATAATCGTAGCTGTAACTGCTGCGATCACTCACGGAGAGTTGCTGGGTCTGACCAAGAGCGCGTCCCCGGGGCAAAATAGTTATTTTATGGATAGGATCTGAGTTTGGTAACGAATATGCTACTATTGCATGCCCGGCCTCATGGAAAGCGAGCATCTTGCGATCTTCTTCAGATATGATCATCCCTTTTCGCTCAACCCCCATCAGGATACGATCTCGGGCATGTTCAAAATCCAGATATTCAACTTGTCTTTTGCCGTCTCTGGCTGCCATAAGGGCGGCCTCATTAACAAGATTAGCAAGATCAGCACCGGTAAAGCCGGGAACCATGTGGGCAATTTTTGCCATATCAAGATCCGGCGCAAGAGCCACTTTAGCACCGTGGACCTGGAGAATTTTTTTTCTCCCCTTCATATCAGGAGGTAACACATTGACTTGTCGATCAAACCGGCCGGGACGCCTCAAGGCCGAATCCAGGATGTCAGGCCTGTTCGTTGCAGCGAGGACAACGATGGTATCAGAAGTACTGAATCCATCCATTTCAACAAGCAGCGCATTGAGGGTTTGCCCTCTCTCATCCTGACCACTGGCTGCAGTCCCAACGGAACGACTGCCACCAACGGCATCGATCTCATCGATAAAAATTATGCAGGGTGCATTAGTTTTGGCCTCTTTGAAAACATCTCTTACCCTGGAGGCGCCAACGCCGACAAACATTTCTACGAAGTCCGAGCCGCTAAAACTGTAAAACGGCACCTTCGCTTCACCGGCAATTGCCCTTGCCAGCAGGGTCTTACCGGTTCCCGGAGGGCCCTGCAACAGTACCCCCTTGGGACTCACTGCACCAATCTGACTGTATTGATCCGGATTCTTCAAAAAATTCACAATTTCCTGTAACTCTTCAAGGGCTTCAGGTATTCCGGCAACGTCATCAAATGTGACTGTGTTATGACCATCATCGGGAAGGATGAGTTTATCTGAAGCAAATTTGTTTTCCTCTTCCTCAAGCTTCTTTTTCCTGCTCAAGGAAATAATGACCGTCAGGATAAGTAAAATTACATAGATCAGAGCGATACCCTGAAAAATCTGCTCGGATCGATCCTTTTTAAAGATAATTTGTATGTTTTTATCCTGAAGCTCAGAAATCAGTTCTTCGGCATTGGGGACCGTGGTTTCATAACGGTCTCCAGCCTCATGCTGTGCAATAACCTTGTTTCCGGTGAAAGTGACTTGAGCAAGATCATGGTTGACGAGACAATAGCGAAACTCGCTGTAGGTTACAGTTCGCAATCTATTTTCAAGCTTCCACAAGCCATAGCCACCAGCAAGAAGAATGGTAAAAAGAAAAAAAACAAAAAGATTACGAATCAGAATTGCCATTTGATTTCCTTAAAGAAGAAATGCGCTACGAATATGTCACAGTTNNGTTATCCAGCATCCTATCAGCAGGTGCGCGATCCCGGTATAGAGGGGTCGCGCACCCCGGGTACCTCACGTACCTTAAAGAGGATGAACAAGTTTAGATGAGAGTACCGGTGATTGTTTCCACTTATTAGTCAATACCATAAATTTCAGGGTGCTTTAGGTTGTGTAGGTTGTGGTTGAGGAACGAAACCCAACATCGTATCCAGCATTGTTACTGTTAAGATAATGGCTTTGTCCCATTAGTATTCATAAGTCAAAAAAAAAGCCAGAGAGATTATATCCCTCTGGCTTAAAAAAGGATTCCAGGGCAAAAATGCCGCAGAATCATATTTGAAACATACTATCTTACATGGAGCCGAATATAGCTCCAAACAGGCTTTTAACAAGAGTTACCGGACCGCCGGCTGACATGAAGGCACTGGACAGACAAACAACTCCCCAGATCCCAATTACTGCTGCGAAAGCGGCAGTTGAATACATACCGATCTTATAGAGTTCATTACTGGTTTGTTCTATTTCGTGGACGGTGGTAGTAGATTTCGATATGTCTTTAACAACTGCTTTTTCTTCCAAGGAGACACCTCTTATAGGATCAGGAGACTTGAGTCAATTGAGTATTAACCAGTGATTGCCTTTACAAGATTGCTTACGAGCCCCAAGGGACCGCCACTACTAAGCATACCGGCAAAGAGACAGACTGTTGCCCAGAGACCAATGAGCCCGGCAGAGATTGCAATGGCATACACACTTACTTTGGAAACCTCAGTAATAGCGTCAGTTCCTGTTTTAACTTGACTGCGATTTTTTTCCATTGTGGGTGGGGTATTCATCCGGAACTCCTGCCTGTATTATTTAGTTGATGGCCAATACTTATCCAATCAAAGCTGAAATATAATTTGATACCAGACCTGCGGGACCGCCACTGCTGATCATACCGGAAACAAAACACACTACAGCCCAGCAACCGATGAGTGCTGATGTAGTACCAATCGCATAAATTCCAACTTTACTGATTTCAGCGCCAGCTGTTTCAACGACTATGCTTCTTTCCCTGGTGACTGCAGTTGTCTTTTTCATCGTCCTCTCCATTATAGTGTTGCACTAACAGTATTTTTTGGCATCCGTTTTGTTCTTTGCTTTTCTTAATGCATAGTGCATGCCAAAATCAACTAAATTGTCAAATTGCCCCACTGAGNNAGATAACACTTTAGATTAACATAAGTTTTTTTCATTACAACGAGGGAAAACAAGTATCCTGGAAAGGAAAATGGGAAGGAACAAGCTGTTGCGATACTGTTGCGTTTCTGCTGCAGGCAACAGTATCGCAACAGTTTTGCAACGCTAACTGTTGTTATCTGTGGTGGGTGATGTTGCGATATCGCTGGCTATACCTAATCGCTGCATTTTACGGTAAAGTGTGGATCGGTTCATATTCAGCAGACGTGCTGCTTTAGTTTTATTGCCGCGTGCACGTTTCAGAATGTCTATAATTTCATCTTCTTCGCTAATGTAGGGAGGGAGTGTTGGGACTCTGCCCTGCTCTGCTTGTATTTCTTTCTGTTCAGGAATATGAAATACAGGTTGTTGTATTTCTTCCGGGAAATGCTCAAGAGAAATTGTCGAACCTTCACATAAGACACAGGCCCTTTCAATAACATGGCGCAATTCGCGGACATTGCCCGGCCATGAATAACGAACAAGTGCCTCCATGGCCTGATCGGAAATACCATGGATATTGCGCTTGAGTTTCTCGCGAAACAGAGAAAGAAAGTGATGAACAAGAATTGGGATGCCCCCCTTTCTATCACGCAAGGGTGGCAAACGTATCTCAACAACCTTTAATCGATAGTAGAGATCTTCACGAAAACTGCCATCTTTTACTTTTTCAGCAAAATCAACATTAGTCGCAGCAATAATCCTGACGTCTACTTCTACAGGACTATCCTGACCCACAGGAGTAAACGTCTTTTCCTGAAGAAACCGAAGCAAACGCAATTGCATGCGAGGAGAAACATCACCGATTTCATCAAGAAAAAGTGTTCCTTTATCGGCTTGCAGCAGCCTGCCCGGGCGGTCTTGATCGGCTCCGGTGAACGCTCCTTTT
>LGVE01183744.1_pt2 | contig 13846 bp, 17 predicted proteins | sample 469871 | NCBI WGS metagenome assembly LGVE01 (sample SAMN03893561, study PRJNA290197) | marine sediment metagenome | material: sediment; isolation source: combined push core samples #3730, #5133, and #5579 collected at Hydrate Ridge | place: Pacific Ocean: Hydrate Ridge | reverse complement strand
ATACATGTGTATGTTCGCATACGTACTCATTTAACGTATGAGGGTGTAAAAATATGAAAACGCACACATTTGTTTGAACTTCAAAATAAATTGACAATAACGATTTTTCGTTATAAAATATAAATAATTTTTAATAACTAGGAGGAAAGAATATGGTGTTCGAAAAAGTACAAGATATTATTGTTGAAGAGTTAGGCGTAGAAAAAAGTATTATTACTTTGGAATCACATTTAAATGATGATTTAGGAGCAGATTCTTTAGATGCTGTAGAGTTAATTATGGCAATTGAAGATGCGTTTGAAATTAGCGTTAGTGATGAAGTTGCTCAATCTTTAGATACTGTTGGAAAAATAGTTGATTTTGTTAAAGGTGAGAAGTAAAGATTTTCTCGCGAAAATCTTTACTATTTTTTTATTAGAGTAATTTTAATTATTAGAGTAATGGAGGATGTTTATGGATTTAAGACAAATAAAAAATCTTATGAAGGAATTCGAAGATTCGAAGATTCATAAGTTAGAGATAAATGATAAAGATTTTAGTATTAAATTAGAAAAAGAGACTTATACAACTTTTTCAGAAAACCCTTCTGTTTCTTCCTTGATTCCGGTAGCTGCTGCGGCAGCTACTGTGGATGAAGGAAACAGTAGTTTGGAAGAGAATTTAAATATATTAGTTAAGGCTCCACTTGTAGGAACTTATTATGATAGTCCTTCACCGGATGCTAATCCATTTGTAAGATTAAATCAGCTTGTTGTTAAGGGCGAAACACTATTTATTGTTGAAGCAATGAAGGTAATGAATGAAATAACTGCACCCGTTTCTGGGACAATTGTGAAGATCAATATTAGTGAAGCATCGATGGTTGAATACGGCCAAGTTGTAATGGAGATCAAAGAGTAATGTTCCAAAAAATATTAATCGCAAATCGCGGTGAAATTGCAGTTAGAATTATTCGTGCTTGTAAACAAATGGGTATTGAAACTGTTGCTATTTATAGCGAAGCTGATCAATATAGCTTACACGTTCAAATTGCTGATGAGGCTGTATGTGTTGGTGGAAATAAAAGTAGTGAATCTTATTTAAAAATGGAAAACATTATAAGTGCTGCGATAAGTAAAGGTGCCGAAGCTATTCATCCAGGTTTCGGTTTTTTAAGTGAAAATGCGCGATTTGCGGATTTATGTGAAAGCGTAGGAATTAGATTTATTGGACCTAGTGGTAGTGTGATTGAAAAAATGGGTAATAAATCAAAAGCTAGAGAGTTAATGATTAAAGCTAATGTTCCTGTTGTTCCTGGTAGTGAAGGAGCGTTAAAAAATATTACAGAAGCTAAAGAATTAGCAATTAAAATAGGGTACCCCGTATTAATCAAAGCTAGTGCTGGTGGTGGGGGACGCGGTATGCGCGTTGCTTATGATGAATTGGAGTTTGATAATGCTTATGAAACTGCTAGAAGTGAAGCTTTTAATGCTTTTGGTGATGACACGATGTATTTAGAAAAGTTTATTATTAATCCGAAGCATATTGAATTTCAAATTATTGCTGATAAATATGGTAATGTTGTTCATCTAGGTGAACGAGATTGTTCTATTCAAAGACGTAATCAAAAAGTTATTGAGGAAGCACCTAGTTTAATTAGTGATGAACTTCGTCAAAAAATGGGTGAAATAGCTATAAAAGCTAGTAAAAGTGTTAATTATGTTAATGCAGGGACAATTGAGTTCTTATTAACTGGAAATGACTTTTACTTTATTGAAATGAATACAAGAATTCAAGTAGAGCATCCGGTAACAGAAATGGTTACGGGGATAGATATTGTTAAAGAACAAATTAATATTGCTGGTGGAGAAGAATTATCTTTTACGCAAGAGGATATTAAGTTAAGAGGACATAGTATCGAAGTTAGAATTAATGCTGAAAATCCAAAAGAAAACTTTAGACCTAGTCCTGGTAAAGTAGAACTTCTGCATGTTCCTAGTGGGCATGGAGTTAGATTTGATAGCTTTCTTTATACGGGATATCAAATCCCACCGTTTTATGATTCAATGATAGGTAAAGTTATTGTTCATGGTAAAACAAGAGAAGAAGCAATTAAGAAGATGCGTGCGACATTAGATGAACTTATTATCGAAGGTGTCGATAATAATCGTCAGTTTTGTATGAGAATCCTTTTTAATAGTGAATATTATAAAGGAACTTTTGATACCGGGTTTATTCCTAAACATAGTGATTCCTTGTTAGGATATGATGATTATGAATAATTTGATGAAAGCTTTTGAGTCACGTCGTGTTGAGCGTGAAAAATCGACATTAAGAAATAGTAAGAGTAATTATCGTAAAAATCTTAATATCGATGTTCCTAAAGGATTATATGAAAAATGTCCACAATGTAGTGAAACAGTAAATATGAAAGAGATGTATGATGATGCTTTTATATGTAAACACTGTGGTGATCATTTTAAAATGCGTGCTATCGATCGTATAAATATTACTGTAGATCATGGATCTTTTGTTGAAAAAGGATTGGGGTATATTACTTTAAACCCTTTATTTAATGATGGATATGATGAAAAAATAAAACAATATCAAGAAAAAACAGATTTAGATGAGGCTTATATTTATGGATATGGTCGAATTAACGGAAATCCGTGTGTAGTTGGTGTTATGGATAGTTATTTCTTGATGGGTAGTATGGGTAGTGTAGTTGGTGAAAAAGTAACGAGAAGTTTTGAATATGCAATTTACAAAAAATTACCGATAATCATTTTTACAGCTTCTGGTGGAGCAAGAATGCAAGAAGGTATTTTTAGTTTAATGCAAATGGCAAAAACAAGTGCTGGTGTTTTAAAACATAGTGAACAAGGATTGTTATATATTAGTGTTTTAACGCATCCTACTACAGGTGGAGTAACTGCTAGTTTTGCATCTTTAGGAGATATTACATTAGCAGAACCTGGAGCTTTAATTGGTTTTGCTGGACCACGAGTGATTGAACAAACAATTAATCAAAAACTTCCTGAAGGGTTCCAACGAAGTGAGTTTTTACTTTCAAAAGGATTTATTGATAAAATTGTTAAAAGAAGTGATTTAAAGGATACCTTAGCTAAATTCCTTAAGTTCCATAGGAGGTATTAAGATGAATATCTTAGAAAAAGAACGTAAAGTATTAGAACTAGAGAAAAAAATTAATGAACTTGATAATGAAGTATTAATTAATAACTTAAAAGAAGAAATGGAAAAGTATAAACAAAATACAATGACAAATCTAAATGCATGGGATCGTGTTCTTTTAGCTAGACATCAAATAAGACCAACGGCTTGTGATTTTATTAAGTATATTTTTGATGATTTTATTGAGCTTCATGGTGATAGATTATATGGTGAAGACGCTAGTATTGTTGGAGGAATAGGAACTATTAATTCACAAGTAGTTACAATTATTGCCCAACAAAAAGGAAAGAACTTAGATGAAAATTTAGAGAGAAACTTTGCGATGCCTCATCCTGAGGGATATCGAAAAAGTTTACGCTTAATGAAACAAGCGGAAAAGTTTAATCGTCCAATTATAACGTTTATTGATACTCCGGGTGCTTACCCTGGTCTTGGTGCTGAAGAGCGAGGACAAGGAGAAGCTATTGCTCGTAACTTATTAGAAATGAGTGGCTTAACAGTTCCTATTATCGCTGTAATTATCGGTGAAGGCGGAAGTGGAGGAGCGTTAGCGCTTGGTGTTGCAAATAAAGTTTGTATGTTAGAAAACGCTATTTACTCTATCTTAAGTCCTGAAGGGTATGCAACTATTTTATGGAAAGATGCTACCTTAGCTAGTAAAGCGGCAGAAGTTATGAAGCTTACTAGTTATGATTTAGAAGAGTATGGAATTATAGATCAAATTATAAAAGAACCAATCGGAGGAGCTCATTTTGATAATGTAGCGACTTTTAAGAATACTAAAAAAGTTATTTTAGAAGAATTATATCAATTGAATAAACTTACTAATATCGAATTAAGAGATACAAGAATTAAAAAGTATCGTGATATTGGATTCTTCCAAAGATTTAACTATGATAACTTAGGAGGAGTAAAAAGATGATATACACAAAAATTAAAGGAACTGGAAGTTATGTTCCTAGAAAAGTTATGACTAATGAAGATTTAAAACAATTTGTTGATACAAGTGATGAGTGGATCGTTAGTAGAACAGGGATTAAAGAAAGACATATTGTTACTGATGAATTTACAGTTGATTTAGCAGAAAAAGCATCGTTAAAAGCAATTGAAGATGCTGGTATTGATAAAAGTGAAATTGATATTGTTATTGTTGCGACTGTTACTCCAGATAATGCTTTTCCTGGTGTAAGTAATTTATTACAAGGAAGATTAGGATTAGAAAAAGTAATGACATTTGATATAAACGCAGCTTGTAGTGGATTTCTATATGCTTTAGAAATTGCTGATAAAATGATAAAAAGTGGAGCCTATAGTAATGCTTTAATCGTTGGAGCAGAAACTTTAACTCGTCTTACAGATTGGCGTGATCGTAATACTTGTGTATTATTTGGTGATGCTGCTGGAGCAATGATAATTTCAAAAAGTGATACTAATAGTATTAAAGATGTTATTTGTGGTAGTATTTCTGATTCTGCGGGACATTTAATTTGTAATAGTGTAGATATTAAAGACCCAGCAGTGAACGCTGTGAGCGTCCAAGATCACATTCATATGAATGGTCGTGAAGTATTTAAGTTTGCGACAAGAATTATGCCAAAAACAATTCGTGATTTATTGGAAAGAAATAATATGGTTTTAGATGATTTAGATTATATCGTTGCTCATCAAGCTAATCAAAGAATTATTGATAAAGCAGCTAGAGATTTAGGATATAGTATGGATAAAATGTTTTTAAATATTAGTAAATATGGAAACACATCATCTGCAAGTGTACCACTAGCAATTGATGAAGCTATTAAAACTAAAAAATTAAATAAAGGTGATTTATTCGCGACAGTAGCCTTCGGCGGAGGATTTACTTGGGGTGGAGCAATTATTGAACTATAGGAGGATATATGAAGACTTTGACGGAGATACTAGGATGTAAATACCCAGTTATACAAGGAGGAATGGCTAACATAGCTACTCATGAACTTGTTGCAGCTGTAAGTGATGCTGGGGGATTTGGACTTTTAGCTTCAGGTGGTTGGGATGCTGAAAAGGTTCGTTATGAAATTAAAAAAACAAGAGAATTAACAAGTAAACCTTTTGGTGTAAATATTATGCTGATGAGTCCCCATGCTGAATCTATTAGTGATATGGTAATTGAAGAGGGAATAAAAGTAATTACAACGGGTGCAGGTAACCCGGGAATATATTTAGAAAAATGGCATAACGCAGGTATTACGGTTATTCCTGTTGTTGCTAGTGTTAGTTTAGCTAAACGTTTAGCAAGAAACGGTGTTGATGCTTTGATAGTAGAAGGTACAGAAGCAGGAGGACATATTGGTGAAATAACAACTTTCACTATAATACCTCAAGTTTGTGATGCTGTTAATATCCCTGTTATTGCTGCAGGTGGAATTGCTGACGCACGTGGGTTTGACGCTGCTCATATTTTAGGAGCAAGTGGTGTTCAAATTGGGACTGTTTTACTAGCTAGTAATGAATGTCCTATACATGAAAACTATAAGAAAAAAATTGTGAAAGCTAAAGATACTGATACCGTTGTAACTGGTAGAGGTACTGGTGCTCCTGTTCGTGTTATTAAGAACAAAATGTCAAGAAGATATATTGAACTGTCAAAAGAACGTAACATTGATTTAGAAGAAATGGAAAAACTAACATTAGGATCATTGAGTCGTGCTGTTTATGATGGTGATATGATTAATGGTAGTATAATGGCAGGACAAAGCGCAGGATTAGTTAAGGAAATTAGAAGTTGTAAAGCGATTATTGAAGATATTTATTTAAATAGTAAAACATATAAGGGAGAAATCTAGTGAAAACTGCTTTTATGTTTTCAGGGCAAGGTTCTCAGTATGTGGGAATGTGTCATGAATTATATGATAACTATGAAGTTGTAAAAGATATTTTTGAAGTCGCAAGTGATATTTTAAACTATGATGTTAAAGATGTAATGTTTAATAATGAAGAAAAACTAAATGATACTCTTTATACACAACCATTAATGTTTGTAATGTATGTTAGTATTTTAGAAGTACTAAAACTTAATAATATTAGGTCGAATTATACATTAGGACTTTCTTTAGGTGAATATGGAGCGATGTATGACGCTGGATGCTTTGACTTTAAAACAGGATTAAAACTATTGATGCATCGTGGTAAATATATGGATGAAGCTAGTAAGAAAACAAGTGGTAAAATGAGTGCGATATTAGGAATGAAAGCTGACAAACTTGAAGAGATTATTTCTAGTTGTGAGGGATATGTAAAAATAGCTAACTATAATACATATGGACAATTAGTTATTAGCGGTGAAGGTGAAGCGGTTGGTATAGTAAATAGTGAAGCGTTGAAACAAGGCGCAAAAAGAGCGATTTTACTTAATACTAGTGGACCTTTTCATACGAAGTTAATGAGTTATGCGAGTAATAAATTTAGTGAATATATTAGTGAAATAGATTTTAAAGAACCAGGGAAGAATTTATTATTAAATACGACTGGTGATTATTATAAAAACGATTTAAAAAGTGAAATGGTAAACCAAATAACAGAAAGTGTTATGTTTTATCAAATGATTGAAAAATTAATTAGTGATGGTGTTGATACGTTTATTGAAATCGGACCAAAGAAAACACTTTGTAGTTTTGTCAAAAAAATAAGTCGACAAGTAAATATTCATAACGTTGAAGACACGAAATCATTAGAGGGTGTCATTGCTAAACTGGAGGTATAATATGGAATTTAAAGATTACACAGTTGTAATAACTGGTGGAAATACAGGAATTGGTAAAGAAATAGCTTTTGCATTTGGAATGGCTCATGCTAATGTTGTTGTTAATTATATTGTAAATCCTGGAGCTGCAGAAGATGTTGTAGCACATATTAACAATTTTGGTGGTAGAGGGATAGCTATTTATGGTGATGTAACTAAATTAGAAGATTGTGATAATCTTGTTAAATATGCGGCTAAAGAATTTGGAAAAGTAGATATTGTAATTAATAATAGTGGAATTACAAGAGATAATTTAATAGTTCGTATGAAAGAAGAAGATTTTGATAGTGTTATTAATGTTAATTTAAAAGGAACTTGGAACATGTGTAAGAGCGTTGCTCGTCACATGTCTAAAAATCGTTATGGTAGAATTATTAACATTAGTAGTGTTGTCGGAATTATGGGTAATGCTGGACAAAGTAACTATGTTGCGAGTAAGGCCGGAATTATTGGGCTAACTAAGAGTTTAGCTAAAGAATTAGGATCTCGTGGTGTTACAGTTAATGCTGTTGCTCCAGGATTTATTGAGACTAAAATGACGGCTGTTTTATCTGAAGAAGTAAAAGAAAATTATATGGCACAAATACCACTAAAAAGATTTGGAAAGCCTGAAGATATTGCTAATGCGTGTCTTTTCTTAGCAAGTAAAAAAGCTAATTATATTACGGGACAAGTAATAAGTGTTAACGGTGGAATGATCTAATGAATTTAAAACCTTTAACAATTAACGGTAAAACAGTTAAATTTCCGATTATCCAAGGTGGTATGGGTATTAGAATAAGTTTAAATAAACTTGCTAAAGCTTGTATGAATAGTGGTATTGTTGCTACTATTAGTGCTGCGCAAGTAGGGTTCTTAAAAAAAGGATTTAGACAAAATCCTCTAGAAGTAAACAAAGTAGCTTTGACAGAAGAAATAAGTGAAATTAGAAAAAGTAGTCCAGAAGGTATATTAGGTGTTAACTTAATGCATGCGATTAATGATTATGATAAATATGCTTCGTTTTTAGCTACACAAGATATTGATTTTATTGTAAGTGGAGCTGGATTACCTTTAGACTTACCAGAATATCTTAAAGATTCTGATGTTAAAGGAGCATTTATTATTTCAAGTGCTCGTGCAGCAAAAATAATGTTAAGAAGTTGGGACAGAAGATATCAATATATGCCTGCCTTTATCGTTTGTGAAGGTCCTTTAGCAGGAGGTCATTTAGGATTTAGTAAAGAAGATTTTGAAAAAGGTAATATTGAAGATTTGGAAAGCATAATTATAACAACAAAAGAGATTATAAAGCCGTTTGAAGAAAAATACGGGATTAGTATTCCTGTTATTGCAGCGGGTGGAATTCACGATGGACACGATATGGCAAAATTACTTAAAGTTGGTAGTGACGGCGTTCAAATAGCTACAAGATTTATTGCGACATATGAGTGTGACGCAAGTGACGAATATAAAGAAATGATTATTAATGCAGAAGAGGATGATATTGTTCGTGTTGATAGCCCTGCTGGCTTGCCAGGTAGAGCAGTTAGAAACTTTTTAACGAAAACTCTAGAAAAACAAAATCTTAAAGTAAGTTATTGTGTCAATTGTTTAAAAACTTGTAAAAAAGTTGGAATTCCTTATTGTATTACTGAACAATTAGGTAATAGTTCTAGTGGTGATAATAAAGGATTGATTTTTACTGGTGCGAAGGCTCATTTAATTAAGAAGATGGATTATGTTGATAATATTGTTAAACAAATAATATTTGAATGTACAAAAGATTTAAGTATGGCAGGAGGGAAATAAAATGAAGAGACGTGTTGTTGTTACTGGGCTTGGAGCTATTAGTCCAATAGGTAACGATGTTACTACAATGTGGGAAAATGCAAAAAAGGGTGTTAATGGAATTGATTTTATAAAGGAACGCAATGTTGAAGGTAACAATGTTAAAATCGGTGGTGAAANNAAGAATGGATCGCTTTGTACAGTTTGCACTTGTTGCTACTAAAGAGGCAATGCTTGATTCTAAACTTGATTTAGATAATGAAGATTGTGATAGAATTGGTGTTTATTATGGAAGTGGAATTGGTGGATTAGGAACTATTGCTAACGAGGAAGATAAAGCACAAAAAAGAGGTTATGACCGAGTTAGTCCTTTCTTTATCCCTAGTGCTATTATTAATATAGCAGCAGGACAAATTGCGATTGAGTATGGAATAAAAGGTATTGTAATAAGTGCTGTTACAGCTTGTGCTAGTGCTACTAATAGTATCGGTGATGCTTTTAGAAGTATTCGTGATGGATATTTAGATATTGCTGTTACTGGTGGTAGTGAAGCTAGTATGATTCCTTTAGGACTTGGTGGATTTAATGTCATGCAAGCATTGAATAGATCAAATGATCCATCTTTCGCTAGTATTCCTTTTGATAAAGATAGAAGTGGATTTGTTATGGGTGAAGGTGCAGGAACGTTAGTATTAGAAGAGTATGAACATGCGATTAAACGTGGTGCTAATATATATGCAGAAATTGCTGGTTATGGAGCTACTTGTGATGCTTACCATATTACGGGACCAGATCCAGAAGCTTTAGGAGCTAAAAAATGTATGGAGATGGCAGTGAGAGATGCTAAAATGAATCTTACTGATGTTGATTATATTAATGCTCATGGGACAAGTACACCATTAAATGATAAAACCGAAACATTGGCAATTAAAAAAGCTTTTAAAGAACATGCTTATAAATTAGATATATCATCAACAAAGAGTATGACAGGACATTTACTTGGTGCTAGTGGTGCAGTTGAAGCGATCTTTTCGTTGTTGGCAACAAGAGATGATTTTATCCCGCCAACAATTAATACTAAGAATTTAGACGAAAAATGTGACTTGAATTACACTTTAGGTAATGGTATAAATAAAGAAGTAAACGTTGCTATAAGTAATTCGCTAGGATTTGGTGGACATAACGCAACAATCTTATTCAAGAAATATAGGGGGTAAATTATGGAATTGAACAGTAATCAAATACAAGAGATTATTCCACATCGTTATCCATTTTTATTGGTTGATAGAGTTGTGGAATTAGTACCAGGGAAATCATGTAAAGCAATAAAAAATGTTTGTGCAAATGAAATGCAGTTTATGGGACATTTTCCTAATCAACATATAATGCCAGGGGTATTAATAGTTGAATCATTAGCGCAAACAGGAGCTATTATTATTTTATCTTTAGAAGAAAATAAAGGTAAGATAGCTTATTTTGCTGGAATTGATAAATGTAAATTTAAACAAAAGGTTATTCCAGGTGATACTTTGGAATTATATGTAGAAATCACAAAACAAAAAGGACCAATTGGATTTGGAACTGCTATTGCAACTGTAAATGGTAAAGTTGCGGTTAGTGCTGAATTAAAATTCGCAATCGGATAATAGTAAAACAGGACAACTTTGTCCTGTTTTTTTAAATGATTATAAAATAGTTTATTGACTGTGATATAATACATATATATGAGGCGACTTGGGGTGGTTTGATGGAGAGATTATCAGAATTATTTAATAAAAGAAAAAATCTTAAAATTTTAGATGTTGGAACAGGTTCGGGAAATTTTATTAATTTAATTAAATCACTATATTCTGACTATGAAGAGATAGTGGGAATCGATTCAATTGAGATAGCTATTTCAACTGCTAGTAAAAACTTTATAGAAGACGATAAAGTATCATTTAAATTAATGAATGCTCTTGAAATGACCTTCCCTGACGGTTATTTTGATGTGGTTTGTCTTTCGAACAGTCTTCATCATTTAAGTGATATTAAGAAAAGTATTTCGGAAATGGAAAGAGTGCTTGCTAAGGGAGGCTTCATTTTAATTTCGGAAATGATTAATAACGATCTAGATGAAAAGCAGATAAGTCATTTAAAGCTTCATCATTTCGCAGCAGAAGTTGATCGTTTACTTGGTGATGTCCATAATGATACTTATTCAGATAAAAAAATTGTAAAGATTTTGGAAGAAAATAGTTCTTTAGAGATAGTGGATTCTTGGAAATTAGATTATGTTCGACGTGAAGATAATACAGAAGAGGAGATTAAATGGCTGATGAGTACTCTTGATAGAATTGTGAAGCGAGTTATTGATCCGATGAAGAAGAAAGATATTAAGAAAAAGGCAAGGGATATTAAAAAATACATTAAAATATATGGGTTTGATTCTTGTACAACTATGATTGTGGTGATAGGTAAATGAAACTTTTAAAAATATTTGATAATCGAAGATCTAAATTAGGTGCGCAACCAATAATTTATCGTAATGCTGTTAGAGCTATTATTATGAAAGGTTCGAGAGTATTAATGATTTTTTCAGAGACTTCTAAGGAGTTTAAATTTCCAGGTGGTGGAATCGAGAAAGATGAGTCAAGAGACATTGCTTTAAGAAGAGAAGTTTTAGAAGAGGTTGGTCATAAAATCAAAAGTGTGAACGAAGGATTAGGATATACTGACCAAATATACAATGATATTTATGATGATTCTAAATATTTTTATCAGAGAAGTTACTACTATTTTTGTGAAATTGAGGAAGAATATGTTGGTATGAAACTAAGTGAATCAGAGATTGCACTTAAGTTTTTACCTAAATGGGCTACACTTGAAGAAGCAATTGAAGTTAATGAATATAAAATTAAAACAAATAATGAATTTCCATGGACTGAAAGAGAACTTTACATCCTTAAATTACTGAAGGAGATGACACCGTGAGAGGATTTGAGAAAGCAAAGGGGTTTACTACTTTAGAATTCCCTTTACCAAAGAGAAGCACTAAATTTAGTGCTGGATATGATATTTCACTTGTAGAAGAATTTGTAATTTTACCAGGTGAGATTAAAACTGGGGTTACAGGGATAAAAGCTTTTATGCAAGAAGATGAAGTCTTAAAGATTTATGCGAGAAGTAGTTTATCTAGAAGACACCATTTAACACTTGCAAATAACGTTGGAATTATTGATTCTGATTATTATAACAACCCTGATAATGATGGAGTTATCGGTATTACACTATATAATTTTGGAACTGAAAAAGTCATTTTGAAAAAAGGGGAAAGAGTAGCACAGGGCATTTTTGAAAAGTATTTGACTAGTCCTCTTGAAGAAGAAGTTAAATCATCGAGAAATGGTGGATTTGGAAGTACTGGAAAATAATTAATTAAATGTATTGACATTAAGTGGTCAAGTGTTTAAAATTAAGATAGATGTTAGGTGTCTTTTTGAAGACATAACAGGGAATTGAGTGTAAATCTCAAGCTGTCCCAGCAACCGTAATACGGACGAAATGCAACATACCACTGCTCTTTAGCGGGAAGGTGCAAAGTAGGAAGAAATTAAGCCGGTAGACCTACCTATAATCTAAATATGTATATACTCCTGGGTTATGAGTAGAAACGTCTATACGGCTATTATTTTTTAGTTAGTATTTTGAACGTAAATCATCCAGGAGGATGGTTTTTTTATATTTTTATACTACACAAGGAGGAAACACACATGAAAAAACTATTCTCTATTTTAACAGTGTTAGTACTAATTATTGGACTAGCAGGATGCGTAAGTGAAAGCGAAATAGTGGATTTAGAAACACAGATTTTAGATTTAGAAGCACAAATTAGTACATTGCAAGAAGAAAATGATGGTTTAGAAGAAGAAAAAGTAGATTTAGAAGCACAATTACAGGATTTACAGGAATTACTATTTGACAATGTTATAACTTTTACCTTTACTGATATTTTTGGGAACAAAGTTAATAGTACTGTTGGGTATGATAATGACTTTGAAGGAACATTATTTGATTTATTAGATAGTGAATTTGAAGTCGGGTTTACAGAAAGTGAGTATGGTAAATACATTTATTCACTTGAAGAATTAAATCCTTTAAATGGTTCATTCATTGCTTTTTATAAAAACGGAGCAATGTCAATGGTTGGTGTAGAACAAGCTACATATACTAACGGTGATGTTTTTGATTTTGAAATAAATTGGTATGACACTACTGAACAAGCAGTGTTTAATGCAATTAATTTATTTTTGGATGAACAAGTTGATAATTATTTAACAGAAACAAATATTAATTATAATATCGTATTAGGACTATCTGTATTAGGTAAACTTGAAGAGTATATTACTGATGAAACTATCACTACTTATATTTCAGGATTAACACCTTCAAGCATTACTGATTATTTCAAGATTATTATGATATTAGAAGCAGCTGATTTAGATGCTACTTCATATTACACAGCTTTGAATCAAATAGTAGCTGTTGGTGGATATGGACAAACAGCATATGGATTACTTGGATTAGATGCAAATAGCCATAGTGAAGACTACNNCAAGTTTTGTAACTGCAGCTTTAAGTGATTTAAATACTAATACTCCTGAGAGTTTAGGATTAGATTCGGGTGGAATTAGTCTAGTTGCTTTAAGTAATTACACAACAGAAACTGGTATTAACACTCTAATTAATGATTATGCTACATGGATTAAGGATGATCAATTAGAATCAGGTGGAATAATGACAATTGATTTTGGTTGGGGCACTAGTGAAAATGCAGCAAGTATTTCACAAGTAATTTTAGGATTAGTGGCTAATGGAATTGATCCAACAAGCGCAGATTATACAAAAACAAATGGTGACTTAGTATCAAGATTAACTGAGTTCCAAACTGAAACAGGAATATTTGATTGGGATCTTACTGATGATATTGCAGATGATACAACTTTCAGTACACCACAAGCATTTCTAGCTTTAGCAGTTTATTATACTTACAGCAATACTTATACGGCTGTAAATCCGTTTATNNTTTTAACTAATAATAAGGAGATTTATAATGAAAAAACTAGTTATTACATTTATTGTTATTTT
>LGVE01185201.1_pt1 | contig 13914 bp, 16 predicted proteins | sample 469871 | NCBI WGS metagenome assembly LGVE01 (sample SAMN03893561, study PRJNA290197) | marine sediment metagenome | material: sediment; isolation source: combined push core samples #3730, #5133, and #5579 collected at Hydrate Ridge | place: Pacific Ocean: Hydrate Ridge | reverse complement strand
TTTTTACCGTAGTATCCCCGACCTCACTCGACCAATCTGCGAATGCTTCCAATTCATCCGCCATGGTGTCGGGGATCGGTTTTCTTCCCGAACAAAATTCTTCTGCTTCGGCGACATCGATGTTTAGCATCTTTGCCAATTGCAGATTATCGTAGCCGATATAATCACGAAGATGCTTGAAACGTTCGTTGTTCATTGTCAGGTCTCCTTATGCTCTTTAAATGTCTGTGTATTTATCGAAGGCGCCCCTTCCCTTCAAAGGCGCAGCGTCAGGGGTCTATTTAGCATAGAGGTAAAAGCTAAGCAGCCGATGACGGCCTACATGTCAGCGAGCCAACCCTTGCCCTGCGTTTCCACTCCTTTTTTCATCGCATTAAGAAACCGCGAACGCATGGTATCGCTCATCAGGGCTCGTTTGACCGGTGACAGGTTCAGGAAGCCACCGACAAACCCACGCATAAATTTATGACCTAGGCTCTGCGGATTATCGAAGATCTGATTCTGCAGCGTACCTCGTTCAAGGCACTGCAGCATGACCCGCTCGAAAGTCGTCTCCGGATGGATCACCCGCTGTCCGCGCTTGCTCAGCTGACAAGCGTCGAACTTACACGGCAGAGCGCAAACCCCGCAGCCGAAGCATATAGAGCTATCGACCTTGGCAAGCTTTTTACCCTTGCCCTGCCCCTTGGCGACCGGGACCATCTCAATAGCCTCGATGGGACAAGCCTTGGCGCATTTTCCGCAGCCAACACAGGCCGAGGCATCAATTTCAGCGATAAAGTTGGAAGTAACCAAAGAGTGGGGATAACCGGAGACACGAATACCCAGCAACGGATTGCAGCAACACTTACAACAGTGGCAGACGAAAGCGAGATTATTCTGCACATTGTCGGCATTGAGCACCAAGCCCATCTCCTTTGAGCGAACGAAGTGGTCCCGCATCTCACTTTGGGAGATTTCCCTGCCTAGGTTATGTCGTATGATGTAATCCGCTCCGTAACCAAAGGTTGTGCAAGACTCTAGCGGAACATCACAATTCTTTTTGCCGGCATGGTGCTTTTCGTGGCGACAACTGCAAAGCCCAATGGCGAACTTAGAGGAAGACTCGATGAGCTCCGAAGCTTTTTCATAGTCGAGAATCTCCATATATTCTCCCTGCTTGATCGCTTCTTCGTGAGGCAGGGTGCGCATAATGGAAATCCGCATGTCATCATTAAAATTCGCCGAAAAGAATGCCTTATTATCGTCAATGTACTCGTGAAACAGCTTGCCTAACTCCTTGCTGTTCACCGTGTTGCCGGTGCGCATCATAGTGAACTCAAAGATGCCGACCATAAGCGGCGAGGGCATATAATTATATTCGTCGTTAACCCACAGGTCGAGAATCAGCCCTTTGTCGCACAGGCCATCAATGAGGGTGCGCAACCGAACAGGCTCATAGCCGGTGATCTTAGCGATGCGCTCCAGGTTCGACAACACGTAGGGCATCCGGACAACGACATTCGCCTCTTCCTCCGTATAGATTTCCTTCAGGATGGCGAACAGGGTGTCGTTCCAGGGAGCTCGCAGGGTGAGGTTATCTATCTTCTTGCCAAGCTTGCGGTAAATATCCTTGCCGACCAGATGTCCCATGACTCTCCTCCCTTTTTCGGGGGCCCCAAATATCGGATCGCCCCCGTGTTGAGCATTCCTTTCTTCGGCAACACACTAAATTAAACGGAATCTTCAATCAGCTCTCTACCTGCATCGGCACATGAGAATCCGACCGGTTGGTATCAAATTTTCTCTAAAATCTCCTAGTTGCGTAAAGTTTCCAGATAATCAATAAGCGCATCAGCGCTGGCTTCCAAAACCGCTTTACTCTGAGCAGTTTTGGCTAGACTGCGAATTCCAGCAATGGAGGCAACGATAAAGGTTGCCACCTTGAAGGGATCGATGGCGAGCCTGACGCTACCGCTGCCCTGCCCGCGGGCGAGGATCGCAGCCAGCCCCTGCGTCCACAGGTCGTAAATTTTCTGCACCCGGCGGCGAAAACCTTCGTCGATAGGAGACATTTCCAAGGCCAGGTTATTAAGAGGGCAACCGAGCAAAAGGTCCTGTTCTGTCATATCCTTAAACCGGGAGGAGATCATCTCCTGCAGGCAATCTACTGGGTCGGCGCAACATTCCAGAGGCCCGATCCAGGTTTCCCGCCCCTGCACAAGGATTACTTCTTCCAACACCGCGTAACCCAGGGCCTGTTTGTTGGGGAAGTGGTGATATAAAGCCCCCTTAGTCAGCCCAGTGCTGGCCAGAATGCGGCTCAGACTAGCAGCCTGAAAACCGTTGAGATGGATTTCTTGCGCCGCGGCCTCAAGAATCGTTTGACGAGTTTGATCTGGGTCTCTATTATGCTTCATACCAACCAGTATGCATGTTGCTCGGCACCGTGTCAAGGCCTCAGCAAAACAAGCCGACTTGTTGGCAATTTACGAGATGTAACGAAATTCCCGCGCGGCGACGTACCCTGTGCCGCCCTACGGCCACCTTGCCCGGCATACCTTACGGCCCTGCAGTCCCTGATTGCACGACCTTGCGAGCAACCTCCTCGCCAAAATTGCCGGCATAGGAATAGTCGACCTCCAGAACCAGGTTATCTGCACTCATGAGACACCACCTTGAAATCGAGAATGTCGCTGCTGACTGCAAACCCTACCGTGACCAAGGTCACACCTAAAACGATCAGGCTCAACCTCATGCTCGCAACGCGCCCCGACTTGTTCATCCGCCTTCCTCTCCTGTCGTAATAAATACAAATATTCAGGCTTCACTAGACCGTAAATCGACCTCGGCCCATGGATTATGAATTTCTTTTTCATTTGTTTCTTGACCAAATTACTCGCTCTCTTTATCTTGAAATTCGATTTCAGTTTCACGGCCATCAGCAAGGAGAACTCCATGTCTTTAAACGAACTGCGGCGGGGCCAGAGCGCCACCATAACTAACGTACCTGGCGAAAACCTACGCATTCAATTATTGCGCTTTGGCATCATCAAATGCACCCAAGTTCCCTGCCATTGCAAGCTCCCATTCGGCCTGCATATTCCGACGGCATCCGACCACCGATTCCGACGCAAAGTGGGCCACCCATTCCGATTTTAAATGACCACCCATTCCGACGGAAAGCAGACCACTGATTCCGAACCAAAGCAGGCCACTTTTTGGGGCCTGTCGGAATCGGTGGATTGGTTTGGTTCGGAATCCTTGGCGACGCTGGATAATCTGGTGTACAACCTCGAAAATTCTATTTTTCAGGAGGTGCACCCTTGGCAAATTCGAGGTTATCCATGCGTAAAATAAAAGAAGTCCTTCGCCTTCATTTCGACGGCGGTCTTGGTCAGCGGACGATCAGTCGTTGTCTCGGGACCTCCCGTACCGCCGTCGGCGACTATCTGCGCCGGGCAGCCAAGGCTGACCTGGGTTGGCCGTTGCCGGAATCGTTAACCGATCAGGACCTGGAGCGGCGATTGTTTCCGCCGCCGCTGTCGATTCCTTCAGCAGAGCGTCAGGTTCCCGATTGGTCGCACCTCCACAGTGAACTCAAACGTAAGGGTGTGACCCTGATGCTGCTCTGGGAGGAGTATCAGGCTGACAACCCGCAGGCTTATCGTTACAGCCGCTTTTGTGATCTCTACCGACAGTGGCGCGGCAAGCAGAAGCTGTCGATGCGGCAGGTTCACAAGGCCGGGGAGAAACTGTTCGTTGATTACGCCGGGCAGACCCTGCCGATTGTCGATCCGCACACCGGCGAGATCAGCCAGGCGCAGATCTTCGTTGCGGTAATGGGCGCGAGCAACTACACTTTCGCCGAGGCGACCCACAGCCAGGATTTGTCCGACTGGCTCGGCTCCCATCGGCGCAGCTTTGCGTTTTTCGGCGGTGTACCGCAGATTGTGGTGCCGGACAACCTGAAGTCGGGTGTCTCCAAGGCCTGCCGCTACGAACCGGACCTCAACCCCAGCTACCAGGATCTGGCCGAACACTATGGGACGGCGGTGATTCCGGCACGGGTGCGCAAGCCGAAGGACAAGGCCAAAGCCGAGGTTGCCGTGCAAATCGTGGAGCGTTGGATTCTGGCCCGACTGCGCAATCACACCTTCTTCAGCCTGGCCGAAGCCAATGCGGCGATTACCGAACTGCTGACCGACCTGAACAACCGCCCCTTCAAGAAGCTGCCCGGATCACGCAAAGAAGCCTTTGAGTCGCTGGACCGCCCGGCGTTGCAGCCGCTGCCCGCTACACCGTATGAGTTTGCCCGCTGGAAAAAGGTGCGGGTGAATATCGACTACCACGTTGAGATTGACGGCCACTACTACTCGGTTCCCTATCAACTGCAGGGCAAGCAACTCGATACCCGGATCACTGCCGGCAGCATCGAATGTTTTCACCAACGCAAGCGGGTCGCCTCCCACCCTCTCTCCTTCAGCAAAGGGCGTCACTCCACCGTCGCCGAGCACATGCCGAAAGCCCATCAGCAGTACGCCAGCTGGACTCCGCAGCGACTGATCAACTGGGCGGCCCAAAATGGCCCGCAGACTGCGGCGCTGGTCGAAGCGATCCTCGCGTCTCGTCGTCATCCGCAGCAGGGCTTCCGCTCGGCCATGGGACTGATCCGGCTCGCTAAAATCTATGGCAAAGATCGCCTGGAGAATGCCTGTTTACTTGCTCTGGACGGGCAGGCTGCTACCTATAAAAGCGTCAAGTCAATCCTCAAGACCGGCCTTGACCAGCAGCAGCCGCAGCTTGAACAGATTCAGAGCATCCCGATCGATCATGACAACATTCGTGGCGGCAGTTACTACCACTAAGGAGACAGACAGATGCTGATCCATCCGACCATAGAGAAACTGCAGACCCTGAAACTGACCGGTATGGTCAAGGCATTAAGCGAACAGCAGCAGATGCCACAGATCGACAGCCTCGGCTTTGAAGAGCGGCTAGGGCTGCTGGTAGACCGGGAAGCGACCGAGCGGGAAAACCGCCGCCTGGCCACCCGGTTGAAAAAAGCCAAGCTGAGACAATCCGCTTCCATTGAAGACCTCGACTTCCGTCGCTCACGCGGCCTGGATAAGGCGATGATTCTGACTTTGGCCGCCTGTGCCTGGATCAGCAAGGGGATTAATATCCTGATCAGCGGCCCAACCGGCGTTGGTAAAAGTTACCTGGCCTGCGCCTTGGCCCACAAGGCCTGCCTCGAAGGCCATTCCGCACTCTATCTGCGCCTGCCACGACTGTTTGAAGAACTGCGCCTGGCCAAAGCCGACGGGCGCTACGGAAAGCTGATGCTCGGCTACGCCAAAACCGACCTGCTGGTGCTGGATGACTGGGGACTAACGCCGATGACTGACCCGCAACGCCGCGACCTGCTCGAACTGATGGAGGATCGCTACGGCCTTAAATCGACCATCATCACCAGCCAATTGCCGGTCACGGCCTGGCACGAAGCGATTGGTGACCCGACCCTGGCCGACGCCATTCTCGACCGGATTGTACACAACGCCCACAAGATAGAAATGAAGGGAGAATCGATGCGAAAAAAGCCACTAGCCATTGACCAAAACTGACAGTTGTCTTAAAACAAAACCTCCAGCGTCGCTTCGCTCCGAGCGGTGGCTTTTTTGCGTCGGAACAGGTGGTCATTTAAAATCGGAATCAGTGGCCCACTTTCGTCGGAATATGCATTACCACCGAGCAGATCAGCAGCAGTTACCCGCCAACCTAACCGCAGGCGACCTGCAGCAGGGTCTGCACCCGGCGCTGGCCAAACTGTACGGCGTACAAGGCCGGGTCAAGGTGACTCAAGGCGAGACGGATTACCGGCCGACTTTCGGCCAATTCTTTCAAACGCTCTAAACCAAGGGAACCAGGCGGGGGAAGGGGCCACGGAATATGGTACAGTGTAGCCAGAGGAAGACTATGATGAAGAAAGCAACCAGCAAACATCCTTCGACTACCGCGAAACCGCAACGGCTCAAGACCGGGAGATGGGCAAGGATCTCATCGCCGATCTTGGGCGTCAGTATCGACCCAAGGCCTCCCTACTGGGCAGAGCTATTACCCTTCAAATGCGGCAAAAAGGCGGCACCTCCCTCTACGGCCACAAAATCGAAAGTTCCCAAGACCTAGCCGCCCTGGCTCAGGCATTCCGTAATCCCTCCTACGAAACACTGCACTTTTTTTACACCAAGGATGGCGAGGTCGTTGGCGAATCGGCCACCACCAAGGCTGTGGTAATGAGCTCCAGTGAAAAAGACAGGTTGCTGTCAATTCAGCCAGGTAAAGCTCTGACTATTATCCAGATGCCTATGTAGTCATTGTGCTCAGTGAGGGTGACGAGCCAGTCGATCGCCTCGTGCGTGCGCGTGAGGGGTGCGCAATGTGCGGTGGTGCGCAGCATTTTGTGCGGTGACGCCAGGGACCTGGGCCACCTGAATCAATGGTCTGTCTAAGCTTGTACCGAGATGCTGCACCGCAGGCATTGGCATCTGTTCTGCGGACTTAAGACAGATTTAGGCCGCCGCCTGACCGGGACGTTGCTATCTGCTGATGGTGGTAGTCACCCTGAATGTTATATAGCTGATAGGGTATGGTTTCTGGCAGGGAGATGGCTAGAATCTAGAAGAGTGTCTAAAAATGGCACCATTGAAGAGAGTAATTCATGCCCTACAGGTCTAAAAGTGGGACCATCAAACTGGCTGCAACGGGGTAATTGACCCAATAATGGACTTATGCAGTCCCAATAATGGACTTGGTTCTATTGTTCACATGGTTATTCTCTTCGGGACGAAAGTTTCCCATCGCACCTCTACGAAATCGGCCTTACCGTAGCGCTGCCACCGGGCCGAGAGCTTAAACTGACTGCTGGTTTTACTATCACCACGAAGTCCGCCCTTTTCCACCGGATCTATGAAGCCATACCGCATGAGATCGCAGATGCAACGGGCGAAAGTGGCCTTGGCAAAACCGTAGCGATTACCTTCGCTATACGAGAACGGAAAAGGGGTATTGTAATACTGGGGGTCGCGGGTATTCATCTTCACCTTGCCCAGGAAATGGGGTAGTGCCTTTGCTGCCGAGGGCGGTATTTCCTGGTAAGCGACACTGTTCAATATGTCCCACAGGATAGGCACAAACGGCGGAAGCTTTCCCGACTTTTTGTGCTGTCGCCTACTTTGGTTTTTCAGGGTCTTTAAGTCGGACACTCGACACTCCCAGAAAGGGTTCCTGGCGGGAAGCTCCACCGGGATAATGGAGCTTTTTTATCATCGGTTCCCAAGCCGACGCCCGCCAGATCTTTAAAAAAGGCAGCAGTTAGCTATGCCGTTTTTGATCTCTCCACTGTCTCGGGCCGTTTGCCATAACGGTACGGCCACAGGGCGCATTCGGTAGAGGAACATAGCTTGACTTCCTTGGCGCTGCCACCGCAGCAGTCTTTGCACTTCGCCCGGATACTTGTCATTGGGGTTAATCGCTTGGTCATAATTGCCCCTCCTTGTAAAAAAAAGGCCCCCCTGGCGACCGTTTTTTCAAAAAAAACGTTGTGCCCTACCATTGCCCTTCGTTGGTTTAGTTTGCTGCTATAAATGAAGCCTTGGTGGCGTCGGGAAAGGCCCTCTGTCCGCATATCGCTATCGCTAAAAATCATTTATATGAAAGCCAGACAATTGCCTGCGCCGGACCTCCGCAACTAATTTCAGGGTGAGCTCACCGAACGCAGCAAGCAATGGGTAGCATTTAGCAAGCATGGCGTCCCTGCTATTCCCTTGACTGCCGGCGTTTCTGGCAGCAGGACTGCACATGGTCGGATTTTCTCTGGATCATCCAAGCCACCAGCGCCTTTGTCGGATAAGCGACCTTCTTGCCAACCTTGATCTTTCCTTCTGGGCCGGTCCCGGCAGAGTCATGGTTAGCCAAGGTCTTCGCGTTCAAAAGACCTCCAGAGAAACGGTCAAGGGTGCGTTGATCGCGAGCCACCACAGGGGCCGGCCATTGACGTTCTAATTCTTCAAAAACCTGGTCTTCGATTTGTTCTGAGTCTTGAATTTCATCTGACATGGGGTGCTTGTCACTCATAAATCCTCCATTGACTGTTAATAGTCCAAGGTCATAGACCCGTGTGTTCCGCCGATAACCCTGAGTAGCACAATCTTTGGCAAAAAACCAAGAACCTTTTTTATTACAGGTGGTTACAGATGTTTTTTTGGTAAAAACATGACCATCAAAGGGCATCAAATGACACCACAAGAAAGGAAAAGACAGAAAATATTATTTATTACTTATTTTACAGACAAGCTAAAAATGAGCAGGTAGGCACTTGAGACTACGATAGGAGAAACCCATATTGAAAACACATGGAGACACCATGCAGCGTCGGCTAGACAGTAAACATTTTGTTTGTGAGGAATAAGAGCGATAAGACCACAGGCATGGCCAAGAGACATAGGAAGGGATAAGGTTTACTGAGGGAGGAAGGTTGGCGAGATCAGAGATTCGTGCGTTTCAAGCCACCGTTTGCGGATCAGGTAGTCCGGCAGTAGCTGGCCGAGCAACTGCCAGAAGGCTTCGGAGTGATCACGGTGACGCAGGTGGCAGAGTTCGTGGACGACGGCGTATTCTAGCACCGGTTTCGGGGCAAAGATCAGGTGCCAGTTAAGATTGATGATATGGTCCCGCCCACAGCTGCCCCAGAGGTGTTTCTGTCCCTTGATTTGCACCCGTTTTGGTTTAACGTCCAGGGTAGTACCATGCTGGTTGACAAAGGCCTCTACGTCGCGCTGCATACGATCAATCAGCCAGGCTTCCAGGGCGGCCTGAATCGCGTTGTCCCGCTCACCGGCAGCGAGGGTCGTTGGCACTGCCAGAGTGAAGCCGTTGCGATAGCTCACCTCGACCTTGTGCCCTTTCGATGAATTTACGGTCAAGCGCATCTGCCGGCCGCGGTAGGGGAACTTGGCGCCGGTGACAAAACGGCTCGGCCCCTGCTGGTCGCGGTGCCTGGCCTGCTCCTTAATCTCCAGCCATTTTTCAAATATCCAGCGCCGTTTCAGCTGGACGAAGTCCGTCGCCGCGGCCTGATCCATCTCTGCGGGAATCACCACCTCGACCTTACCGGGTGTCACCACGATGCGCCGTCGCTTGGCTTTGTCGCTACGACGAATCTGGTAGAGGATGTTGGTGTTGCCGATCGTCAGTACAGGCATCAGGCAAGCTTCACATAGGTTCTCAGGGCGTACTCCTCCACCCGCACCGGGATGGTCTTCCAATCGGTCAGGCCTGCCGGCAGGATCAATTTTCGCACCGCCTGCCGCAACTCCTTTTTTAATTGGTCCTTTCGGTGCCAACCGGCAGGGGCGCTGGCGTCCGAAGCATAAAGGCCATCAATGCCTATCGCCAGGTCTTCGAGCTTGTTTGGCCCCTTGGTGGCATTGCCCCCATTGTATTCGCCTGAACCGTCGGCAACCTGTTCTGCCGGCGGCTTGAGCGCTTCGAGGATTTTATTGATTCCGTAGGCGCTGGGGCTCAGCCCTGCCTGTTGATGGCTGGACTCTTCAACCTCCAAGTCCTTAACTATTTGTTCGTACTCCTTAAGGGCGTCGGCGGCTTCGATCTGCCCCGCCTCGAAGCGTTTCAATACCGCTAGGACCAATTCTGAAAACGGGCCATAACGCTCCGGTTCCACGGCCATCTTCTCCCGCAAAACCTTTTTCAGCTCGGCACTCTTGCGAATAGCAGCCGTTTTCAGTTCCCCCTCAGGCTTGCCGGTAGTCTCGAAGTCCTTGGCGAACTCCGGGTCGGTGATGTGGCGCAACTTGATCAGGGTCCTTAGCCCGGTGACATCAAGATGCTCGTCGAGCATCTGCCGGATCTTGGCGCTGTACTCGAGAAAGTTGAGCACTTCCTTCTTCTCGAACACCAGCGCCCCGTAGGCAAGAAACCCGGCTACCCACTTCAAATCCCGCTGGTAATCGAGGATCGCCGGATCGGGGCTCAGGGACTCGTAGGCGCGAATGAACAGCCGGCCCGTGCGGGCGAAAATGAACCAACTGTCCTCGCTGCCCAGGGCCTGCACCAAGGCGTCGTATTCCTGCTTAAGCTCGCCGGTGCCGCGGGGAATGCCCTTCAGAAGCTTCATCACCTCGGCATGGGCGGTCCGCAGCTGCTGGCGCTGTACGTCGAGGTCGGCCATGGCGTTCTGCACGTCCGCCTCGCGATAGGAGGCCAGCGCCTCGCTCAACTTCTTGGTGACGCCGATGTAATCGACGATCAGGCCAAACTGTTTCTGGGGTCCGGCTACCCGGTTGGTGCGGGCGATGGCCTGCAGCAGGTTGTGTTCTTTGAGGGGGTTGTCGAGGTACATGACGCTCTCGATGGGGGCGTCAAAGCCGGTCAGCAGCTTGTTGCAGACGATCAAGAAGTAAGGCGGCTGTCCGGCCTTCTTGAACTCCTTGATGACATCCTTTTCCTGCTGTTCATCGACCAGGTGCAGCACCAGGTCGTCACGGATACCGGCCAGGTACGGGTCTTCGCTCGGCTTGGCGTCCTCCTGATTGCCTGAATAGACGCAGGAGCTCATGGCCTCTGCTGCGACCTGGGCTTCCTCAAGGGGCAGACCGTCCTTGACCAGGCTGTCGGTGATAACCTGATCCAGGGCGCGTTTGTAGAGGATTATCGCCTCGCGATCGATGGCCACCACCTGGGCCTTGAAACCGTCCGGCAGAGCATTCTGGTGGTAATGGTGCCAGATGTCGAAGGCAATCAGGGCGATACGTTCGCGGTGCTTGGCCAGGTCGTATAGGGTCACGCCCCGGTTCTTAATCTTGGCCAGTTGTTCGTCGCTCTCGTAGGCGAACCACTGGTCGAACTGGGCGTCGAGCTTGGCCGGGTCCACCTGCCACTCGGCCTTGCGGCTGGTGTAGCGCACCGGCACCGTGGCGCCATCGGCCACCGCGTCGTCGATGCTGTAGCGGTCCAGATATCCCTCGCCGGCCGGGCTGAAGTTGGCGTAGGTGTTGCGGTCGTTCTTTTTCACCGGGGTACCGGTAAAGCCGAAAAAGCGCCCCTCGGGAAAGGTTGCCCTCAGGTAGGCGCCGAGGTCCTTCTCCTGGGTGCGGTGGCACTCGTCCACCAGCAAAATCCACTGGCCGCTGTCGATCACCGGTTTCTTCGAGCCCTCGAATTTGAAGATGGTCGAGAGCAGGGTCAGCCCCGCGGTGCCGCTGTGGACCTGCTCCCGCAGCTTGCTGATGCTGGCGATCTGTTTCGGGTTCGGCAGACCGCAGGCCTTAAAGGTGCTGGAGATCTGGCTATCGAGGTCCTTGCGGTCGGTGAGCACCAAAATGTTTGGGCTGGCCAGGGCGGTATGGCTGATGGTCAGGTGGGTTTTCAGCTTCAGGGTGGCAAAGACCATAGTCAGCGACTTGCCGCTGCCCTGAGTGTGCCAGATCAGCCCCCGTTGTTGCCGACCCTCGACCACCCGCTCGACAATTTTATTCACCGCCCGGTACTGCTGGTAACGGCTGATCTTTTTGATGACTTGGTTGTCTTCCCGCTCAAAGACCACAAAATGGGCCAGCAGATCGAGCAATCGCTGAGGTTCCAGCAGGCAGTATAGGCCCTGGCTCCAAGGCGTTACCGAACTCCTCTCTCTGGCGCGGCCAGGGGTCCTTCCATGCCCCCCAGTAGGCCGCAGGGGCACCGGTGGCGCCATACAGAACATGCACCCCATCGGTGACCATGCTGAACAGGTTGGAGTAGAACAGCCGTGGGATGTCCCGCTCGTACTGTTTGATCTGGTCGAAGGCCTCGCCGGTCTTGTCCTTGGGCGCCAGGGGGCTCTTCGCCTCGATCACCACCAGGGGGATGCCGTTGATATAGACGACGATATCGGCGATACGAGTTTTTTCGGCCTTGACCTTGAACTGGTTGGTGACGGTAAAGGTATTGTTGGCGGGGTCGAGAAAGTCGATGAGGCGGATGGTCTTCTTGGTGGCTTCTCCGGGGACGGTGCGGCTGTATTGACCGCGCAGCAGGCTGGTCCATTTTTCATTGTCGCGCACCCCGAGTAGTTCCTGATAGACGGCGCGGGCCACCTCTTCAGGAACGTCGTTGAGGCTCTGTACCGCTGCGATCAACTCCTCCCGCAGCAATACATGGTTGAGGCCATCGCGGGCCGCTCCGTTGTCGCCTGCGCGTCGGTTTTCGGCAGCGACCTGGACCGCTTCCTTGGATTCAGCTGGTGGCAGATAGCTGTAGCCGAGGGCCACCAGCCCGTCAATACACGGTTTCTCCGCCAGTCGAAACTCCGGCCCCAGCACCATGTTCCCCCCCTATTTTAAATCAGTGAGATATGTCTTAGATCTTGCTCGCATATCTCTTAAAAGGAAAATATGGCCTTTGGTGGGACAGCCATATTACTCAATATCAAAATAACCCTGCCAGGCAGAGGAACGGTCTGTTCGCGTCATGGCCTTGAAACGTTCGCTGCTTCAAGGATTGTTGGGTTAATCGTTATGGATCAGTTCCGTTCCCTCGCTCAAGATATCAACATAAGCCTGATACATGAATCTGCGGTTCCTGCGTCCCTTGCTGGTCTGGCGCAGAATGCCGAGCTTTTCACAGGCGGCGATCATGGAATTGGCCTTGTTATAGCTGACGCCTACCATGGTGGCTACGTCGTTGGCCATCACCACCGGCTGCCGCATCAGCTCCCGCAAGAGAGTAAGGCCGTGGGAGCCTTCCCCGGCAGCGACCAGCCGGTCCGAGTCGGCCCTTTCCAGAGCCTGGATTCGCCTGGTAGTTTCAAGAACCATCTTTGATACTTCACGCACCCCCTCCAGGAAGAACCGTATCCAGGCCTCGAAATTGCCGTCGGTCCGCACCTGGGTCAAGCGATCGTAATATTCCTGCTGGTGGGCTTTCAGATAGGCACTAAGGTAGAGCATCGGTTCGTCGAGGATGCCCTTCCAGACCAGGTACAGAGTGATCAGCAGGCGGCCTACACGGCCGTTGCCATCGTTAAAGGGGTGGATGGTTTCAAACTGGTAATGGATCAGGGCACAGCGGACCAGCGGTGGCAGGCCGTCCTCATCGTGCAGGTAGCGCTCAAGCTGGCCCAGGGCCTCGTCCATTTCCTCCGGTGGTGGGGGTACGAAGCGGGCATTGGTTGGGCTGGTGCCGCCGATCCAGTTCTGCATGGTGCGAAAATCACCGGGGGTCAGGTGGCCGGAGCCGCCCCGTACCTGCTGCATAAGCACCCCGTGAATCTCCCGCAGCAGCCGCAGCGACATGGGGAAGTCGTCTTTCAGGAGGCGCTTCAGGCCGAAGCGCATCGCCTTGACGTAGTTGATGACCTCGCCAACATCAGCCGTCGGTAAATGCTCCTCGTTGGCCCCAAGGACATCGACCAGGGACGACTGGGTGCCCTCGATCTGGGAGCTGAGCAGCGCCTCTTTCTGAATGAACATGCCGACCAGCAGGTCCGGGCTGGGCAAGACCGTGACTACTACGTTCAGGGCCCCCAGGGCTCGGTCGGCCTCGGAAAGCAGCAATTGCAGGTCCCCTTCGATGCTGACCGGCGGTTCCGGTGGCAGTGGGGTCGGGAAGAATGCGCGGTACCCGGCCGGGGTTTTCCGAAAAATGCCGCTGCGGGACATGATGGCTCCTGTAGTTGGGAATCGGTGGATATGGGAGGCGACAGACGGACTATATCACGATCTGTGAGTTATGAGAGGAGTTTATGGCTCCATGTCTCACTCTTTTGAGTTATGGAGCTATTTTGGGCGCCATGTTTCACGAAGGGCCAGAAAACTAACTAGTGTCCATCCGGAAACCCTTGATATTCGAAAACCTGTTCGCTGAGGCATGCTGATTTATGGT
>LGVE01016442.1_pt1 | contig 13942 bp, 30 predicted proteins | sample 469871 | NCBI WGS metagenome assembly LGVE01 (sample SAMN03893561, study PRJNA290197) | marine sediment metagenome | material: sediment; isolation source: combined push core samples #3730, #5133, and #5579 collected at Hydrate Ridge | place: Pacific Ocean: Hydrate Ridge | reverse complement strand
TTAGCGATTCTTTTGGCTAACCGAATCACTAACAACAGCGGATACGGCATTAAAAACAGCGGTCCTCCACTGGTGCCGTATGGCTGGAATTTTATCAACAGCAACACGACCGGACAAACTAACGGTACGCTNNACTAACGGTACGCTCGACGCGATTCGGGACGATGGAACAGACACCAACGAAACAACCGGCACCATTGGTTATAACGATGCCTCAAGTGACGACTACAACCTGACCTCCTCAGCCACCATGCGCCGCGTCGAAGTGGAGTTACCGAGCTGATGGCGACTAATAAGTTTTACATCACAGCGGGTTTAACGCCCAACGACAGCGCCAGCACCGGGACGAATAAGTTTTTCATCACGGCGGGGCTGGTGCCTGACGATGCGGCGGGGGGAGGCGGCACCACCTATCAAGTAACCTGCGCCGATGGTATTACCGCTGCCGACACCCCGACCAAACGGGCGATCTTCTCCGCTGCCTGCGCCGACGGTATGTCCGCTGCTGACTCGGACGGAAGCACCGCCACGCTAACCGCAACACTGGCCGAAACCCTCAACCTGTCCGACTCGGCGGCAAGGGCGCTGGTCATGGCGCTATCCGTCTCAGACGGCTTCACCGCAGCAGATGCCGCCAGCAAGACGGCGACCTACAGAGCAACGGCGGCAGACGGCGCAACCTTCTCAGACTCCACGCTGGCGGATATTCTCGGCAGTCTGCAAGCCGAATGCTCAGACGGTGTTGTTCTCAGCGATTCGCTATCGGTTATCGCGCAACTGCTGGCGACTGCGACAGACGGCGTGACCGTTTCCGATGCGGCGCTATGGGGTGGCATCCTGTCGGCTCTGGTGGCGGACGGAATCACCCTGTCTGACGCGGCAAACAAAGCCCTGCGGCTGTTCGCAACCTCTGCCGATGGCGTGACCGTTTCCGATTCGGGAACGCCGGTCATGACCTTCTCGGCCAGTTGCGCGGACGGCGTGGAGTTTGCGGAAACCTTAGCGGCGATCATGCGCTTTGCCGCTGCCTGCTCAGATGGTTTTGAAATCTCCGATAGCCCCTCTATCCCTTCCGGCACAATGGCGGTCGGCAAAGTGACCATATCTTTTAACGTCAAGCAAGCGAGGATCGTTTTCAGCGTTTCTAAACCAGGAATCAGTTTCAGTCTGCACTAAACGACTGTCGTGAGACAGCAAGTCCCACCCGCAAGGGTAGAAGGAGTACAATTATGCAAGAAGTTGGTGGAGCCGTCCGAGTGGGCGGCTTTTTTAATGTCCGCTGTATCGCCCCTGACGGTAGCTTGAAGTGGGAAGACACCGCCAAAAACCTCGTTACCAATGTCGGTCTGCAGCATATCCTTGACATCCTGTTTGTTTCCGCAACCACCCAGATTGACCCTTGGTATGTCGGCCTGACCGATGGCACCCCAACCGTGGCCGCGGCCGACACCAGTGCCTCACATGCCGGATGGACTGAGGTGACAGACTACACCGAGGGCGCACGGCAGGCTTACGTCGATGTGCGTTCCTCGCAGACCGTCACCAACACCGCTTCCAAAGCATCCTTTGCGATCAACGCCGACGCTACCACTATTGGCGGGGCGTTCCTTGACTCAGCCGCTACCGGCACAGCGGGCACCATGCTCTGCGGCGCAGCCTTTACGGGTGGCGATAAGCCCGCAGACGATGGCGACACCCTGGAAGTCACTTACACATTCGCTGCTGCGGATGACGGGGCTTAATTATGCCAACAGTGATAACCGCAATTAAGGGGGTGGAGAAATCCACCTTCATAGCCACTGCCGCCTTTACCGACGAAGACGGTACCGCCGTGGTGCCGGAAACGATGGCCTGGACGCTTACACGCTCTGACGGCACGGTGATTAACTCCCGCGAGGACGTTGCCATATCGAGCCTTGCCACCTCCGTTAATATCGTCCTGAGTGGCGATGATTTGCAAGTGTTTGCCGGGGATAACTACCAACGAGTGCTCACCTTGAAGGGGACGTATAACTCCGATCTTGGATCGGGCCTGCCGCTCAACGATGAACTATATTTCTCTGTCGAGGACTTAGTCAATGTTTCGTAGCCTGTTAATTTTATTGCTGCTGCCGCCCCTCTGTGGGGCGGCAGACATTAACCTAGAGAGGGATGCCTCACCGGATGCCGTGGCGGGTTATAAAATCTATTACGGCGACGTGTGCGAGCCTCCCCTAAGTGGAGTCGGAGCGATCCAAGGGGATAGTCCGGTCGATGTGGGCGACACGGCGGCATAAGGGGGCAGGCTGTTCTATTGTAGTCGCCTCGACAAATCCCCAAAACATATTAAGATTGACACGAAACCTGCGCGTCAACTATAAAGACCTCCAAAGGGGGGAGTTATGCTGAGTTGTCATGATGTCGCAAAATACTTGCTGGCGAAAGCCGATCCAGAAGTCGGAGACTTGATGTCTAACCTCAAACTTCAGAAATTGGTTTACTACGCTCAAGGCTTTCACCTTGCCCTGTTCGATACGCCGCTTTTTGATGAAGACATTGAGGCGTGGGCGCACGGCCCCGTGGTTCCCGACCTGTACCACGGCTTCAAGCAGTACGGAGCGGGGGCTATTCAACCGCCTACCGACCTTGACCTTAGCCTGTTTAGCGATGAGACCGTAGAGCTTCTGGATGAGGTGTATTCTGTCTTCGGTCAGTTTTCCGCCTGGAAGCTGCGGAACATGACCCACGAAGAGCCGCCTTGGAGTGAAGCCGGCAACTCCGCAGTGATTCCCCTGGACGCTATGCGGACTTATTTCAAGACCCAGATCGACTGATGGGCAAGATTGGTAAGGGGGCCAAGCGCGAGAAGGGAAAGCGCATAAAGGCCCACGATAGTACCCCTCCAAAAGTTGACTACGATAAGCAGCCGCCGCTCTTTTCCTTAACGAATATCTGCAAAACCTACTGCCTGTCTAAGTGCGGGAAGGACGAAAAGGCGGCATTTGCCGACACACTTCACAGGCTCAGCCAGCTTCGCTGGTGTGATCTTCGCCAAGCCCCTAGGCATGGGGTAGGGTATGAGATTATTCCTAGGTCCCGCCTGCAAGTGGCGATTCCTCAACATGTCACCGACGATGTTAACCTTATCGCTTTTCGCTTCTGCGCCCAAGCCCCAATGGTTGGCTACCGCGACCCAATCAACCGGGCGCTATTCCATGTGCTGTGGCTCGACCGAGACTTTACATTGTACGATCATGGAAGCTGATCTGCCCGCTCTTCGGCGGGCTTTTTATTTGGCTGGGCGGTAGTGGCCGGGTGCGCCGGTTAATCTGCGAGTATCTCCCTAAACTCCCAGGCGAGGCGCAGTGTGTGACTATACCGGTCAAACAAGGTAGCATGTAAGTTGCCGCTGAACGATGAACTGTATTTTGGCGTAGTGGATTTGGTGAACGTGAGCTAGACGAGTATTTCCCTGAGCCGCTTCTCCCAGGCGAGGGGGGGCGGCTTTCTTTTGCTCAGATAGTTCGACAATAGTTAGACAGCTAACGCCAAAAGACGGCAATTAACGGCATATATACTCATGTTTGCATACAAGTAAATCCGTAGTTATTACAATAAATTGTCGCAAAATCAGCACCTTGCAAAACAGCATGGACGTGCCTTGTTCAGGCGCGACTCTTGGGTTTTCTGGCCATGAAAACTATAAAGGAAACGGGGGCTTGGGTATCTAGCCCTTGTCCTCGTTTTCCGTAGTTTGATGAGAGTTCGACAGATTTTCCGCTTTGGCGAGGGCGTCTTGCAGGTGGTCGGTGGTTAGGTGGGTGTAGCGCTTGAGCATCTGGAGACTTTTGTGCCGAGACAAAGTGGACGCGGTGATTAGGTCGCTACCAGACATAATGAGGCGAGAAACAAACAGGTGGCGCAGATCGTGACACCCGGCAATCTTCCCCTGCATTTTGGCTTTACGCACAGCCCGGTAAAACATTGGGCGCAGAGTGAAGTAGGGTTTTTCGGTACGCAGGTTGGGAAACAGCCACTCGGTTGGGCTGTCCATTGCCTGCTTAACGAGCTCTGCGGCCTGCTGGCTCAAGTGGACCGCCTGCCGGTCTTTTTGACCTTCCCGCGTCTTGCCAACAACCCACACAATTTGGCGTTTCAGGTCTACGTCGGCTTTAAGTAATAGACGGGCCTCCTTGCCCCGACAGCCGGTCAAAAGCAAAAAACGGTATATAGGTCGGCTCGTCTTTGGCAGCTCGTTAAACAGGCGTTCAATGTCCTCTGGAGATAGCGGTGCCTTTATTGGCGGCAACCCGGCCTTGACTCGGATGTTTTCCCAAGGGTTCGTGCTGACATAATCGCTGGCCATCGCATACTTCCATATTTGCTTAAAAAGCCGCACCTCCTTTGCTACTGTTGAATCGCTGACCTCTCCCCCGCGCTCCGTGCAATATGCCAGCAAATCCTTCCTAAGCAGTTCAGCCAAGGGGATTTTCTCAAAGGTTTTCTTTAGCCGATCAATCGCCTGCCTTGACCGCTCTCCACCATCGGCATGTTTCGATGCTTCCAGCTTTAGCCATTCATCAGCAAGCTTGCCCCACGGCATTGTGGAGGCTAAAACAAAGCCCTCTCTCGCCTGAGCTTCACGCTTGGCAAGGAGGGCTTTTAGGTATTTCATGGCCTGTCGTTTTGGAGTTTCAGTCTTCCACTTCCCGCGCTGTTTCCAGGTGATACACAGCGGCCCCTTTGCGAGTTGCTGGCCGCATGTTGGGCAAGGTCCTTCCTTGCGGCGGTAAATCGCTGGCCTGCATGTTGGGCAGACCCACTTCCTGAAAATGCCCTCTGATAATGGTTTTGACATCGGATACAACCCTCTAGCGGGTCCAAACTTCCTCCCCGCCCACACCCTGCAATCGGAAAATTTCTTTTTTTGCCAAACTGACAGACTTGGGTTTAATTCCTCTGGACTTTTCTATATTGGCTATCGCTCGCCCAAATGATGAGTACCGAGTCTTCGGGGCTATCGATATCGTAATATGTGTACTCGTCTGCCTCTGCGTACCACTTGTAGCGGGATTGCCGGAACCGGAGTTGGCGCAAGCTGTCCCTTACCTTTGTTTGAAACTCTTTTATATTTCTGTTCGCCGCGAAAACACCACCAACAATCTCTATGGTCCGGTATCCGCTCCCGAATGTTTTTGCGGACATGTCATGTTCCCAAATCATTCTGCGGACAGCTGGCCCGTAGGCATCTCTGAGGCGGGGGAACGCCTTGGCTTGGGTTTTGGAAAGTTGCTTTTTGAAGGCCGACAATAACTTCTTTTCGGCTTCATCTAGTTCATAGTTGTTGCCTTCTTCGGCTAACGTTGCACACACACTGAACAAGGCAGTCCCTAAAACAATGGAGTCCCTTGAGTCAAGGTAGGTATCAACCTTAAAGCTGCGAAGTCCTTCATGCTCTCTCTTGAGCCTTTGAACGTAGGTCTGGCGCTTATCGACTAATTGCTGTTCTTCCGATACTGACTCAGAATACCGAGGTGATGCAGTCGGAGTTGTTGTGTATCTCGGCGCGAAAACGATTATTGCAAGGACAAACAGAATCCCGACGACAATCAAGAAGTGTATGACCGCCGTTTTAGGCGAACTTGATTCCGGATGGCTTGCCCTGGACTCTTCTCCAGACTTATTGGTCGAGAAACTGAAGATACGGGGGGCTCCACAATTAGGGCATTTGTCGGCTAGCGTGCTTATTTCGTGGCCGCATTCTCTGCATTTAGTGAGTGCCATTCGTGATCCTCCCTTTTTAGAACTTCCTCCCGGCCCACACCAGTCTGCCCACCACCCGCAACTCCTTCGCTTCCTCCGCCGACAATCCGTAGCTTTCATATTGGGGATTGTCCGACTTTAGGGTCACGGCCCCGTTGTGTCTCAGTTGCACCCGTTTAATCAGCAGCCCGCCATCCACCTGCAAGGCATATATTTTCCCGTCCCTCAGTTTTTCATCGGACAGGTCGAGCAGCATGATATTGCCGCTGTCCAGTGTCGGGTGCATCGAGTCGCCCATCACCGTCACCAGGGCTGCGTGTTCTGGAGCCACGCCCATGCGTTTCAGCCATTCTGTTTTAAACGGCAGAGATTCCATGACGCATTCCTGCCGGTCGAAAGCCCCGCCACCCGCTGAGCACTCTACGTCATAGCGGGGGATGAAGGAGAAGCCTTCCGTCGGGGCGGACTCCATTTTCTCGGCAGGGAACTCCTCGCCAGACAGCAGCCAGTCAATGCTTTTCTCTAAATTTCGCGCCAATTTTACGAGGGTATCATATTTCGGATGGGCCCTTTTGTCGGACTCCGTAGCCTCATAACGGTAATAGGTGTTCTGTTTAATCCCAACCGCATCGGCTAGGGCCGCTTGCGTCAAGCCCTTCCCTTCCCTCGCACTTTTAAGCCTGTCCGGGAAACCGTCAACACTTTTCATCATATTACCTCGCAAACAGTCAGTAATGAATTTTTACACGCGACGGGATTGGTGTCAAGTGGCCGGAATCACTGCGGCTTTTATCGCAAATGCGCACACGAACAACCACCAATGGCGATATACCATCACTTTTATGCTTGACCAATCGCAAATGGCAATATAAGATAATCACAAATGGACAGCAAAAGTGATGGGAGGTGATTGGCGGATGAATACAAAGCGTAAAGGCCGAGAATTAGACATTAGAGAGCGCATGTACACCACGGAGGAGGTCGCCAAGATCGTCCGTGGGACAAGGCACACGGTCGATGGCATGTGTGCGCGGGACAAGCTCCGGTACATCAAGCGCGGCAACAAACGGTTGTTTCCGGAGTCTTGGCTTCAAGAGGACTTGATGAAGATGGCGAAGATCGGCAGCGGCGACTAGGAGGATGGCATGGGCGAGTTAGTCAAGATTCACGACAGGCAGATTGAACGAATTTCGTACAAAGGCAAGTCGGTAGTGACGCTCAAGATGATTGACGAGGTACACGAGCGGACGAGTGGAACCGCTAGACGGAATTTTCACAAGAACAGGGAGCGCTTCGTTGAGGGAGAAGATTACTTCGTATGCGAAACGTACGAAGCAAGAAAGGACTTCGGAATTACCGCACCTTGCGGCCTCATCCTCCTAGCCGAACCCGGCTATCTGATGCTGGTCAAGTCCCTCACCGACAAACTGAGTTGGTACGTGCAGCGGCAACTTGTGGACAGCTACTTCCGGGCCAAGCAGCAACAGTCGCACAACGTACCCATGACCTACGAAGAAGCCCTAGAAGCACATCTGGCCTCGGTCAGGGAAGCCAACCGGCTCCAACGGCAGATCGAAGCCAACAAACCCAAGGTGGAGTTTGCCAATAACGTTACGACTGCCGCCAACGCCATGGACCTGGGGGAATTCGCCAAGATTCTCGGCACTGGCCGGACCCGGCTGTTTCGCTGGCTGAAAGAGCGCGGATACCTCATGGCGAGCAACAAGCCCTATCAGAAATACGCCGATCGGGAATGGTTCACGGTCATTGAGACTACTTTCGCCAAGGGCGATGAATCCCACGTGTACGCCAAGACGCTGATCGCCGGCAACGGGCAGGTGGCGATTGAAAAAGCATGGCGTGCTGAAAACCCTATCCTGCCGGAATTCATGGGGGAACCATGTCAGTTGAACTCGAACTGTCTGAACTGAGACGCAACGCGAAAGATTGGAAAACAGGGAGGTAAGAGCATGGAAAAACTCTACACAACTAAACAAGTAGTTGACTTGCTCATGGTGTCAAAACACACGTTGGCCGGGTGGTGCAGCCATGGATTGATTAGTTATCGGCGGTTCGGAAAGACGCGGCGTTTCACAGAAGGAGATATTAAGGCGTTCATTGAAAGCCGCAAGAGGGAGGCCCTTTAATGATACCCACACGGAAGCAATGTCTTGGCGCGGCAATCAAAGCGAACTGGTGGGGAGTGCTAATCATCCTCGCCCTGTTCACCGGCCTGACTTACATCGGCTGCGCCTCTTTCGACCAGCAGCAACAACGCATAGCGCAGGTGGCTGAATGATCCGGCGCTGCAGCTGGTGCGAGAAGTTCATGGGAACCACGGAGGATGGAAAGGAAGGCGAAACAAACGGCATCTGTCCTAGCTGCCTTGTTAAGTATTTCCCAAACGAGGCGGCGCAACTGGTAGGGGGAGAAAATGACTTATCAAGAAGCGAAAATCGCGCTGCGTAAACTGGCAGGCGAGCAACCATGCAGCGTCACTTACCGGACGTTTTGTTTTTCTGATGGTGCCGAGATCACCTCTATTGTCCTGTATATCGAGGATGTTGGCCATACGAGAGACACGCGGACTTATGAAACGGCCTTCGTTTTACTTAAAGACCTCATAGAGACCAAGGATGTTGATCTGTCAATGCAAGAGCCAACTGCAGCATAGGAGGCAACCATGCGCTGCCCTGACGATGGCTGGCAAGAGCGCGAAGAGAACGCCGACGCCGTTGCCGAGTACGACATGGAACAGAGAGCACACGAACAGCACATGGGGGAGAGCGATGAACACCAAACTTTACGAAATCACCGAGGGCATTGCGAAGATTTTGCAGGCCGAGGAATGGAACGAGGAAACGGAACTGCGCGTCGAAGCGTTGGGCATGGCGCTGGAGAAGAAGACGGAAAACATCGTCCACTTCTGCACTGACCAGGACGCCTTCGTGGTCGCCGCCAAAGCCGAGGAAAAGCGCATTGCCGACCGGCGCAAGGCCGTTGAAAACCGCGTTGCCAGCCTCAAGGGATATATGCAGCGGTGTCTTGAAAGCGCCGGTCTGATGGAAGTTACCGCCGGGACGCACAAGGTCAAGATTCAGGCGAATCCGCCCCGCGTGGTGGTGAGCGATGAAAAGTCCCTGCCGGCTAAGTTCTTCATCGTCATTCCTGAGACAACGCAGCTCGACAAGAAGCTGGTGGCCGATGCGCTCAAGAAGGGTGAAGAGGTCAAGGGGGCGCACCTGGAGAGAGGAACGAGTCTGCGGATTCGCTGAAAAGGAAGAGGGGGAGGATATGAACTTCAAGAAATTACAGCAGCCGTTTCCAGAAGAAGACATTGAGTGGCGCATGCAGTCTTGCGGCGAGAAGAACGGCAAGTTTTGGGGCCGCTGTCTGGCTTACGTCACCAACCGCGCTATCCAAGCAAGGCTTGACGAAGTGGCAGGGCCTGGACGCTGGCGCAATGAATACGCACCAGCACCCCTTGGCGGCATCCTCTGCGGCCTGTCGATCAAGATTGGCAGCGAGTGGGTAACGAAATGGGACGGCGCAGAGAACACCGACATTGAAGCAATCAAGGGCGGCTTGTCCGGTGCTATGAAGCGGGCGGCTGTTCAGTGGGGCATCGGGCGCTATCTCTACAAGCTGCCGGAAGGTTGGGCAGACGTTCACGACAAGGGACGGTTTAACGGGCAGACCAGAGAAAAGAAGCGGTTTAAGTGGAACCCACCGCCTTTGCCAGATTGGGCGCTACCTCCTGACTACAAGGCGCTGTTTGTTGAGATTAAACGGGAACTGGTGTCGGCACAGACCGCCGAACAGGCCTTCATGGTGATGATGGACCATGAAGACACGCTCGTTGCCATGCCGGAAGCGGGTCGCAGCGCACTTAACGACCTCGCTACCGCCAAGCGCCAAGAACTCACACCCGCAGCGGTCAACCAATAGGAGAGAGACGATGAGCGAAGAAACCAGGGAAGTTGAGAGAGCATTTGAGGAACACTGCGCCGACGAACTCAGCCGACTTAGGGAACACATCAAGGCCGCGCAAGAGGTCGTCAACTCATTACAGTGCCACTACAAGTCACTGACCGGCCAACGCTATCACTGGTAGGAGGACGCCATGACCGGAAGATGCAGCAAGTGCAAGGAGATGTGCGAGGCGGAAAAATGCGCCGTACCAATGAGCATAGCTGGCCTAGAGCGGAAGACAGAATATCTATCCAACTGCTGCGGCGCTCCGTTGATAGAGGACGGAGAGCGCAGTCACAACAAATAGCAACTCATCAAAGCGGAAGGGAGGTGATTGCATGAGAGACCCCACCACAAAGGCAGTTCGCGTTGATATGAGCAAATAGCTGCCGTGATCGGCCAAAGGTAAGAAAAAAGGCCCGGCAAAGGTCGGGCCTTTTTATGAAAGTGAGAATACCGAAAGGTTTTACATAAGTTAAGCCAACCCCGCACCGAGGCGGCAGCGGCACCCCGGGTCTCAATAGCGAGGCCCGGGACATTTAAAACGGAGGGATGAAATGGCTAAGTGCATACAACGCAAAGCAGACCTTGAGACTCGCCGCGTCACCGACAAGGAGGCGGCGCGGATGATCGCAGCGGGGCAGGTATATTACGCCAGCCGCAGAACTTGGAAGCTCCAGGGGAGACGGAGGTGAACAGTTATCGAATCGAGTTTGCCGATGGCTACGTTATGACCGTCCGGGCATTTGACGAACAGGACGCACAGCGCCGCGCCGAGACGCGTTACAAGGTCAACGTGGCGATCACTGGGACAAGGAGGGTTGGGGATGTTTAACATTGTTTTCGGGATTATTTGTGGGCCTGTTGTCGCCCTTTACATCAACGCGGGAGATTACGGGTGGGCCTCTGCCTGGGTGTTGCTCGCCATCCTGAACGGGTTCGTTTATGTCGGGGCGCAGGTTAAAGCTGCGGGGAGCAAATGAAGCGTAAATTTATCATTCGCAACGACTCAGTAAGGGACCGCGCCATTGCCGCAGTCAGGGAGGCGCCGGAAGGTATGGCGGTGGAGATCAAGAAGCACCGCGCCAATCGCACCAACCCGCAAAACTCCCTGCATTGGAAGCGTATGGACATCATCCGAATGCACATAGCCGACAGCACAGGGCAGATATTCAGCCCCGAAGAAATGCACGACTTCTTTAAGCGCAAGTTTCTGCCGGTGCGGTTGGTGGAGGTGGCAGGAGAAACGGAGAAAGTCACGCCGACAACAACGAAACTGGACACCAAGAAAATGGCCGAGTTCATGGACGCCATTGACCGCTATTGCATTGACCGGCTGAACCTGTATCTGCCGATGCCAGGAATGGAGGATGTTGCATGACAGCGTTTCCCAAACCACAGCGTTGGAAAAGTAAAAAATACCGCGATGCCGCCCGTGACCAAGATTGCACCATGCGCCTGCCTGGGTGCCAGAACAACACGGAAACCACCGTCCTAGCCCATGAGAACGGCGCAGGTATGGCAACGAAGGCAAGCGACCATAACGCGGCTGATATGTGCGCCCATTGCCACGCGATATTCGACCGCCCCGACCACTGGCCTTTTAGCTGGGACGTGATGAATGAGCTATTCAGCCGCGCCCGCTTTGAAACCATCATCAACCGTATTGAGAGGGGGGTTATCCGATGAGCCAAGCAACCCTAATAAGCGAGATACGCAAGCGCCTGGGCAGCAGCCACGCCCTGCTGATACTCCGCGCCCAGTGCCGGGAGATTCCGGTGGCTGAGTGGAACGCGGCGATCAGGGCAGCACGATGAAACTCAAGATGCTCGACCTTTTCAGCGGTATCGGCGGCTTCTCGCTGGCGGCTCACTGGACGGGTCAAATTGAAACCGTGGCGTTCTGCGAGATTGAGCCGTACTGCCAGAAGTTGCTGCAAAAGCACTGGCCGGATGTACCGATCTTTGAGGACGTGCGAACTCTGAAAGGGGAAGACGTTGGGCCAGTTGACATTATTTGCGGAGGATACCCGTGCCAGCCCTTCAGCCTTGCCGGGAAGCGAGCAGGCGCAGATGATGACCGTCACCTCTGGCCGGAGGTGCATCGCCTATTGCAGGAACTCCGGCCACGTAGATTCCTTGGTGAGAATGTTGTTGGGCACGTCACGATGGGCCTCGACCAGGTGCTATCTGACTTGGAAAGTATCGGCTACTCCTGCCAAACGCTTGTTGTTCCGGCTTGTGCCAAGGACGCTCCGCATCGAAGAGACAGGACTTGGATTGTGGCCGACTCCGGCGGCGAGGGACTCGAAGGGGGCCAACAGTGTTCAGCACCTCAAGAAAGAAAGAGGGCACCACGACCAGTTAGCAAATCGGGTTGTGATGGTGGAGTTGGGAATGTGGGCAACTCCGAACGCAGCGGATGCAGTAGGGACGCACGGTGGGGGGCAGGGCCGCAGCTTGAGGACAGACGTTGGTGGCCAACTGAACCCCCAGTGGGTCGAGTGGCTAATGGGGTACCCCGCAGGGTGGACAGAATTAAAGCCCTCGGCAACTCCATCGTCCCGCAAGTAGCTTACGAGATATTCACCGCCATGTTAGCGGCTAACTAATCACCGACCGCCCCGGTACAACATTCCGTTGGCTTAAGCACAGCCGGGCGGCCAACCCTTTGGAGGGAGTATGCAGCAATCACTATTCACCGGAGAGGCGCTAAAGGAAATCGCCCTCGACGGCCTGGAGATAAAGCACGGCGACTTTCTCGGCACAGCCCGAAGCGTGGCAACCTGCCTGATCCGCAAGGACGGCCAAGCTTCCGCAGATGGAGTCCGCAAAATCATGGACGACCTCGGCATGGAGGCCCCAAGCCCCGCCGTATGGGGTGCGCTGTTCAAGTCGAAAGAGTTTCAATTCGTCGGGTGGGTGAAAAGCACCCGCGCCAGCAATCATGCTCGGCCTATCCGATCGTGGAAGTTGGACGAACCGGAAAAGCTGAATTATCAGCCGCCCCGCAAACCGCCCGGGCAGGAGAATTCACACTATAACCGTTTCCACAGAGAGGGTTAACCATGCGCCAACAGTGTAAAGGCACCATCGCCGCCCTGCAAGCTTCCGTGGCGAAGCTACACGCAGAGAACAGCAGCCTAAAAAGAGAGGATGCCGACAAGCAGCGAATCATCGTCAGAATTTTGGAGTTTTTTGGGTTGGAGTCTTTGGCATGACCGCCAGCGCCAGAGGAAGGAGACAGCCGATAAAGCCGACAAGACACAAGTTCAACGCCGTCCCAACAGTCAATGACGGAATAAAGTTTTCATCGAAAAAAGAGGCGCGTTACTACTCCGAATTACAACTTCGCGTTGCTGCCGGGGAGGTGACTTTCTTTCTCAGACAAGTTCCGTTCCATCTTCCAGGCGGCGTTAAGTATGTGGTGGATTTTATGGAGTTCCACGCAGACGGAACAGTGCATGTGGTTGACGTTAAAGGGATGAAGACCCCTGTTTTCATCGCTAAAAAGAAGATGGTGGAAGCGCTCTATCCTGTAGAGATAGAGATAACTTGAAGCGTAACGCTACTATTCAGGGAGGAGAGTTTGAGCCTTTGCAACACATGCAGAAAGGCAGACGTAAGCTGCCCTATTTACCCGCAAGACACAGAGAAGTGCGTGGAGTATGCGTCGAAAGGAAGCGTTTTCCAGCAAGCTTTGGATAAGTGGGGGCACGACGCACAGATGGAAATGTCTGTCGAAGAATGCGCCGAATGGACCGTGGCTGTCAAGCACTACAAGCGCGGCAGGGTCGGCAAGGAGAAACTGGCTGAGGAGTTGGCAGACAACGCGATCATGCTGGAACAGATGAAGGATGTTGTTGGTCGGGAACTATTTTACGCCGCCTTCAACGCCAAGCTGGAGCGGCTGGCAGAGACGCTAAGAGAGGACAACATGCACAGAAAACTTACCCAACAGGAAAAGCATGGATTGCGGTTGATTGACCGCAGTCCCGTTGACAAACACGGCTGGAGTAAATGCGCGGATGGAATATACAAAGCGCTCAAGGACTTGCCAGCGGAGCTTGTAGAGGCGTGCGGCGACGATGGTACCCGGAAAGTACGACTGACAGCACCCGGCAAAACCATTGTCGATTGGACGTAGGACCGCACAACGAATCAAAATCACGGGCTTGCGTATCAAAAAAGCCGGTTTTTGAGACACAAAGGAGTTTGACAACCATGAG
>LGVE01178751.1_pt1 | contig 14347 bp, 19 predicted proteins | sample 469871 | NCBI WGS metagenome assembly LGVE01 (sample SAMN03893561, study PRJNA290197) | marine sediment metagenome | material: sediment; isolation source: combined push core samples #3730, #5133, and #5579 collected at Hydrate Ridge | place: Pacific Ocean: Hydrate Ridge | reverse complement strand
GATTCCGATACAGGGTCAAAGCCTGATACAGAGCACGATACAGGGAATATTGCTGTTTTAGAGATGTGGGAAAAGGATATGACAAAACGCCTTAAAATTGCTTCTGGTATTCTGGATGGATTATTTGTTTTAGGCTCTAATGAGGAAAGAGCTATTGTTAAGGCTTGTTTTGGTAAGATTGATACTTTTCTGAGGTTATATATTGAGAAACGTAGGAATAAGGATTTACCGTTTTGAATTATCCTAAGACTTGCATTAAAAATAAGAAAAGAGCTACTTGTGAGTCAATTTGCTTGAGATGTCGTCGAGATTGTAAGTTTGCCGGAAAACGTAGGAGTTATAAAAAGAAATGTGGTGGAAAAGGCTTAAATCTAGGTTTTTCAAAGGAGTTTTGGCGCTTTTAAGGCTGTATTTTGTTAATAAAGTCCGTTTTTGGAAGAGTTTTTAAGGAATTAGAAGTTTATAAGAGTTTATTATAAGGAAAAATAGGGCCAAATAAAAATCTTCTCCCTGTGGCCAACCTAATTGAAAAAACCTTGTGAAGCAACGTAAACGTGTAATTCATAGTTTTTGGTGTTTTTCTTGTTTTAGGGGATTTTGAAAATCTGTAATTGGTCATAACTACTGAAAATGGAGGAATCATGAAGGTAGGACAAAAGGTTCAATGGAAATCTCATGGTAGTGGGAATTATACTACCAAGGAAGGCAAGATTGTGCGAGTTATAAAACTTGGGGAAACCCCCTTTAAAGTTGCCCGAGAAGAGTTCCCTAATCACCGGGCAAAGTTCGATGGTTGGAATATTCCTGGTAGAGGGAAGATAAAGCAGGCCTATTTTGTTGAGATCATCATTAATCAAACTGCAAATCCATGGCTATATATGCCCCATCCTGAAAATCTGGTGAAAATATAGTGCCGGGCAATCTGATCCAGGGGAATGCTCTTTCTATTCCCCTTAAGGATAAAAGTGTTCAGCTTTGTTGCTTCAGTCCTCCTTATTGGAATTTGAGAAAATACTCGGTGAAACCCACTGAGTTCCCTAATGGGTGGAAGGGCCAAATGGGACTGGAGCCAAATATTAACCTATATTTAGATAATCTAATGCTGGCCATGACCGAGGTCTGGCGAGTTCTGCGGGATGACGGCTGCGTCTTTGTGAATATCGGAGACTCATATTGGAATCCTGCTGGAAGCTGCAATAGTAGAAGATACGGAAGAACTACCAAGAGGGCAGGCCGAAAAGATGTGGTGAGTCTCCCGCTTTACAGAGGAAATAAATCTGATAATCCGGATATGCGACCAAAGTCTCTCTGCTTGATTCCCCAAAGGTTTGCTGTTCGCTGCCAGGAAGCCGGCTGGATTGTGCGATCTGAGATAATATTTCACAAAGTTAATCCAATTCCAGAAAGCTGCACTGATCGTTGCACTCGATGTCACGAGCAAGTCTGGATGCTGACGAAGCAGGGGAAATACTTCTGGGATAAAGAAGCTGTTATGGAGAGAACAAGGCGGGTGGCCAAGGTTGGTTGGAAAGACTCTGATCTAAAGAAGTACTCCTGTGATCCAAGACTGGAGAAACAGGGCACCTATAAAGACTGGCGAAAATACTGCCCAACCGGCATTGTAAGGAAACGAAATATTCGTACAGTTTGGACCATGGCCACTGAGCCACATCCGGAGGCCCACTTTGCAACCTTCTCCTCTAAGCTGGCGACTGCCATGGTATTGGCCGGGAGCAGCCCCAGGGCCTGTGAGATTTGCGGTGCTCCTTGGCAGAGAATTGTAGAGAAAGAGGTTGTGATCAATTCGGAAGCTGAGGAGTACTCCGGCAAGAACTGTGTTAAGGGCGAACGGTCCGCGGGCCGTAGGATCTTAAAGCAGATGGCCGAGCTTAGGGCCTTGGGGCGAGATCACGATAATCCCTATCTGAAGACCCGGACTATTGGCTGGAAGCCCACATGCAAATGCGACTGCGCCGGCACCGGTCGGTGTGTGGTGCTGGATCCCTTCGTGGGGATTGGCACATCTGTTCTGATGGCGGAGAAGCACGGGCGCGCCGGGGTGGGCCTGGACTTATCTAAAGAATACCTGTGGGATATTGCTCTGAAGAAGATCAAGGTCCCCGTACAAAAGATGCTGGAATTAAGGTTTTGACAACAATGGCTCGACAGTATAAGATTAAAAAGAGATATGGCCTTAAGGGTCTGCCTGACGGTTGGCATGTATACAGTCGCTATATAGTGCCCGGGAAAGGGCGAGGTTTAAGTTACAAGCGGCGTCGAATCTCTGGGCCTTTTGCCACCAGAAGGGGCGCAATCCGGGCAGCTAAAAATTTAAAGAAAAAGTTAAATGCGATTATTATGACAATGGTAAAAAAAGATGAAATCCCGAAGTGATGTAGAATTAACCAAAGAAGATAGGGCACAACTCAAAGCTTCTCCCATTAGATATGATGCTACTTTGGGAAATTTCTTCTGGGAGGGTATTCCGGATTGCTCTAAAAAGAAATGCCCTATCTATAAGACTTGTCAGTACCCAAAGACTGGCACTTGCGGTTTAAGAAAGCGATACCTCACCGTCGTTGAGCGCCTGATTCTTAGGTGTGTGGAAGCGAAGAACCCAAGGAACAAACTGAAAGTAGGCTTCCACCTCATTCCATTGTACAACCAATTATTCGTTGCCAAGCTAAATTGTATTGCCGATGAGTCGCCGGAGAACATCCGGGAAATACGGACGATACTGAGGTCTATTGAAACAATCTTCAGATCCTTAAAGAGAAAGATTGCGCTCGAGGAAGAAATCCCAAGCACCCCTGAATCTGAGTATTATGATCAGATGGCGGCCACCGGACTCGAAGAAGCCAAAGCGCCAACCCCTGTTGTGCCCATATCCAAGAGGAAGCTTAAGCGCGGGCCTAAAGTGAAAGTCAGGCTCAGAAACCTTGAAAAGGAATTTGACATATTATAATGATAACAGCTAAAGACATCCAGAGGTATCGCCGGGGAGGAGATGGGTTCGTCAGTTTCTGTGAGGAGAAGGTCTGCATACCCATATACCCCCCAGGAAGTATGGTTCCTGAATGGGTGCTTATAGGAAAGCTTCCAGATACAAAACACAAAGATACAGGCAGATCACCAGCCGAGTTCTGGCATAATATGGCCAAGGCCGCCAAGCAGGCCCTAGAAATGAAGGACAACGAGTTTATTCATAGACTCATTGTCCTTTGTTGGATGCGTGGAGAAGCAAAAAGCCTATTGGCCTGCTTAATTCAGCTTTGGAAGTTCTATTGCTTTCCAAAGCAGCTCATTGTTTTTGCGGCCAACAGTAAAGACCAGGTGAAGTTCGTTCACTTTGATATCACCAAAGACATCATTCTAAATTCCCCCGAGCTATTAGCAATCACAGGTAGGAAAAATATCCAAGAGAAAGAGATCCGATTGAAAAATAAGTCCGGGGTGGTTATGAGTGTTATCCGGTCAATTTCTTCTTTCTCAGGGATCGTATCAAATATTACCGGTTACACCTTTTCTGAGATCTTTGATCTAAAGAACCCGAAGTTTTTCTATCAGTTGGATGGTAGTATACGTAACATACCTAATGCTTTGGGTGTTATTGATTCCACCGTCTCATCGAAGCACCACATACTATATCGCCTATACAAAATCTGGGAAAAGAAGAAAGATCCTACATTGTTTTTCTCATACCGGTTTTCCCTGAAGGCAGATTATAGGGACTACTGGCATCCGGCTATGACCAAAACACAACTTACGTCTTACCGGATAAAATTTCCCACGGCAGAGTTCAACCAGTACTTTAAGAATACGTGGGAAAGTGGCACTAAAAGGTTGTTTACTCCTGATATAATCAAAGCAACCCACTTTCTGGGATTTGGTAATCAGATCGGTATGCAAACTACCATCTTGGCTACCTTAAAAGTGTGCCTGAAGGCTCGCTCTGATATCAGGAAGTTGGAGTGTGGGTTATTGCCTCAAGTAATAAGGGCAGGAAGACCAATTAATGTAGCTGCTCCTGAAGTCCTTGAAAGTAAAAAAAGGCTGGCCTTGACCATAGCAGAAAAACTTAGTGGACTGAGAAAGACCGATACTGTGTACCAATTGAGCGGCCCAACCGGAATGCCTCGAATGGCCACCAGGGAGGAAGTAGGAAAGCTGACGGATCTGTATGATACTAATTGGGCCTTATTGGTTGGGCTGGACCGGTCCGACCCCCTAAAGAAGCAGTCAGGGGCACGGACCCTTTTGACAGCAATTGCAAAGGGCCTTCCCGGGAGTAGGTCAAATCCGGAAATCATGTATGATCTTGGCGTAAAATCCTATATCTATCTTCTTTTACATCTCGCGGTCATCCATTCTGCCAGGATAGATGATATCAAGTTGGAACTGGCCAGCGTGCATTCTGAATTTGATGGGATTGAGACAATCTGCGGAGAGCGTTGGGGCCTTTGGGACCTCGGGACCTGGTGCGACGACAATGATATTTTGTTCTTACCGGTGCAGCCAACGAAAGAAAGGCAAAAGGAAGCATTTACTGAACTATATCAATTATATAAATCCGGATTATTCAAAACACCCCCTGTGCGGGTCCCGGGATCCAAAGGCCGGGATATCCTCATTGAAGAAGCACTGTATTTTGATTATTCACCAAGATTGGGCGCTTATGGCTCTCCAGAGAAGGATGAGAAGTATGGGGTCCAGGATGATGCAATGTACGCTTTAGGTTGGGGAGTTTGGGGTGGAAAGAATATTACAGTCGAAGATTTCCGATCAAGAACCGCTGAAATGATCTTCGGTGAGTTCCGAAAAGCGACCGATTTAATGGGTAGGTATTAAAACTTGACAATCTTTTTAGAGCAGTTTATCCTTCGGACATGCTAGATTTACGATTTAAAATCCCCTTAAAATTTAAACATTAAGAACCCCTCAGCGTCAGATTTTGATACTGACTCCCAAAATCTGACCTCCACCTTTAGGTCGTGAGTTTAGCAGGCTGGGGGGTTCTTTCTTATATTTTTTTTATGGAAAATGGCCACTGGTCGGCTATTAGAGATGGTATAGTCGATGAAATCAAATCAAACAGGCCCGCCTCTATTGGTGACTTTATTCTCATAGTCACCCAAATGCATAAGAAGGAAATCCACACTTCAATAGCTCTTTTGGCTAAGCGCCTTTGTTGGTCTCGGAGAAAAACCGGGGCCTGGTTAGAAAAGGTGGGTTTAGAAATTGAATATTTTGGAAAGGTGCGGGGTTCGAGCAATGGTATTTTAAGGGCTATCTCGAAAGAAAATTTGGATCCTGAGAATAAAAATATTTGGTTTGTTGTAACTCAATAAAACGTGCATAATAAAAAGCACATATTAAGCACATTTAAAGCCGAACAATATCAATAGGTTATAATACCTTACGCACATATCACGCACATATCATCTTGAAAAAGCACATTTAAAGCTAAATAATATCAGCGGGTTAGAGCACCTTGCGCACATCTTTTTTCCCTTTCTATTTCTTCTTTCTTTTGATCTTATCTAAATCTTCTTCTACCTTGTTTAAATTTATTTATAAATTTGAATAAGGCTTTTGAGCAAAGATTTGAAATTCAAATTTTAAGTTATACCTCCTTGATGCAAGAGCAGGGCTCGCTTCGCTCACCTACTCTATTTGCATCAAGACCGCAGTGCCGGAGGACCGGCACTGATTTGGTCGGGCAAAGCCCTCTGGGGTGATCAGAGGAAATGCGCACTCCCTGAATATCAGCAAAGCGCACGCCACACCACTGGCGATTAACCAACAAGCCGTGACCCGGCGACATGATTTTCGTTGATTCTACCTATATAGCTAGAAATACAGCAAAAAAATAATAGAAAACACTTGACAAACCATATTTCCCTCCTGTATAGAATAATTATTGGAGATAATATGGCAGCCAAGGGCAAGTTAGTTACTCTTAACCAGACCTTTACTGATATCGGGAAGGCAATCGCTGATCTTCCGGATGAAGTAGTCCAACATCTCTCTTTTGCACTCGATAATTCTATTTCCGGAGAAACCATAGCCGACAAGAAGCCAAGTGTTGACGCAGATGGGTTTCCACTTTTGGCCGGTCTCACAGATTATGCCTCTTTTTATACTCTTCAGCAAGAATGCTGGTCAAAATTTGTTCGTAACCCCCAAATAAATTCTCATGTTCGGGACTATACCGGAAATCTAACCGGATTTGGATTTGATACTTCCTCACACGTTGTTGAAATTAATGACGTGATAGAGATGATTTCAGAGGATCCAAGGAACAATCTGATTACAAATATGACCAAGTATGTTGCCCGGGCTGAAATCGAGGGTGAGCTGTTTTTGCCTTTGACTTTGCATAGAGACGGGTTTGTTGAAATAGATTTTGCAGATCCTTCTTCTTTGCGGGGTTGCGGAGATAAGAACAGTGGGATTATTTTTCATCCAAAAAAACCGACTATGCCCCTATTGTACCTCTTTGAAACATCGCCAACCCTGGGCAGTAAAACTTCAGGCACTGAAATTCATGGGATTCCGTCTATCTACCTGGCCTATTATCCAAAACTTTGGAGTTTAGTGTCTGGTCACAAAAGCCTTAAAGGAAAAAAGGTTGTATACCCAAAAGAATCCGGAAAGCCTTATACTGGTTTGGGTGGTTTTAAATCTTTCGTTGTTTCCTGGGATAAGGGCTATTTAACTCCTCGCAATGTTTCCCATATCAGAACCACCATAGAGTGGTTGAATTATTACGAAGACCTTAAAAAATATGAAATTGATCATAAAAAATCCTCCGGGGCTTATTTGTGGATAATCACTTTTGAAGATATCAAAGCGTTTCGGGTGTGGTTGGCCATGTCTGAAGCTGAGAAAGCCTCTTGTGGATTGATGGAGGCCAAAACACCTGGTGGGACACTGTTGGTTCCCCCAGGGACTAAAGTCCACTGTGAAAACCCACAACTTGCTTCAATTTCAGGTACTGACACAGATATTCTTCGCATGGTGGTATCCGGTCTGAATCGGCCTGAAGATATGGTCACTGGGGTATCTTCCGGAAACACATTTGCTGGAATTAAAGCCACCAGAGGCCCCCAAGCAGATAGAACCAGAGATGAAATTGCATATTTTGATCGCTTCTTGTTGTTTGAGTTCTGGAGAGCAATTTTCTTTTTACACTCAAAGGCAACCGGTTTCCCGGAGTTATTTAGGCGGGAAGAAGTTATTGGTTTTGATAAGAAGAAAGAACCACTGACTCGGTGGGTCAAGCGGCCACCTCATAAATTAATCTCTATCACGTTTCCATCTTCTGAAATTTCAGATGCAGAGTCCACAAGTAAGGCCCTTTTGGGAGTAAAGCATGGAGCAGTAACTGACACTTTGGGAATTCCCAAGGAAGTAGTGGCCCGGAGATTGGGTTTTGGTGGATATCGGAGACTTCGGTGCTTGGCTGCGGAAGAGGCTATGGAATTACCTGAGTTAATAGCAACTGAAGATGATGAATCAGTGCAAGAGAAAAAGATTGAGCCCAAGACGAAGGGTAAGGTCAAGAAAGAAAAGAAAGAAGGGGACGAGGAGGACTGATCGTGGCACATAATTCCACAGTAAAAAAAGGTGAGCCTTCTTGGGGATCTGTTAATAAAACCAAATTACCCGATAGTGCCTTTGCTGATACAAAGAACAGAAAATATCCCCACCACTGGATGTCTGGTGGCACCATGTATTTGCATCGGGGGGGCCTTGCGGCAGCCTGGGCGGCAGCTCAGGGCGCTCGATCAGGGAAGCAGGCATCTTCGGCAATTAAATCACACTTGAACGCACATCGAAAGGCTATTGGTATGGGTGATAAAAAGAAACAATCCGAAAATATTCAGATAGATGTAAATGCTCTGCACATTATGGATCAGGAGAATCCGGAATTTGAGTTCTCTGAATCTGCTGAGGGCGTTCGTAAGTTCCGGATGGTTGGGTATTCTGGTAAGATCATCAGAGGCCATTGGTGGTGGGGTAATCTTGCCATTGATTTGGAAGGGATTTCTTTTAGGAAGCCCAAATTTCCCATTCTTCGGGACCATATTACAAGCATGGAGCTGGGATTCTCGAAGAAGCCCCAAGTCTCAAATGAAGAGGGCCTTGTCTTCACAGAAAAAGAAGTCACCTTCTTGGATAATGAGGATGTTGATAAGTTCGTTGAGAACTCCAAAAAAGGATTTCCTTATCAGGCCTCGATCTCAGGCAGGCCTACGGTAATCGAACGAGTGGAGGAAGGCTCTTCGGTAGAGGTAAACGGCCAGACCCTCAAGGGACCTGGAACAGTGTGGCGAAAAACAGATTTTAAAGAGTGCTCTATATGTGTGTTCGGATATGACGATCAAACCACGGCGCAGGTTTTTTCATCTAGTGGACGCACAGTGGACATAGCAGTAGAAAATATAACCGATAAATTGGAGGTGCTTAGTATGAATTTGACTAAATTGAAAGAAGAATCTCCAGATGAGTATGAAAAATTAATGGCCGAAGCTGTTGAAGCCACCAAGGCGACAAACGCAAAAGCCATAACCACCGCTGTAGCAGAGGCGGCTGATGGATTTCAGACTCAATTGGATGAAAAGGATACTCAGATTGCATCTTTGACCACTGAAAATGAGGGTCTTTCCGAGGATCTGTCTAAGACAGGTGATCGGCTCCTCTCTTTGGAGAAGAAGGATGCCATCCGGGGTGAGGCGGAATTGGCTGCCCAGGAAGAGACTGTTTGGTTCGCTGCTCTGGCAGCAAGTGGTTTGCCAAAGTGGTTGCATCCAAAGGTCAAAAAGCAAGTTACCAGAAGTAAGTTCATGACCGAAGGTATTTTTGATAAAGAAGCTTTTGCCAAAGCGGTTGAGGTGGAAATCACTGATTGGGAGGCCCAAAGTGGCCAGGAAGTCGAGGGATTTGGTATTACTCTCAGAAATGCTGAAGACCAAACCAATCCCGATCAAATGCAATCAAATTCTATCGTTGATAGGATGCTGGGCTATGTAGGACAGACATCTGAATCGGCTCATTAACTGTTTGGTAATATAGGAGGTTAATCTTATGGCAAGTGGAGCTATTGGAGGAAGCACTCCTCAATTGAATAGAGGGCCGGAAAGACCAGGTTATAAAGCCCTATACTATTCAATTCGAGAGATTGCCCTCATAAAAGACAAATCGTGTCAGGCTGGGTACGGTGTACTCAGGGCTGGGACTATTATGGCTGAAAATGTATCGTGTTCCATACCCCGTGGCGGCCTTTGATGCTAATGATGTTGGTCGTGTTCGCATCCTTGCTGATGTGGGGGCGGCTGATGTGGTGGTCAATGTAACTATGGAGGATTCCTATAAGCTCAATGTAGGAGATGACTTAATCCTCGCAGATACTACTGGGGCGTACAATTGTGGAGTGATCTCTGGTATTGACCGTACCACATATCCACATTACGCAATTATCACCTTTACGGATGTGACTGGGGTGATAGTCGCTGTTGCGGCTGGCGGTTGTGGTTATGTGGAGTCCGGCTTAATGGCTCCGATAGCAGACCCGTTCGCTTCTGCTAAGTACATCTTGGACAAAGATGTTGATACCGGCGTTGGTGAGATTGCTCAGGGAGCGATCACACCGGTTCTGATTTCCAACGCCATCCTTTATGCGAACTCCCTGGTTAACTGCGACGCTGCTGCTAAAACTGCTCTCGGAATGATCGAGGACGGGCAGCACGTAATCTTGAAATAAGGAGGTGCCGAATGAAAGGTTCAGCAGGCATACCGGCTCTTGAGCTGGTAACATTAAACAAGTTGATCAGTAAGTTCGATAGAGCACCTTCCATGTTCTTCTCGAATTTATTTCCTACTCAGCAGTATGACTCTGACACCATAAAATGGGAGTTGGAGTATGGCACTGCTGGGATGACCCCCTTTGTGGCTCCAGGATCGATAGCCCCTATGGTTGGGCTGGATGGTGTTGGGGAGGCCAGTGCGAAGGCTGCTTATTGGAAAGAAAAGATGTACTTTGACGAGGAGTTCCTCAATAACATGAGGGAACCCGGAACGTGGGCCACGTATCAAACGGCTGAAAGAAAGCTTGCCCGAGGATCCAGGAAGCTCAGATTCAGAGTGGATCGTAGGCGTGAGTGGATGAATTGCAAAATGCTGTTGGATGGTACTCTGTCATATCTTCAGAAGGGCGGAACCAAAATCAGCATTAGTTATGGAATCCCAGCTACTCATATAGTAACCCTTACAGGTGACTATGTTTGGGAGACTGGCTCTAAACGGAGTCCAGTGGGAGACATCTTTGAAGGTAAGAAGGTTGTGTCTGAAGATGCCATGACTCAGGTTAATCATGCAATGCTCAACAGTGAGCTTCTGAAAGGCCTAATTCTCGACACAAAGATCCAGGATCTTCTCAAAAGTAGCGCATTTGGTGATGGGGATCTTTTTCAGAATCCATCCCAGGTCATCGGGACCCTTTTGGGTGTTGGGCCGCTGACAGTCTATGATGAGATGTTTGAAATTACCGGTTGGCTGACAACTACTACGGGTGTTGGTTTGGTCATTTATGTTGATGATGCTTCTGACTTTGAGGTGGGTGGAACTGCCCGCTTTGTGGATATGAGTGAAGTCAATGTTTGGGAGGACGAGGTTATCGATGGTGTGGATGTCGAAGCTGGAACTATCAGTGTAGTTGCGGCTCCTACCATTCACTTTAAGGCCGGTGAAGACAAGGTTGTCATGCGGAAGAAGTTTATTCCGGATAATGTCTTCTTCATGTTTGCAGACAATGCTGAAGGTGAGTCCATAGCTGAATTCATGGAAGCTCCTCATGGCCTCGGTAGGAATTGGGGTATGTTTGCAGATACAAAGGATCAGTGGGATCCGGAGGGCGTCTATTTACGTGTCCAAGACAAAGGTTTGCCTGTTCTTTATCATCCGGATACTACCTACAAATTAATCGTGAAGCCGCTCTAATAGGAGCAAGGCATAATACGAGTTAAAACACAAGGAGCCTGCACTATGCGGGCTCTTTGTTCTTACAATAAATACTCATAATCTCTGAAGGAGAATGTAAAGATGAAAGTTAGAATACTTACTCGGTTGAAGAATGGTCCTCAAATTATTGACGAAGGCGCAGTTTTTGAAGGGGAGAAGAAAGACCTCCCTGATTTTGTGCTTTTTGAGTTGAAGCAGAACAGAGGTACAATTGAAATTCTGTCAGAAGCGAAGCCAAAGAAGAAGAGGGCGGCGCGAAAAGTGAATGCCATACCTGCCACAAAGGCAGAGGCAAAAGGTCCCCAAAGTGAAAAACCTGCTACATTGAGGGAGAAGTTGGCTAAAGTAGAGGAGTAAAGCCCAGAGGAGCATTCAATGGCAATCACTGATCTTACTGACTTTACAGATCAAGTTTCAATAGAGATGGGCGGCCTTGCCTCTAAAGTTGCCATCGATGCTTTTGAGGCGGCCAGTAATAAAGTATACGACGAAGTTCGGTGGAGCTATCCAATTACTGACCCTTTTAAGTCGTATTGGTATCTTGAGCGGGGTAAGAGGCATCTAATTCAGATCTTCCTGATCGAATCCGCTCATAAATTTAAGTACAAGCAGATACATCTCAATCAAAGATTTGACCATTATCTTTTGTTGATAAAGAAAATGGATGAAGACTTTCTTCGTGCAATTGAGGAAAACCCAGAGGCCTTTCCGACACCGGTCGGTGGTGTTCCTTTCCCGGTTTATATTGCAAACACATTTACTTATAACTTTCTTGGGCGGAGCTTGGGAACATGAGTATTGGGCCGGATTTAGCAGAAGTTTATGAGGAAGTAGGGGCCTCGATTAAGATTCTTAAACCTGATGGAACGATAGTATCCGGTGAATATCTTGATGTTGATATAAATCGTCAGGTAACAAAGCCTTTTATTCGGGAATTTTTTTTGGAGGCTTCTTTTTCTTATGTGACGGCGGCGGCGGGCGGCGACGTTGTAGAGCTTTTAGTAGACGGTAGAAAATTTTTGGTTATGAATCTAACCGCCGAATTTTTTGAGAATCAAATTATTAATAATAACGCTGTTTTGTATAAGTGTAATGAGACGGCCACAATAAAACGGCTCACAAAAGGGGGTTGGGATGTAAATTACAAGAAGGAGATCACCTGGCCAGATATAGCCATTGATGTTCCCATCCTTTTGACTGAGCGGTTTTTTGGTACTGGTTTGGGGGCCGTTGAGCCCAAAGACTTTATGGAATATGACATTTTGGATAATCAGATATATATTTCCGCTTATTATGGGGTGGAGCCTTTAGACAGGGTGTGGCTTTCAGATACTGAATATTTTCAGGTTGATTTTGTTGAAAAAAGAAAATTTGATGGGGTATGGTCCTGTGTTTTATCTGAGGATACTCGAGGGATATGAAAAAACTGACTCGAAAAAAGAAGATCCGGATTGATAAGCAATTAAGAAGAGAGGACTATCGTCAAGGTGGGCATACTGTGTGGGTTGATAGTGGGGATCCTGTTGTGGTGATTGTGAAAGATCGGACTGCATATCTTCCTTCGGGCAGCCGGCTGCCTGTTCCTGAAGAGTGGTGGGTATAATGGCTGTTTCCGGACGACTTTGTACTATAGGCAGGGCACCGTTGGGTCAGTTTGCAGCTAAAATAGGTATGGTTGAGCGGGCCTTGGGTTTATCTAGGCATCATATTGCATCGTTTGTGGATAATAAAAGTGATGGAATTTCTGGGGGTGGGCGATTTTCATCTTCTCTATTGCAGATGGTTGTTCTAAAAATTCAGGGCCACATTTTGTCGGGTGGTAAGAATATTTCGCCGCAGTGGCCAAGATTAAGTACGGAATATGGTGATTTAAAAACTGATTATGCGTCAGGATTTGGCCAATATCGTTTAACAGCAGCACTTTGTAATGCTGTGAGTGTTCAGAAGCGTTGGGGGGAATCGAGTCGAAGTGTTGGTGTTTATAAGAATCCATTTGTTCCTAAAATTAGTTTTGGTGTTATGCGTGGGAATAAGCCGAAGAAAACTATTCGTATAGGTGATTATCATTATTGGAATGAATTCGGAAGATCTGAAAGTACGGGTGGCCGGCAGCCTTCGAGACCTTTATTCGGACCATCTTTTAAGGAGATTGGTTATAAGTATCTCCCAAAGTTGGGAGCTGCGGTGGCTAGTGCCATAGAGTCTGACTATAAGCGACTTAAAGTAAAATTGACCATAGTTGCTGGACCAATGTTTCCTGTTGGCGGTGCCGTGTCTGATGAATTTTTGGGGCCTATGGGTGTGGAACTGGGTCAATATTGGAAGGATGATGATATGGCTAAGGAAGATAAAAAATTAAAGGCAAGTGATCCAGAAATGGCCGCAGCTTGGGCGGCTTTTGGTAATCCTAAATTGGAAGGGATTAAATGAAAATTTTAGGTATCTCGGTTAGGCAGGTTGTTGTTGGGGTTGAGTTTACTCCGATGGATCTGGCTTATTTGCGGTGGTTTTTAGACAACTCTTCGATTGACTATAATGGAGAAGATGAGTTTGAAAGAACAGCTCAGGAATATGTGACCAAAAATCTTTATCCGATGCTTGTTGATTTGTTGAAGGAGTTGGAAAATGCCCCTGGATGAAACAGCAAAATTATCGAATATCACTAATTCGATAAAGAAGTACTTTGTTGACTCTCTATATACCGGGGAATCTATTCAGTTGGATTTTGATAAGAGCTATCAAGAAGTATACGCGGCTCTGCCCGATAGGGTTGATCAATGGATGATTATAGCTTTTGATCGATCTGACATGGATACTTTAGCAAAATTAGAGCTTACTCTTTATATGTACAGCCGCAGAGATCCGGAAGCTGTGAATTTATTCCTTCTGAGGGACACAGTGATGGCCTATTTGGTAGATATCACTCAGACAGATGGCTTGGCTCGTGTTAATCTTTACGATGCAACTTGGGGTCTTGTAGGGGCTGCTGTGATAGTTTTGCCGGCTGGCCGGCATGAGTCGGACAATTATGTGGCTGAGGATGGAACTAAATTTCGATATATCTCTGCTGCTTTATGTTGGGGAGCAAAGTGCTGATGAGAAAATCCACTTTTATTTATTGTGAAAAATGTGGAAAGAAGCTATTAGAAAGAAGAGCTAATGGAATCTGGCATTTTAAATTTGGAAGAATTGAAGGTAGGGATGAAACTATTGTGGATATTCTTTTTTATGGGAGTTTGAAATTTAAATGTACTCGAAGATCATGTGGGCATATGAATACGCTAAATTATTTTTCTAATGCTCCGGTGGAGGGGTAAATTTGGAT
>LGVE01186820.1_pt1 | contig 14380 bp, 11 predicted proteins | sample 469871 | NCBI WGS metagenome assembly LGVE01 (sample SAMN03893561, study PRJNA290197) | marine sediment metagenome | material: sediment; isolation source: combined push core samples #3730, #5133, and #5579 collected at Hydrate Ridge | place: Pacific Ocean: Hydrate Ridge | reverse complement strand
ATTAAAAAATAAGTAAGAGCAAATGAAACACTCTTAAATATGCCTTAATATAGTGCAAATAAACCATAAGTAAAGATATTTAGAATTACAAAAATGATTGGTTACACTTAAAAACTTTCAAATTTGGATGCTTTTTTTTATTATTTCTTTTATTAACGTGAAAATTATTGTATAATAAAGAGGCAACGTAATTGAAATTAATAGATATGGAGGATTTTAAATGAATCAATCTTTTTCAGAAATAACATCAGATATTGAAACGTATAGTAAATTCTGTGTAAAAAATGGATTAATTGAACCAGAACTACATAAAACATATAAAGTAAATCGAGGATTAAGAGATTTAAATGGAAACGGAGTCCTTACAGGTTTAACAGAAATTTCCGAAATTTATGCATTTAATTTTGTAGATGGCGTTAAAACTGGACAACCTGGACAATTATTCTATCGCGGCATTAATGTTGAAGATTTAGTTGGAGGTTGTGTTAAAGAAAAACGTTTTGGATTTGAGGAAACAACGTATTTGCTTCTTTTTGGAGAGCTACCAAATTCAAATGAATTAATGAATTTTACGGAAGTTCTTGGAAAATACCGTAGTTTACCAACAAGTTTTGTACGGGATATCATTTTAAAAGCACCAAGTTCAGATATGATGAATACACTCGCACGAAGTGTTTTGACATTGTTTTCATATGATGATAATGCAAGTGATATATCCATTCCCAACGTATTACGACAATCTTTACAACTCATTGCATTATTTCCGTTATTAGCTGTTTATGGGTATCAAGCATATAAACATTATCATGATGGACAAAGTTTATATATTCATAGTCCTCAACCTCATTTATCGACAGCTGAAAATATTTTATATATTTTAAGAGCAGATAGTAAATATACGCAGTTAGAAGCTCAAATATTAGATATTTCGTTAGTCCTTCATGCCGAACATGGTGGTGGAAATAATTCAACTTTTACAACCCATGTGGTATCATCATCTGGTACGGATACGTATTCTGCTATTGCAGCTTCAATTGGATCGTTAAAAGGACCAAAACATGGGGGTGCAAACATAAAAGTTGTAAAAATGTTTGAAGATATGAAAAAAGTAGTAACAGATTGGAAAGACGAAGAACAAGTTAAACAGTATCTTGCTGATTTATTGAATAAAAAAGCCTTTGATAAAGCAGGTTTAATTTATGGAATGGGACATGCAATTTATTCAGTTTCTGATCCAAGAGCCAATGTATTTAAAGAGTATGTTAAAACATTATCGGTTGAAAAAGGTTTAGTCGATGAATACGAATTGTATGCTTTAGTTGCACAATTAGCACCTGAAGTCATTGCAAAAGAACGTAAAATATATAAAGGTGTCAGTGCAAATGTGGATTTCTACAGTGGCTTTGTTTATAATATGTTAAGATTGCCAGAACAATTATTCACACCGATTTTTGCAATTGCTCGTATTTCTGGTTGGAGTGCGCATCGTTTAGAAGAATTAATCAATGCTGGAAAAATTATACGGCCAGCCTATATGAATGTCTGTGAACGGTATAGCTATCAGCCTTTAGCTGGACGGGAATAAAAAAGATAAGAAAATTATCCGAATCAAAAGTCCTGATGAGCGCTTTTTTATTGGTTGGAAGCTATGGATGATGTATTGAAATAATAGTGATAAAACCAGAAATTAGATGATTTAGAAATAAGTGATAATTATAAACGATTGTCACTTTTTTTTATAGAAAAAAATTAAGCATATATGCGACTAAAGTTTTATGATAGAATAGTATTATTGTTACGTTCCAAAGAGACTAAAATTGAACCTTTAACTATCGTATAAATTAGTGTATAATGGTTCATGTTCAAAATGAAAGGAATCACATGATTAGTAATTTTAAAAAGTTTGAATCTAATAAAGAGGGTAAAGTTGCACCTAAATTAGTTATTGCAGTTGCCGCTGAAGTTAATTTACTTAGAGCGATTTCTGTTGCTCAAAGTAAGGGCAGTATTCAAGGAATTTTAGTTGGTAGTCATCGTAAAATAGTACAGATTGCGATTGACGAGGCGATTGATATTAATGCCATGGAAATTATAAATTGTGATAATAATGAATTGGCTTGTGTCATGGCTGCGGAAATGATTCGAGATGGTAAAGCAGATTTTATTATGAAAGGTCTTGTTGACACCTCTATTTTTTTGAAAGCAATTATTAATAAACAACACGGACTAATGACAGGACATTTATTGTCAAGTGTGATGGTTTTTGAAATAGAAACATATCATAAATTAATTATTTTATCAGATCCTGGAATGACAATTAGTCCAAATGCTGAACAAAAAAAAGAAATTCTAGAGAACACGATCGAATTAGCTCGTTTATTTAAGATTAATCCAATAAAGGTTGGATGTTTAGCTGCAAAAGAAAAAGTAAATCCTAGAATGCAAGCAACGGTTGATGCTCAATTTCTAAAAGAATTAGGAAAAAATGGCTATTTTGGAGATGATGTCATTGTTGATGGGCCAATGGCGATGGATTTAATTATTTCAAAAGAAGCCGCAAAAGTAAAAGGCTATATTTCTGAGGTTGCAGGGGATGCGGATATTATTATTGCACCGAATATTGAAACAGGAAACGCATTAATGAAGAGTATGACACATTTAGCAAAGGCTAAAATGGCTGGGCTTGTTATGGGAGCAAACGTTCCGATTGTTATGGGTTCGCGATCAGACTCATTTGATAATAAATTAAATTCAATTATTCTAGGGGCATATATTGCAAATAAAAAAAGAGTGTAATAATGAGGGAGAAAATAATCATATGAAAAAATTATTAACAGGAAATGAAGCCATTGCTCGAGGTGCGTGGGAAGCTGGCGTTAAATACGCAACAGCCTATCCAGGAACACCGAGTACAGAAATATTAGAAAATGTTGCGACTTATGATGAAATTGTTGCAGAATGGGCGCCTAATGAAAAAGTTGCGCTTGAATCGGCTGCTGGTGCATCAATCGGTGGTATTCGGACATTATGTGCAATGAAACATGTGGGTGTTAATGTTGCTGCGGATCCTTTTTTCACCTTTGCATGTATTGGTGTAAATGGTGGTTCAGTCTTGGTTACTGCTGATGAACCAGGAATGCATTCGTCACAAAATGAACAAGATAATCGAAATTATGCACGCCATGCCAAGGTTGCATTATTTGAACCATCAGATAGTCAAGAAGCAAAAGATATGTTAAAAGAAGCATACACCATTAGTGAAGCGTATGATATGCCAATTCTTTTTCGAATGACAACCCGAGTTTGTCATTCGAAATCAGTTGTTGAGTGTGTGGATCGCGTTGAAGTTAAGGATAAGGTCTATGAAAAAAACATTCAAAAGAATTGTCCTTTACCAGCATTTGCAAAAGGAATGCAAATTAAATTATCAAATAATTTACTACAACTAGAAACATATTCAAATACAACACGCTTTAATTATGTTGAAGACAACACCTCAGATATTGGAATCATTGGTTCTGGTGTTGCGTACCGATATGCTAAAGAAGTCTTTGGAAAGAAGGCCTCCTACTTAAAAATAGGATTTAGTTATCCATTGCCTATGGATATGATTTGTGAATTTTCTAAAGGGAAGAAAACACTTTATATTTTCGAAGAAAATGATCCAATTATGGAAAAAGAAATAAAAGCAGCAGGTATTCATTGTATTGGGAAAGAAAAATTACCAACAATGGGGGAATTAACACCTGATCGCATTCGTGAAGCATTATTTGATGAAATACCAAGTATTATTAAGCCAAATCCTGAGATGGTTCTTCCACGACCACCTTCTCTTTGTGCGGGATGTCCACATCGCGGTGTTTTTTATGAATTAGGGAAACGTAAAGATACGATGATTTTTAGCGATATTGGCTGTTATTCCTTAGGGTTACTGCCACCATACAAAGCAACGGATGCCATGATTTGCATGGGTGCAAGTATTAGTGGCGGACATGGTGTACAAAAAGCATTTGATATTAAAGGTGAAACAGAAAAAAAAGTTGTTTCAATTATTGGCGATTCCACATTTTTCCATTCTGGAATCACAAGTTTGATGAATGTCGCCTATAATAAAAGCAATACATTAACGATTATTTTGGATAATCGCATTACAGGAATGACCGGTCATCAAGAAAATCCTGGAACGGGTTATGATTTAAAAGGTGAAGTTTCTCCAGAATTAGATATTAAAGCATTTGTTTTAGCATGTGGCGTAAAAAATATAAAAATAATTGATCCAAATAATTTAAAAGAAGTTAAAGATTCAATTGACTGGGGTATAAATACAAAGGAACCCGCTGTAATAATTACACGTTGGCCATGTGTATTGAAAAAATTGTCGAATCAAGATAAAGAGGAATTTCCTGAAGCATTTAAAAAGATCTGTACAGTAAATATCGATAAATGTGTCGGCTGTAAGAAATGCTTGCAAACAGGATGTCCTGCATTAGCATTTGATATTCCAAATAAAAAATCAGGGATATTAAAAGATACCTGTGTTGGTTGTGGGGTGTGCATGCAAGTGTGCCCAGTACAAGCAATTGAAATGGAGGTTCGATAATGGAAACTAAAAATATTGTATTGGTTGGTGTTGGCGGACAAGGAACAATACTAGCCGCTAAATTATTAACAATTGGTTTGATGGAAGCAGGATATGATGTTAAAATGAGTGAAATTCATGGAATGAGTCAACGTGGCGGTTCTGTGTCATCACTCGTGCGTTATGGCGATGATGTTCAATCTCCTGTTATTGAAATTGGGAGTGCAGATGTTGTTGTTGCATTTGAAAAAATGGAAGCATTGCGTGCATTAGAATATTTAAAGCCAACAGGAAAGATTATTGTTAATGAAACAGAAATTCATNNTATTATTGGAAAAAGCACCTATCCTTTAGGTATTCTTGATGAAATTAAGAATAAAGCCAATTTTCGCATGATGTCGGCAACAAAAATGGCTGAAGAAATGGGTAATATTAAAGTAATGAATGTTATTCTTCTCGGTTCAATTATTAAAGCAATGGGATTGACTGCAATTGATTGGGAAAAAATAATCAGAAACAATGTAAAAAAACAATTCATTGATTTGAATATTAATGCATTAAACGCGGGGATGGATGCAGTATAAATGAAAAACAAAAATGAACATTATAAGTTTTTTCAAAATAAAGAGTGCGAATATTTTCCATGTCACCCAACAGAAGATATTGAAAATTTTAATTGTTTATTTTGTTATTGTCCTTTATACACTTTAGGAAAAAATTGTGGTGGAAATTATACTTATATGGAAAATGGGATAAAAAATTGTAAAAATTGTGATATTCCCCACAAAAGAGAAAATTACGATCAGATATTAAAAAAACTAATGATTGTTATTGAAAAGGTTAAGGCTGATACAAAGTAAAACTTCATGAAAGAGGTAAATGAATAATGATAACTGGTTTTATTTTTCTTGTTGTTGCTTATTTGGTAGGAAACTTTAATTTTGCATATATTATTGTTAAGTTAAAAAAAGATGAAGATGTAAGAGATTATGGTAGTGGAAATGCAGGAACAACGAATGTACTTCGAATTTTGGGTAAAAATTATGCATTACCTGTTTTTCTTTTAGATGCTTTAAAAGGATGTTTAGTTATTGTTGTAGGGCGTTTATTAGGTGTTGATGCAATCTTTTTAGTCGGTGGAGGAATTGCAGTTGTAGCAGGACATAATTGGCCATTATTTCTTCAATTCAGAGGTGGAAAAGGAACAGCGACATCGTTAGGCGTTATCTTAACCTATGATTGGCAACTGGCTTTGGTTGCAATTGCGATCGGGATCGTTGTTCTAGTTATTTTCAAAATGGTATCTTTAACATCAATTGTAGGTATGATCTCACTTCCAGTATTGAGCTTAATCTTTAGTCGATCCATTACAGAAATCATTTTTACCTCTGTTCTTATGATCTTTAGTGTGTATCAACATCGAAAAAATATTGGCCGAATTATTCAAGGGAAAGAAAGCAAAATTGGACAAAAAGTTAAAATGAAATAATGAATAATTAAGAATCAAAAAACCTTTAAAATAAATTAAGGTATTAAATTGTCAAAGGTTCTTGCTAGAGCCTTCAGTTTGTCGACAAACTACCGTACTGACTAATTGTTAATCTGTTGTATGCTGGCAATTTGAACAGGCTACCGCCTGTTCGCCGTATGCACACACCATGATCTAACAATTAGTCAACACTACTTTATCTTTGTCTACAGTCAGAAGGCTCTATATAGAGCCTTTTCTTTATGGATAAAAGAAAAGAAGTAATAAAGTTAAGCTAAAAATACAAAAAACTATTGCCATATACTATATATATGGGTATAATAAGAAACGGTTCACAATATAGTGTGTAAAAGGGAGAAAAACAACGGTGGGAAAATTAAATCAACTATTTAAACGTGTATTTACAAGAGAATTAGAAAATAGTAATAAAACAGTCTATGATTTATTTGATTGGCAGATTATTGATGTCATGATGAAAAATTATCAAACAAACGAAATTATTTTTGAAATGAACGAATTAGAATTTCCGACAGATTATTCACAAAATGCCTGTAATATTATTGCAACAAAGTATTTCAGACGAAAAGGTATTCCAAACCACTTAGGTCATGAACATAGTATGCGAGAAATTGCTGATCGACTTGTTGGATTTTGGGCAGATGCTTTATTAGAAGAGGGTTTAATTAAAGATCAAGATCAGTGGCAAATTTTTTATGATGAATTAGTGTATGCCTTTTTAAATCAAATGTGGGCACCAAATTCACCACAATGGTTTAATACGGGACTTAAGCGTAATTATGACATTAGTGGATCAAAAGATGACTTGTATTATTACGATGATAAAATAGGTGCAGTTGTTGAATCAGAGGATCGTTATTCTCGAACTCAAGCAAGCGCGTGTTTCATTTTATCAATACAAGATCGATTGCTTGGAAACCATTCAATTGCTGAGCATTATGTTAGTGAAACGAAATTGTTTAAAGGGGGATCAGGTGTTGGAACAAACTTTTCGAGTCTTAGAGGGATTGACGAAGGTTTAACCAGTGGCGGACAATCTTCTGGAATGATGAGTTTCTTATTAGGATTAGATCGAAATGCAGGAGCAATTAAATCAGGGGGCACAACACGACGTGCAGCAAAAATGGTGATTGTTGATATTGATCACCCCGAAGTTGAAACCTTTATTAATTGGAAGGTGAAAGAAGAACAAAAAGTTCGAGATTTAGGTAAAATGGGTTATGATTTATCCATGGATGGTGAAGCGTATCAAACTGTTAGTGGACAAAATAGTAACAATTCCGTGCGACTAAATGCAGAATTCATGAATGATGTTATGCATTTAGATGACGAACCAGATAGTGTCATACAACTTAAGGGACGCGTTGATTCAAGCGTGGATCATGATGTATCTGTTAAAAAATTATGGGAAAATTTAAATCAAGCCTCTTGGGAATGTGCCGATCCAGGGATTCAATTTGATGATCATTTTAATGCATGGCATACCTGTCCAGCGGGCGAGAATGGAAATATTGAAGAAAAAATTAATCGGATTAATGCAACAAATCCATGCTCGGAATATGCATTTTTAGATGATACCGCATGTAATTTAGCATCCATCAATGTGTATAAATTTTATAATCAAGAGAGTAATAAATTTGAGATTGGAAACTATATTCATCTTGTAGGATTAATACAATGTGCACTTGAAGCGTCAATCTTTAATGGGCAGTTTCCAACAAAAGATGTCGCTCGAAAAAGTTATTTATTTCGAACAACAGGATTAGGAATTGCCAACACTGCGTCCTTATTACTAGCACTAGGATATCCCTATGATTCCCCTGAAAGTCGAAATTTAATTGCCAGTACTACAGGTTTAATGACAGGAACATCGTATTATGTTTCAGGGTTAATGGCCGGTGAAATCGGACCATTTGCTAAGTATACAATCAATGAAAACCATATGAAGCGCGTTATTCGAAATCATAGTCGGGTTGCAGGAGCATTAACGGATAATTATGAAGGGTTGAATTATGAGCCTATGACAATCAATCATGACACATTAAAAGAAATGGGTTTTGAGGAATTAAGTTTAGCGTTAAAAGAATCATGGCAATTGGCTCAAGAAATTGGAGAAAAAAATGGATATCGTAATGCTCAAGTATCGGTTATTGCGCCAACGGGAACCATTTCTTTTGCAATGGATTGTGGAGCAACGTCGGTTGAACCTTTTTATAACCATGTTATTTTAAAGAAATTAATTGGTGGCGGTTCCATGGAAATGGTTAATCCCGTAATGGAAATAGCTTTAAAAAACTTAAACTACGATGACAATGAAATTAAGGATATTCTTGAATATATGATTGCAAAAGATAAGAAGGGCTATTTTCTTCACCAAGGTGTTGAAGGTGCACCTCATATGAAACCAGAGCATTTTCAAATTTTTGATACGGCTAATACCATTGCACCAGAAGGACATGTTTTAATGGTTTCAGCGATTACGCCAATGATTAGTGGATCAGTCTCAAAAACAGTCAATATTCCGAATAATGCGACCGTAGAAGATGTCAAAAACATTCATTTATTAGCATATCAAACGGGAACAAAGGCGATTGCAGTTTATCGTGATGCATGTAAGGCTTCACAGCCTTTAAGTTCAGGGATGACAAATGAGTATGAAAAATCATTAGAAGAGTATACTTATCAAGAATTAATTGATTTGGTAAAAAGTGACTCAAATAAAGTATTAGATCGTGTGAGACCAGAAGGAATGCGGATGAGTCGCACCCATGCTGCTAAAATAAGCGATATTGAATTATACATTACGATTGGTTTTTATGAAGATGGTGAAATTGCAGAGATTTTTGTATCAACAGATAAAGAAGGAACCGTTGTCAAAGGATTGTTGGCGTCATTATCAAAATCACTTTCAAATATGCTACAATATCATATTCCACCAGATCAAATTTCAAAAATGTTACGCGGACAAAAATATGAACCATCAGGGTTTGTGTCAAGACATCCTTATGTTAAATATGCATCATCCATTTCTGATTTGATTAGTAAGGTGATCGATATCGAACATGGTGATTTTTCAAAGTGTCAAGTTAAACCAGATAATTTCACAACAATGAAAGCTGTTCATTTTGAATATAAAGAAACAAGTGTTACCCGAGAATACCATAGTGATATTGAAGGAGAAACCTTATATGGGGAATCCTGTAGTCATTGTGGAAGTGACAGAATGATCAGAAATGGCACATGTAAAATTTGCTTAGATTGTGGAACAACAACGGGATGTAGTTAAGCGATAAATTACTTTAATAATACGCTATTTTTTGATATAATAAAAGTCTAAGCGATTTATCTTTGGAGGTTTTAATGCGAAAAAAAATAATGAATTCGACAACAATTGTAGTAAAAATGGGTACGACATCAGTTACACATCAAAATGGAACGCTTAATTTAAAGAAATTAGATCATTTGGCTCGTGTATTAACGGATCTCGAAAACAGTGGAAAACGCATTATATTAGTATCATCAGGTGCAATCGGAGCTGGAATGAATCGAATGGATATGAAAGAGCGCCCTAAAACATTAAAAGATAAACAAGCAGCCGCTTCTGTTGGTCAGGGTTTGCTGATGCAAATTTATCATAAGTTTTTTGATGAATATAATCAAACAGTTGGACAAATATTGTTAACAAAGGATGTCTTTGAACATAGTATTAAACGAAATAATGCGATCAATACGTTTAATGCCTTAATTGAACAAGGGATTATTCCAATTGTAAATGAGAATGATTGTATTGCAACGGATGAGATATTAGAAGAATGCTTTGGGGATAATGATATTCTTTCGGCAATGACAGCAGATATTGTTGGGGCAGAAATTTTAGTTTTATTATCAGATGTGGATGGCTTTTATGACGATAATCCAGCTGAAAACCCAAATGCTAAATTGATTAAAACAGTAATAGATATTGATGATAATATCATGAATAGTGCCGGAAATTCGTGTTCATGTTTTGGAACAGGTGGAATGATTACTAAAATTGGAGCAGCTAAATATGCTACCGATTGCGGAATTGATACGGTTATTGCATCAGGAGAAGATTGTAGTGTGCTTTATGATATACTTGAAGGAAAAGAAATTGGAACATTTTTCCTAAGTAATCTGAATAATAAATAAAGATGGAGAAACCATCTCAATAGGAGGATACAATGTTAAAGAAAATTTTTGTAGGTGTATCAGCGATCACAGCAGGAATGTTGATTGTTTTTGGTGGAATATACTTTATTGAGAAACGACGAGAAGAAGCGATTGGTGGGAAATTAATGCGAGTTAATTATTGTTTTACAAAAGATTTTGAAGATTAGGGTATAGGTATAATTATGTCAAAGGTGTTTATTTTCACAGCATCAACTGGTGCAGGCCATAATTTAGCAGCCCAATCTTTAAAGGAATCCTTAGAATCAGTAGGATTAGAAACAAAGATATATGATGCCTTTAAAGAAAGTAATCAAACCTTAGATCGTTTAATAACAAAAGGTTACCAGCAAATGGTTGTAAATGTTCCTAAGTTATATGAACAAATGTATAATCAGTTTAATAATATGAATCATTTTCAAAAAGGAATTTTTCAGGTTTTAACGAAAATTATGAATCCTGAGATCGTCCCTTTAATTCAAGCGGGAAAACCAGATCTTATTATTACGACCCATCCTTTTGTAACCAATGTTTTAGGAACATTAAAAGAACATCAAGCGTTTGATGTTCCTGTTGTTTCAATTGTAACTGATTATAAAATTCATACGATATATTTAAAAGAAATGATCGATGCTTATATTGTAGGCAGTGATTATACAAAACAAACAATGATTGATAAAGGAATTTCACCAGATATTATTTACCCATATGGAATTCCAATTCGACAAGCATTTTTAAAGAATAATCAATTAGAAAAAAAAGAAGAAACAACAACAACAATTGGAACGATATTGTTAATGGCAGGAAGTCTTGGAACAAAGCAAATGGAAAAGGCCTTCTCAGCCTTATTACGGGTTCATGATAAAATCAGAATTATTGTAGTATGTGGCAATAATAAAAAAATAGAACGTGATATTCGAAGTCTATATGAACTAGAAAATCCAGATGAAAAAATTGTTGAAATATATGGTTTTGTTGATAATATATCGGAATTGATGGATATGTCGGATGCAATTATTTCAAAACCTGGGGGCTTAACAACAACAGAAGCGATTGTAAAAAATATTCCAATGATTATTCCATTTTATTATCCAGGCCAAGAAGAAGAAAATGCTGATTATTTGGTCGATGGTGGGATGGCAATTCGAGTGAATAAAATAAAAGATTTAACATCAATGGTAGATTTTTTATTTGAAAATAAATATATTATTAAGTGTATGTCTGATAATATGTCAGAAGAAGCTTTAAAGCGATCAATGACTAAAACAGTTGAATTATGTCAAGATTTTATCGAGAGTAGTAAATTTAAGACAATTGAAAATGTGCAGGAGAATGAATAATGAAAAAAGAAATGTCAAAACAATATGATCCAAAAGAAGTCGAAGATAAAATATATAAAGAGTGGGAAGAAAAAGGATATTTCAAACCAGAAATAAATCCCAATGGAAAACCATTCACAATTATGATGCCTCCCCCAAACATTACGGGGCAATTACATATGGGGCATGCTTTTGATGGAACCTTACAAGATGTTTTAACGCGATACAAACGCATGGATGGTTATGCAGCGCTTTGGTTACCTGGAACAGATCATGCAAGTATTGCAACAGAGGTAAAGGTTGTTGATAAACTTCGAGCAGAAGAAGGAAAAACCAAACAAGATATTGGCCGTGAGGCATACATGGAAAAAGCATGGGAATGGGCTTTAACCTATAAATCACGCATTACGGGACAATTAAAGAAGTTAGGTGCCTCATGTGATTGGAGTCGCGAACGCTTTACCATGGATGAAGGGTGTAGTAAATCCGTTAATCAAGCATTTGTAAGTCTTTATGAAAAAGGGTTAATTTATAAAGGTAGTCGGATTATTAACTGGTGCCCAACATGTAAAACAGCATTATCAGAAGCTGAAGTTGAATATGTTGAAGAAAATGGATACTTATGGCATATTGATTATCCTCTTTCAATAGGCAACGGCGTATTAACTGTTGCAACAACGCGACCAGAAACCATGCTTGGAGATTCAGGTGTTGCCGTTCATCCTGATGACGAACGCTACCAACATTTGATTGGCAAGACGGTTATTTTGCCGTTATTAAATAAAGAAATTCCAATTGTTGGTGATGATTACGTTGATCGAGAATTTGGAACGGGGGTTGTTAAAATGACACCAGCCCATGATCCAAATGATTATGAAGTTGGGTTACGTCATGATTTAGAACAAATTCGTGTGATTAATGATGATGGAACTATGAATGCTTTAGCTGGGAAATATGAAGGAATGGATCGTTATGACTGCCGAAAAGCAGTAGTAGCAGATTTAGATAATTTAGGATTGCTTCGTAAAGTTGAAGAACATCTCCATAATGTTGGTGGGTGTTATCGATGTTCAACAACAGTTGAAACCATGACATCTGAACAATGGTTTGTAGATATGAAATCATTAGCACAACCTGCTTTAGAATCTGTACGGAATCGAGAAACTCAATTTATTCCGGATCGATTTAGTAAAACCTATTATAATTGGATGGAAAATATAAGAGATTGGTGTATCTCGCGTCAATTGTGGTGGGGACATCGCATTCCAGCATATTATTGCGAATCCTGTGGAGAAATGATCGTCGCAAAAGAAAAACCTGTTCATTGCGAAAAATGTAGCGGGAAATCATTTAAACAAGATGAGGATGTATTAGATACCTGGTTTAGTTCAGGACTATGGCCTTTTTCAACATTAGGTTGGCCAGATGATACCGAGGATTTGAAAAAACATTATCCAACATCCGTTCTTGTTACTGGTTATGATATTATTTTCTTTTGGGTTGCACGCATGATCTTTATGGGAATTAATGAAATGGGTGAAACACCATTTAAAGATGTCTATATCCACGGATTAGTCCGGGATGCTCAAGGTCGAAAAATGAGTAAATCCTTAGGAAATGGGATTGATCCATTAGAACTGATTGAAACATATAGTGCAGATGCGCTTCGGTTTACAATTATTACTGGAAATTCGGCGGGAAATGATATTCGATGGCAAGATGAAAAAGTTGAATCAAGCCGTAATTTCTTAAATAAGATTTGGAATGCAGCACGATTTGTGCTAATGAATTTAGACGATGATATGATGGATCATCAAGACGAGGCAATACTTTATCTTGAGAATACTGATAAATGGATATTAAGTCGAATGAATACCATCGTTCAAGAAGTTAATCATAATATGGAAAAATACGAATTAGGAATTGCAGCGTCAAAAATTTATGATTTTGCATGGAATGAATATTGTGACTGGTATATTGAATTGGTTAAACCACGTTTATATGGGGAAGAAAAAAATACAAAAATGGCTGCTCAGTATACATTAGGGATAGTCTTAGATACAATATTACGATTATTACANNTGGCTGCTCAGTATACATTAGGGATAGTCTTAGATACAATATTACGATTATTACATCCATTTACGCCATTTATTACAGAAGAAATTAATCAGTATTTACCCATTCGTTCTGATGATATCATGATTGCACAATGGCCACATTTTGATGAAAAGTTGGTCTATTCAGATGATGAAAAAGAAGTGGTGTTTTTAATGGAAGCGATTCGAAGTATTCGAAATATTCGTGCAGAAATGGATGTGCCCAATGCTCAGAAAACCCAATTATTTATTATTTCTGACAATCTAAAATTAAAAGAAATAATGCAAGAATCACTTCACTATTTTCAAAAACTCGCGTTTGTAACAAGTATTAATGAAATAAAAAAAGATGGAATTAAAGAAAACTATGTTTCAGCCGTTGTTGAAGATCTCGAAATTTTTATTGATTTGAATGAATTAGTCGATACAGAAAAAGAAATTAAGCGACTTGAAAATGAAGCAAAAAAACTTCAAAAAGAAATTGAAAGAGGCAATCAAAAATTAAGTAATACAGGGTTTATTGATAAAGCACCTCAAAAAATTATTGAAGAAGAAAAAGAAAAGTTGCAAAAATATAAGGATAAAATGGAAAAAATACAGGAAAGATTAGTGTTTTATAAAAAATAATGCTTTAAACTATCAATAGACTGTGCTAGAATACATAAGAACAATAAAACACCCTAAAGGG
>LGVE01182965.1_pt1 | contig 14407 bp, 7 predicted proteins | sample 469871 | NCBI WGS metagenome assembly LGVE01 (sample SAMN03893561, study PRJNA290197) | marine sediment metagenome | material: sediment; isolation source: combined push core samples #3730, #5133, and #5579 collected at Hydrate Ridge | place: Pacific Ocean: Hydrate Ridge | reverse complement strand
GTATTATCAAATACCGCAATAAGATAGGAAATATTATTACATTAATGGAGGTTGAATAATTATGATGAAGAAAATATTAAGTTTTGTGATGGTACTACTAATAGGACTTTCGTTAGTAGCATGTAATGAAGATATTATACCTGTAGATATTATACCTGTAGAGATTACAATTGATTTAGCTACTGAAAACGTAACTATGATTGAGGGACAAACATATCAAATAGATTCAGAAACTAATGATGTGTTAGGGCTTTTATTTGTAAGTGGTGACGCTGAAGTTGTGAGTGTTAATACAGATGGATTAGTTACTGCTGTTGGCAATGGAGAAACATTTATTTCTGTTTCATCAAAAACTGATCCTTCTATAAGTGTTGATATTAATATCACAGTTAGAAAATTAATTAGTTTAACTGCCGATGTTGAAAGTATTACTTTGACTGAAGGAGATACTCATTTAGTAGTTATTACTAGTAATGATGAGTATACTTATTCATCAGCTAGTACTGATACTTTCGTTATTGATGAAGATGGTCTAATAACTGCTAAAAAAGAGGGAACAGCAAATCTTATTGTAACTTCTACATATGATGAAACTGTCGTAATTACAATCCCTATTATTGTTGAAAGATTAGTTGTTATGACGATTGAACAAGATTCATTTATCATGGTTGTTGGAGATGAGAATCTAATTAATGTAACAGTTAATGATGATGTCTTATATGAATCAAGAAATCCTGATGTTGCAACTGTTGATACTGAGGGAAATATTGAAGCTATAAAATTTGGAGAAGCAGTTATTACAGTTACTTCTGTACTAAATAGTGAAATAACTATGTCTGTTACTATAACTGTTTATAAATATACTGAAGAGATTGAAATTACAGGAAACAATATCTTAATTAATGGAATGAGTGGAGAATTAGGAATTAACCCTTCACCTGTTGGTGCTTTTACTGATGTTACTTGGGTAAGTAATAATCCAGAGATCGTAACTGTTGATGAATTTGGAGTGGTTACTGGTATTGCTGTTGGAGTTGCTACAATAATTGCAACATCAGTATTAGATAGTGAAATAGTTGACACTTATGATATTGAAGTTATCAACGTGTTAGTTGTTGATGGAACAAAACAAGTTGGAGATACATATGATTATATGGGTGTTGATTTAGTTTATGGTGAAAAATTATACAGTGATATAACAACTGCTATTAATAACGCACCTGAAGGAACAGTAATTTATATTGCAGCAGGATTATATCAGGAAAACCTTTTATTAAATATTAATGAAATAACTTTAGAAGGTATATCTGATGCTGTTATCGAAGGAGTTATTACTGTTACTGCAAATGATATAACTATTAATAATATTAAATTCCAAGGTGCTTCAAGCATCTTGAATACAGTAGATATAGAGAACTTCTTATTTGCTAATAATATAATTGAAAATATTACAGTTACAACAGGTTCATTTTTATACTTAACAGGAATTGAAAATGTTATTATTTCTGAGAATACATTTACTAATTTAGCTAATAGTGCAATTAGAGTTGAGGACTTCATTAGTGGCGTTATCTTAATCGAAAAGAACATTATTGATGGCGCAGGAACAGCAATTGCTGTTGCAGCTATTCGTGAATATGATATCATTACTGAAATAAATATATTTAGAAATAGTATTAATGATGTTACGACAGGTTTTATTGTTGATTTGATGTATGGTGAAAACCAAAAACAAATTGAAGCTATCGTTAGATTTAATGCAACTTCAGATTATGTTATTGCGGCAAGTTCAAATGTCGATAATCAAGTAGATTTTACATTGAATTATTGGGGTTGTGTAACAATGGACTATACTAAATTCGATAATATTGAAGAATTTATGTTGAGAGGATTTTATACATTGGAAGAACATATAATAAGTGAATCAGATTATAACCCTAATGTACCAGTATTAATTATTATTACTAATCCGATTACAGATATGACAATTGGTGATACTTATACATTGGAATATACATATTTACCGATGGAAATAGATACACCTTATATTAAATTTATTACTTCAGCACCACTAATATTAGGAACAAATCAAGATGGTGATTTAATACCAAAATCAAGTGGGACTGCTACAATTACAGTAAGATCAGCTTATGATTCAAGTATTAAAACTACTATAACGATTAGTGTTATTACTACTCCAGGAATTGAGATTATACCAAGTGTAATACTAAGTAATTTAATCGTTGGAGATACTCTTACATTAACTGCAGAACCATTTCCTGTTGGAATCCAAGGTGAAGCTGTGAGCTTCTCTTCTAGCAATGAAGACATTGCGACAATTGATTCTTCAGGAAATGTAAATACCTTAAGTGAAGGACTTGTAACTTTTACTGCAAGTTTAGATAGTGATCCTACGGTTACTACCGACTACACTATTTATGTTTATACTGCTTTAGATGAAAATAATATTTTAGACTATTTAACAATGAATCAAGTATCATATGCAACATCTCATTCTTGGGTTGCTTATGGATATGCATATAACTATGATGATATTAGATATGAAAGTGTATCGAGATACTATTTTGATGATGTTGTTATCAATACATCAAAAATGATTCCAGATGGATCATATATTAGACCTGGTCTTATGGCACCACTCACAGCTGGTCTTCCAGCATTTAACTCTGACAATATATATTTTGTTGTTGTTCATGATACTGCAAGTACAGGAACTGGTTCAGGGGCTTTAGCACATGCTAACTATTTATTTAATGGAGCAAATACATTAGGAGTTTCATGGCATTACTCAATCGATGATACTTATATCTATCAAAGTATACCTGAAAATGAAAGAGGATGGCATGCTGGTGATGGATCTACACTAGCAATGCAAGGATATTACAACTCAAATAACGGAATTACATATTTAGGTGGAGGAAATAGAAATGGTATTGGTATTGAAATGTCTATCAATGATGATGGTGATATGTATCGTACTTGGCAAAGAACTGCTAAATTAGTTGTTGACATTTTAATTAGAAATAATATGCCAATTACGCAACAGAAATACCATAATGATTTTAGTGGAAAAGATTGTCCTAACACTTTAAGAAATGCGGGATTAGTTCCATTATTTGAGACTTTTGTGGAAGTTGAATATAAGATAGCTACACAATTTCCAAATGCAACATTTGTATTTACTTCAAATGATCCAACTTATTTGGATAATCATGGAAGAATTATTGCGATGCCTGAAAGAGCATTAACTGTAAGTTATACAATTTCAGTTACTCAGTATGGACTTACAACAAGTAGAACTTTCTATACTTATTTACCAGGAACAGTTAGATAAAAAGCAGTAACAACTTGAAAAAAACCTCCAAAATACGTAAAAAGGACTATTTTTGAATGTTTTTCTTGAGTTAGATTGACAGCGTTTTCACGTAAGTGTAAACTATTTATGTATACTAAATAAAAAAATAGAAGAAAATAAGGAGGAATTATGAAAAAATTATTAACAATCTTTATGTTTGCTTTAATTTTTGGGATTGGATTACAACAATCTACACAAGCTGCTGATGGGGATATTCCACTATATCCATATGACCAAATAGCGTGTTTAGAAGCTACAGATGACTGTCTAAATACAAAAGTTGGAAATTCACATTGGAGTTATTCTTATTATGGACATGAATATTTTGTTATTAGAAATTTAGTTAGATATGCATCTGAGTTTAATGATGTTGATTCTGATGGATTTATTGATGACGGAGACATGGCTGGTATTCCTTATAATGCATTTGGTTCTGTAACTATTAACAATACTGATGAAGAATTCATTATCAGAACTTCTGCTGATCGTACTGACATTACTGATGTTGTTCATAGAAAATATGCTCATTTTGATGAAAATGGTGTATTACAAATGTTTGAAGATCATGTAAGCTCTTATTACATTTTTAATGATGGAACTGTTTTAGCTCCTGACTGGCGTTTAGCTACTCAAGCTGAAGCAGATGCATTTGATGCTGCTGATCCTAAACCTGAAACTACTAGACATACTGGAATTAGAATGGCTTTGGATGCTGTTGATACAGATGGTTATGTTCTTGAACCTCTTGGTTGGATAAAATGGTCAAATGCTGATGTTGATCTAGATGTTGATCCAGTTGCAGACTGGTCTACAATTATCGATGACAACCCTAATAATATTGTTTTACCAGTTGGTTGGACAGTAATTAGTTTTGGTACTCATGATAGAGGAACTGCTAACCCTAAAACTACTGCATTTATTCTTACATTACCACAAGCTATGATTGATGCTACAGTTGATCCTATGGTACTTGAATATACTGAAATTCCTGGTACATTTGGATCTACTATAGTTGCTCAAGATGATGATGCAACTACTGAAGGTGTTATGATGGTAGCGGATTTCCGTGAAGATTATGATCTACCTGATACTATTGTTGCTACTTGGATGAATATGTTTGATGATACTACTGATGCGATTATTCACTCAACTGAAGAAATCGATTACTCAGCTACTATTTCTCAAGATGATGTTGATTTAGAAACAATTGATTATGTATGGAACGCTGTAACTGAAGAATATGATGCAAGTGCAGCTCCAACTGTAATTGATACATTTGATTTCCTTGCGGAATATAAAGTAGTTTATAGTGCTACAACACCTGAGGGTGAATTACTAGAAGTTGAAGTTGACATTCTAGTTGGTGTATTATTACCAATATTTGCTGGTGTTTTAGACAGATATATTAATGAAGATACTGCTGTTGAATTAATGCTAGGAATTACTGCTGACGACGGTTATGGAAATAGTGCTACAGATACTGTTGTAGTAACTAAACCTGCTGATTTAAATATCTATTTCCCACAACCTGGAGAATATCAAATTGATTTAGAATTTACTCATAGTATCCATTATGATGGTATATCTGCATCTTACTTATTAAATGGAACTAGTTTTGATTTTGATGGATCTACAGATGTTTCTTTTGATTCTTTAGCTACAATAGTTGCTGTTTATACTGATCCAGCTGCATTACAAGCAAATACTTACGGTTGGAGTAGTTCAGGAGTATTAATCGAAGTTGACGTAGCCGGAAATGTTGTTAGAACTCTTAACCGCCATAACTGGGATTTAGCAGATATTAATGGTTTCGTTACTGATGGAGATCCTGCAGGATTAATATGGACTGATTGGCTAGCTGACTTAGTTATTCCAGAAGGTGGATTTGTATTATTTATTGGACGTTCTACAGGTGCTTCTTATACTGCTGCACAAGCTTTAAGATATGGAGATCCTGTAAGTTATGACACTTCTCCACCTCCTCCAATAGATCTTGATATCGTTACTAATGCATCTTATATATTATCTGTTGATGATACTACTAACCCATTTGCTTTAGCTGTAAATGATGATTATACAATTACTGTTGGAGATTTTGATAATGTAAACGAAGCAATCTTAAGTAATGTTGTTGCATTTGATGCTTATGACGAATTAGAAGATTTAGCTGTTTATGTATCTGCAAATGGTGGACTATTAGTAGACACTGCTGGTACTTATACTGTTGAAGTAACTGTTGAAGACGAAGCTGGAAATATCGCAACTGTTGAATTTGATGTAACAGTTGTAGCTGCTCCAGTAATTCTTACTGCTGCAGAAGTTCAAGCATTAATCGATGCTTCTACAAGAACTGATGCTGAAATGCAAGCATTAATCGATGCTTCTATAAGAACTGATGCAGAAATTCAAGCGTTAATCGATGCTGCTGAAGTTACTGACGCAGAAATTCAAGCGTTAATCGATGCTGCTGCAATAACTGATGCAGAAATTCAAGCATTAATCGATACTACAATTCTTGAACAAACAGGATGCGGATCTGCAATTAATATCGGAAGTTCACTAGTTGCTCTAGTAGCACTTGGTGGAGGATTCGTATTATTTCTTAAAAGAAAATTTTAATTAAAAATTGAATAATAAATTAAACTAGTCTATTAAATAGGCTAGTTTTTTTTGTGAAAATATTGCTCGAGTGCTAATTTAATGAAAATTATTTTTCAATACTGAAAATACACCTTGTATTCTTTTATTATATAAATAATAATTGTATAATTAACCTATATTATATATATGAAAAGAGATTACAAAAACTTTACTAAAAATAGGGTTTAAATACGATTTTAAAAAAATGAAAAGAGGGAAGATTATGAAGAAGATTTTTTTATTTTTAACAATTACAAGTTTAGTTTTAACTATGTCTGCATGTGGTGGAGGAAACGATGACGATGATGTTGATGTTGATCCTGTCTGTACTTCAGACCAAGTTTTAGAAGACGGTGTATGTGTTGCGAAACCTGTGGCAGATGTTAATGCTCCTACAATTACTGGAACTGGTGGAGTAGAGTTAACAGTTAATGATACTTTTGATCAATTAGATGGCGTTAGTGCTACTGATGAAATTGATGGTGATGTAACTAGTGATATCGTTGTTACTGGGACAGTTGATTTAACAACTGTTGGTAACTACATTTTAACTTATACAGTTACTGATAGTGATGGAAATACAAGCTCTGTGACAAGAACTATTGTTGTTGCAAGTGAAGAAGGATGTACTGTATATCAAGAATTAATAGATGGAGTATGTGTTGCTATTGCTCCTGAAGTTATTACTATAATGCATGGTGCTGTTTATGAGATTGATCCTTTCCATGAAGCATATTCTGGAACTGAACAATTAGATAAACAAGAGCTTCAAAGAGCTGTTGAATTAGCACTGAATGTTGAAATTAACTATGTTAATTATCCAGCAAGTGCAGCTTGGGGACCAAGCCGTGTAACTTCAATTATTCAATCATCAGTATCTGGTGATCATTTATCAGATATTTATTGGGTAACTAGTGACTGGCTACAACAACTGGCTGAGAACGAAGCTATTGTAAGTGTTAGTTCTTATTTGGGTACTCATGGAACTAATATTGATGAATCTTATCGTGAAGTTAGTACTTTCCAAGGGGATGTTTACGGATTCGAAGCTGGAAAAGTTCAAATCAATTACGGATTATATTATAATGCTGATTTAATTGAAAGCTTAGGTGTAGCTAATCCTACAGAACTATATTTAAATGGTGAGTGGAACTGGGCTAAATTTGAAATTTGGGCAACTGAAGTTCAAACAATATTATCTGGACAAGGTGATGATATGTTTGCTTTAGGTGGAATGTTATCTGCTTATGCAACTAGTATGATTCCTTTAAATGGTGGTAGTTTAATTAATGCTAATACAGGACGTGTTGCTTTTGCTCAAAACCCAGCATTAGCTACTTATGATTTCTTAAATGTTTTATACGGTAAAGGATTATTTGAACCAAGTCCTCAGTATGATGCCGGAAGTCCAGAATGGATGGCAGGAAAAATCGCATTACATCCAGGTAGTTTGTGGTTTGTAACTGCAGATAATAGATGGGGAAGTTTACCATTTGAAATCGGATTCGTTCCTTATCCTGTTGCTGATGATTTTACTGATGAATATGTTTCACCTGTATACGGTGTTGCTTTAATGACTGTTGCAAGTGGAATGGATGCTGAAAGAGAAGAATTAGTATTTCAAGTTTGGAATGAACTTCAATTATGGAAAACAGATGAAGAACTTGCTGATGCATTTGAATTAACTTTATTAACTAAGTTTGATGAAGATATTTATGTAGAAGCATATCTTGAAATATACGATAAAATTTATCTTGATTTAATTAATGCTATTGGTATTAGTGCTTACAGTGAAAATGGTTGGACAAGAAACATTAATGGTGCAATTAGAGAAGGAACTGCAAGAACTATTGTAGATCAAATTAAACCGATTTATGAAGCGGCTTTAGACGAATATTTCGGAAATTAAGATAACATTATCCCCCTATTAATTTAGGGGGGATTATATATTGAGAGGAGTGTCTTTATGAAAAAAACTTTAATTATCACATTATCTAGTATTATTTTTCTTATAGGGTTTTTCACAATTGAAAATGCTTGGGTAAAAAATAGGCAAGACTATATGAATTACAACAGTGTAGAAGCGAGCGAATATGATTATTCAGATTTAGCTTATTATAGTACATCTGATTATTATCAATATTTAGATGAAAACGGAAACGTTTATCCACAAGTAGAACCGATTATTATTAACGGTATAGATTTTACAGAAATCGATGGTGATTATGAAAATCTTGCTACTTACAGTGGAGTTGATGATGTTTTACTAACTGATGAGTATGGAAGTGTAACATGGGATGTTAGTGTTGCTGAAGCCGGATATTATAATCTTCAGTTAAACTATTATCCTTACGAAGGGAAAAGTTCAATGATTGAAAGAACACTTTACATTAATGGTGAAGTGCCTTTTGAGGGTGCCACTAATATTTCTTTCCATCGTATATGGGGAAACATAGACGAAGTAAAACAAGATATTAATGGAAATGATATTAGACCTAGTCAAATAGAGTTACCATTTTGGACATCGAGTTTCTTTAATGATCATATTGGATATGTAAATGAACCTTATGCCTTTTATTTCGATGAAGGTGTAAATACTATTAAATTAGAATCTGTCCGTGAACCTTTGATGATTAAAAGCATTGAATTAGTTTCAATCACAGATTTAATAACCTATGATGATATGTTAGATGAATACGATAATTTGGGATATGAAGAAGTAGATGGTGTTATTGATTTAATAGCAGCAGAGACACCTGCTTACAGTTCTTCACCGACACTTTATCCTCTTAACGATAGAACTAGTCCTTTAACAGAACCGAGTAGTCCAACTTTAGTTAGATTGAATTCTATTGGGGGAAATAACTGGCGTATTGCTGGTGATAGTATAACTTGGGAATTCGAAGTTGAAGAAGATGGTCTTTACAATATTAGTATGCGTGTTAAACAGAAATTAGCATCAGGAATGAGTGTTAGTCGTCATATTTATGTTAATGGTGAAATTCCTTTTGCCGAAATGCAAAATTATGCTTTTGAGTATTCTAATGGTTGGAGAATTCAAACATTAGGAACAACAGAAGAAGCTTATTTATATTACTTTGAAGCAGGAAAAACAAATACAATTACTATGGAAGTTTCATTAGGAATTTATGGACCTTTGATTGCACAAATTCAAAGTTCAATAGCAAATCTTAATGACTTGTATCGTGAGATATTAATTTATACAGGGCCTGCTCCTGACCCTTATCGTGATTATCAATTAGCAGATAGAGTAGACAATTTACTTGAGAGAATAAGAACAGAAAGAGCAAATCTTCAAGATGTTAGAGATACAATTATTGCTGTATCTGGATCAAAAAGTGAGAAAACAGGAATATTAGATACAGTTATTTTACAGTTAGATGATTTTATTGCTAAGCCAAGTGAAATTCATACTAACTTAGCAACTTATAATAGTAATATTTCTTCACTAGGAACATTGGTTATTTTGTTAAGTGCACAACCTTTAGAAATTGATTATTTTATTATTCATGATGAAGAGAGTGCTTTACCACAAAGTACAGCAAGTTCTTTTACAAGTTTAATATTTAGTATGAAATCTTTCTTTTCTACATTTGTGACTGATTACTCTAGTTTAGGTGAAACTGAAAGTAGTGTATCTGATGAAACAATTGAAGTATGGCTTTCAATTGGACGAGATCAAGCAAATGTTTTAAGAAAAATGATTGATGAAACATTTACTCCTATTACTGGAGTAAAAGTGGATTTAAAATTAGTTAATGGTGCCGTTCTTTTACCGGCTACGTTATCAAAAGTAGGACCAGATATTGCGATGGGATTAGGTAATAGTATCCCTGTAAATTACGCAATGAGAAGTGCGGTATATGATATATCACAATTTTCTGATTTTGAGGAAGTTACTGAAAGATTTAAAGATAGTGCAATAGTACCTTATGAATTTGAAGGTGGATATTACGCATTACCAGAACAACAAATATTTTTAATGATGTTTTATAGAACTGATATTTTTGATGAATTAGGATTAGAATATCCAAATACTTGGGACGAAGTTATATCTTTAATACCTGATTTACAAAAACATAATTTAGAGTTTTATTTACCAGTTCCTATAACACAAGGTGCGGTAATGAATTTACCTCCAAATCCGATCTTCTCAACAATGTTTTATCAAAATGATGGTGAATTCTATCTGAATGGTAATACTGAAAGTGGATTTGATGAAGGTGCTGGACCAGAAGTATTTGAAATGTGGACTCAGTTTTATACTGATTATTCATTCCCAGTGCAAGCTAACTTTATAAATAGATTTAGAAGTGGGCAAATGCCAATTGGGATTACATATTATAATAGTTATAATTCTTTAAGCGTATTTGCGCCTGAGATAAGAGGAAAATGGGACTTTGTTCCTATGCCAGGAACAGTCGTTACTGATGAATTTGGTAATGAAACAATTAGAAGAGAAACAGTATCAACAGGTACGGGAATCATGATTATGGAAGATTCACAAAATAAAGATGCTTCATGGGAATTCTTAAAATGGTGGACAAGTTCTCCAATCCAAGTGCAATTTGGACGAGAAATGGAAGGTATTTTAGGAGCTGCAGCAAGATATCCTACAGCTAATGTTGAAGCACTAAGCCAGTTACCTTGGACTGTTACTGAATATCAAAAATTAGAAGAACAATGGGACTGGGTTAAAGGTATACCTGAAGTTCCAGGTGGATATATGATGGGTCGACATTTAGACAATGCCTTTCGTTTGGTACTAAATGATAGCTCAAATCCAAAAGAAACAATTTATGATTATGTACAAATTATTAATGATGAAATAGAGAAAAAACGTCGTGAATTCGGGTTAGATTAGGAGGTAAATATGGAACTTACAAAAACAGAAAAATTTCTGCAACTATCATGGTCACAAAGACTTATTCGTGATATTAAGAAAAGTAAGCATTATTATATATTAATGGCTCCTTTTACTATTCTATTTTTTACCTTCACGATTATTCCTGTATTTATGTCTTTGGGAATTAGTTTTACTTATTTTAACTTATTAGAGCCAGCACAATTTATTGGGCTTGATAATTATGTTAAGTTATTTTTAGAAGATGATGTTTTCATTATTGCTTTAAGAAATACACTTATTTTAGCAGTTGTTACTGGACCCGTTAGTTATTTATTAGCTTTTGTATTTGCTTGGCTTATTAATGAACTTGGTCCTAAATTAAGAGCTTTTATGACTTTAATATTTTATGCACCATCTATATCAGGAAATGCATTCCTAATGTGGCTTATTATCTTCTCTGGAGATATGCATGGTTATGCTAATGCGTTTTTGATTAAATTTGGATTTATTAGTGAGCCAGTTTTATGGCTTAAAGATCCATCTTATATGATGCTTGTAATTATTATTGTTCAATTATGGTTAAGTTTAGGTGTAAGTTTCTTAGCGTTTATTGCCGGACTTCAATCTGTTGATAGAACGTTATATGAAGCTGGAGCAATTGATGGGATTAGAATTCGTTGGCAAGAGTTATGGTTTATTACATTGCCATCAATGAAACCACAGTTAATGTTTGGAGCAGTAATGCAAATTACAACTTCACTTGCTATTGCCCAGGTATCAATGCAGTTAGTAGGATTCCCTTCTGTTCAATATGCTGGACATACAATCGTTACTCATTTAATCGATTATGGTACAGTAAGATTTGATTTAGGGTACGCCTCAGCAATAGCTACAGTTTTATTCTTAATTATGATCTCTACAAACTTACTTGTAAGACAAATATTAAGAAAGGTAGGTGAATAAGATGAAATACGTAAAATTACTATGGAAAAAATTAAAAAGACCTAAGAAGTTAAATCGTTCACTTGGAGGAGATATTGCGTTATTCATTTTATTATTAGCGTTTGGTGCGTTTAGTGCATATCCGCTAATTATGACAGCTTCAAATGCATTTAAACCTCTTGATGAATTATTCTTATTCCCACCAAAATTATTCCCAAGAAATGTTACATTTGATAACTTTAGAGATTTATCAGAGTTAATTGGTAATTCATGGATTCCATTTTCAAGATATTTCTTTAATACAATATTGATTACTACCTTAGGAACATTTGGACATGTTATTATTGCTTCTATGGCAGCATTCCCGTTAGCTAAATATAAGTTCCCGGGAAGAGGAATATTCTTCACATTAGTAGTTTACTCACTAATGTTTGCACCACAAGTTACAGCAACTCCAAACTATATTATTGTTTCTAAGATAGGTTTAATAGATAATCCTGCAGCAATTATTTTACCTGCGATTGCTTCGAGTTTAGGACTTTATCTAATGAAACAGTTTATGCAACAAATTCCAGATGATTTAATTGAATCTGCGAAGATAGATGGAGCTAGTGAATATCGTATATTCATCCAAATTGTAATGCCTCTTGTTAAGCCAGCATGGCTTACACTAATCATTCTTTTATTCCAAAGATTATGGATAACTGATGGAGGAGCATTTATATTTAGTGAAGAATTAAAACCGTTATCCTATGCTTTAAGACAAATTGCTCAGGGAACAATCGAACGAGCCGGTACAATTGCGGCGGTATCGTTCATCATGATGATTGTTCCAGTTACATTCTTTATATTCTCGCAATCTAGAATCGTTGAAACATTCAGCCATTCTGGTATGAAGTAGGAGTGATGATGATATGATAAAAATATTTACGTTATTGTCTTTGATGGTTATGATGCCAATGCAACTAACATCTACAAATTATAATTATTCATATTATGGTGAAGCTGTTCATTCAGCACCGGGTATGACATTTGCTGCATATTTAAATGCGCAATCTTTAGGTGTGCCTTTGTCTTCTCCTGAAGATTTAGTTGTTTTCGAAGATGAAATATATATTGTTGATTCAACTACAAATGCTTTAATTATTATCGATGATGAATTTAGTTTAGTAGGTGAGTATTTAACATTCAATTTATCACAAGAATATGAAGATTATTTAACAAGTGAAGGAAGTACTGATTTTTCAGATATTACGCTTAATTCACCATACGGTATTGATGTAAAAGATACTGGTATTTATATTTGTGATACTGGTAATTTCCGTGTTGTTAAATTAAATCATGATTTAGAAGTTCTTGCTGTTTATGGAGATATGGATGACAAAACTTTTGATGAAATTGATTTTGAACCTAAAAAAATTACTGTAGATTCTTCCGAAAGAATGTATGTTGTAGCAAAAAATGTTTACGAAGGAATTATGGAAATAAATTATGATGGTGAATTTAATCGTTTTACAGGGGTAAATCCAATAAAATTAACACCATTTGAAATATTTAGTAGATCTTTAATGACAGAAGCGCAATTAGCGCAACTACAATTATTTTTACCGACAGAATATACAAATGTAGCAATTGATGATAAAAGTTTTATTTACGCAACATCAAAAACTTCGGAAAATAATACTGATAATCCGATTCAGTTAATTAATCCTAAAGGTGTTGACGTTATTAAGAGAAATGGATACTTTCCTCCAAAAGGAGATATTCACTTTGTTATTGGATCAAATAATTATGTTATTGATGGTCCAAGTGAATTGATTGATATTAGTAGTACTAATAATGGTATTTACACAGTTTTAGATCAAAAAAGATCACGATTATTTACTTATGATAGAGAAGGTAACTTGCTTTATATTAATGGTGATGAAGGATCGCAAAGTGATAAATTTAGTGAAGGTGTAGCAATTGATTATTTTGGTGATGATTTATTAATTTTAGATCGTGGAACGAAAACAATTGTTATCTATCAATTAACTGAATTTGGAGCATATGTTAACCAAGCAATTGCTTATCACGATGAAGGAGAATTTGAAAAAGCAGCTTTAATATGGGAAGAAGTAGTTAAGATTAATTCTAACTATGAGATTGCTTTTAACGGAATTGGTAAATTATTATTACGCCAAGAAAAATATGAAGAAGCAATGGAATATTTTAAATTAGGACATGACACATACTATTACTCAAAAGCTTTTAAAGGGTATCGAAATGAAATTCTTGAAGCTAATTTTGGACTAATACTGGGGTCTATTGTCTTGATAGCTGGTGGGGTAATAGGACTTAAAATCTATTCAACTTATAAAAAAGGAGGATCGATTTTATATGATGACTAAACTTAAAACAATTTACAATGATTTTATTAAATTTCCAAAATATGTTTTGCTCCATCCGTTTGATGGATTTGAAGAATTTAAAAGATATAAAAAAGGAAAACTTTCAGTCGCAATCGTTTTTATAGTATTATTTGCGTTCTTTAGAATTTTCCAGTTTCAATATGAAGGATTTATTATTAATGAAAACAATCC
>LGVE01031679.1_pt2 | contig 14419 bp, 14 predicted proteins | sample 469871 | NCBI WGS metagenome assembly LGVE01 (sample SAMN03893561, study PRJNA290197) | marine sediment metagenome | material: sediment; isolation source: combined push core samples #3730, #5133, and #5579 collected at Hydrate Ridge | place: Pacific Ocean: Hydrate Ridge | reverse complement strand
TCTTTTGGGATTTGAGATCGGGCGAAGGTGGCCTGAAGCTGTGATGCATAGTTGCGGAAGTTATTTCGTCCACGCTCCTTAACTTCTGCTTCTGAGTGAACTTAAGAATTATGATATATCAGGTTGCTGTTACAGGCATTGGAATCGTATCATCCATAGGAACAGGGATAGATAAGGTCAAGTGCTCCCTGCAAAACGGGATATCCGGAATCCGCGTGGACCGAGAAAGAAAAAAAATGGGGTTCAGAAGCGCCTTGACCGGAGTTATCGATGATTTTGTCCCCCCCTTGTTGCCCCGGAAACAGAAGAAGACATTGACCGATTTCGGCCTTCAAGCATACGCAGCAACGATTGAGGCTATTTCAATGGCGGGATGGGAAGAAGAACATGTCCGCAGCAGCCGGACAGGATTGATAATCGGAAATGATTCATCTACTCTTCCCAATATTGAACAGGTAGACACCTGCCGACGTCATGGAAGCACTTTTTCGATCGGGGCGAGCATAGGATTTCAGGCATTGAATTCTACAGTCTCTATGAACCTGAATACTCTTCTCGGAAATCGAGGAGCATCCTGGACACTCAGCGGGGCCTGCGCGAGCAGCGGGCATGCCGCAGGACAAGCCGGTGACCTGATTGCCTGTGGCAGACAAGACAGAATAATTTGCGGGGGAGCACAGGAAATAAACTGGGAATCCATGGCCTGCTTTGATGCCACCAATGCGTTCTCGACCCGCCAGGATGATCCGGCAAAGGCGTCCTGCCCTTTTGACATGAACAGGGATGGTCTGGTTCCAAGCGGCGGCGCCGCAATCGTGGCGCTTGAAAGGTATGACCTTGCAAGAAAACGAGGGGCGGAGATCCTGGGCAAAATACGCTCTTACGCTTTCAGCTCTGACGGAAAACATCTCGCTGTGCCTTCAGGCGAAGGTTTGCAAAGATGCATACGCGAGTGTCTGGACCGTGCCGAAGTTCCTGTAGAAAAAGTCGACTACATTTGCGCTCACGCGACTTCGACCCGTGTTGGAGACAGGGCCGAGGCCGAAGCGGTTTTTGGTGCCTTTGGCGACGCAACACCTTGGGTTTCTTCAACAAAGTCAATGACCGGACATGAGATGTGGATGTCCGGGGCCGCTCAAATCGTCTACTCGGTCATCATGGGCCAAGAGGGTTTCATCGCCCCTAACATAAATTTTGCCAAGCAGGAAGCGGACGTTCCCGTGTTGAGAATTGCATCCGAAACGATTGATGAAAGGCCGAAACTGATCCTCTTGAATTCTGCGGGGTTTGGAGGGACCAACTCGTGTATGCTGCTTGAGATTAATCAATAGACAGGCCGGACCGTAATGAAATATGATTGTGTGGTCATAGGCGCGGGAGTCAGTGGTCTGTCTGCCGCGGTGATCCTGGCTCAGAACGGCAGGAAGGTTGCCATAGTAGAAAAAAACAGCAGTATAGCCCCGTTGCTGCGCAGGTTCAAGCGTGGCGATCTCTGGTGTGATGTGGGATTTCACTATTCCGGAGGTCTTCAGCCATCCGGAATATTGTCGGTTCTTTTTCGGTATATGGGGCTTGACGGGATAGAACCCGTGCCCATGGATCCCGACGGGTTTGATATAGTCTCTATTGAGGGCGAGGAAGAGTTTTGCATGCCCTGCGGCCTTGAGAATGTTCGTGATGCATTGAGCGCCCGTTTTCCGGTAAGCCGGGATGCCGTCAGCAAGTACATTGAGAGAGTGGACGCCGTCAACAAAAAAACCTCTTTTGTCAATGGTGAGTTGGCGTTAGGAGAATTTTCCTCAGAACTATACGACAACCAAAGCCTGAGAGAATTTCTTGTCAAGGCAGGGGCGGAAGAGGGGCTGTCAAGGCTCCTGGGGTGCTTCGGCTATTTCCTCTACGGTTCATGCGATGCTGAAGTCCCTATGTATTTTCATTCGCTGGTTGCCGGATCATTTTATTCTTCTGCGGACACTCTGAAAAGAGGGGGGGACGCGATAGTTGATGCTTTTGACCGGAGGCTTGAACAAGAAGGTGTTGATACATACTGCGGAAGATCTGTTACAGGGCTCAAGGTGGATGAGTACAACAGGCTCTCCGGAGTGATGCTTGAACAAGGAGATCTGCTGGAAACAAGCAGCAGTATATGCACTTTTCACCCGCAGTCCTTGATAGATATCCTGCCGGCCGGGAGTGTCCGGCCCGTGTATCTCAAGAGATTGAGAAACTTGGAAAACACCTTTTCCGCATTTGCCGTATACCTCGATGCAAAAAGAATTCCCGAAAAGATTACGAGCACTAATTATTACAGGTTGACGTTGAACAAAGGCTTCCCCGAACCTGCTGAGGGTCTGGCAATTATGTCGTGCAATCAGAAGGCCGAGATATCAGACAGGAAAGGCTTGTGTATTCTCAAAAAGTGCCATAATGATTCCCTCGTCAAGTATTTCAGTAATAGCAGCCTGGATTTAGAAAAGGACTATTCAGAGTTGAAGGCAAGGGAGACGGAAGATGTCTTGAAGAGCACATTTCAATGTTTTCCTGAATTGAAGTCCGACTCAAAGGTTGTGGCATCGGCGTCACCGGCGACATTCAACAGGTATACCGGGACAAAAGACGGTTCTATCTACGGAGCAAAGCACACTATTTCTCAGCGGGATTTGCATTCAAAGACATCAATAAAGGGCCTATACCTGGCAGGACAGAGTATCAAGATGCCCGGAGTCTTGGGCGCAATCGTGTCGAGTCTGATGGCGGTCGCCAATATTCTCGAACCCGTAGAATTCTGGAACGAGGTTCGGAAATGCCGGTGAGAAAAGTTGTTATTACGGGCATGGGAGCCGTTTCTCCGTATGGCGCAGGGGTCGGTCTCTTTATGGAGAATCTGTATGCGGGCTGTTCCGCTGTTGTGAATATGAAAACCGACTGGGAGGAAAAGATCAGTGATCTTTCATGCTGGATCGGCGCCCCGCTTAAGGGCTCTTTAGACGAGAAATCCATCCCTCGCAAATACCGTAAGACTATGGGCAGGACCGCGATAATGTCTCATATTGCAGCAAAGGAGGCGTTGAAACAGGCCGGATTCCCTGACTCCTATCCTGGTTCCGGGAGAATGGGGGTGAGTTTTGCTTCAACTACAGGAAGTGTCTCCTGCATGGAGAAGTTCTATGGCGACTATTTCAAGACAGGTTCGGCCGAACGTCTGTCATCTTCGATATTTTTTCAGATCATGAGTCATACAAGCGCGGCCAATATTGCTTATGCATTCAGTATTAACGGCAGAGTCATCGCGCCGAGCGCTGCGTGTTCTTCTTCTGCGCAGGCGATAGGTCTTGGATTTGAGGCTGTTCAAAGCGGGATACAGGATGTCATGCTGTGTGGCGGCTCAGATGAGCTGCACGCAACGGTCAACGCATCATTTGATCTGGTTCGTGCAACATCGTATGGATTCAATGACAACCCGACAATGTCTCCGCGTCCTTTTGACAAAGACCGTGACGGAACTGTTTGCGGCGAAGGAGCTGGCTGCATAGCCCTGGAAAGCGAGGAGTCGGCGATTTCCCGAGGCGCGGATATTCTTGCCGAGGTCGCGGGCTTTGCCACGTCTTCAAATGGCGTTCATCTTGCTCAGCCGGATGCCGGGGCCATCGCAAGATGCATAACCGATGCCCTTGATAATGCAAAACTGAAACCAGAGCAAATAGATTACATAAATGCGCATGCCACCGGGACATTGGTCGGCGATCTTGCTGAGGCACGGGCTATTCGGCGGCTATTCGGGAAAAAGGGCGTTCCCGTGAGCAGCTTGAAGGGTCACACCGGGCATACATTGGGGGCGAGCGGGGCCTTGGAACTGATAGCATGCATAAAGATGATGGAGGCGGGCAAGTTGATCCCAACGCGCAATCTTGCCCAGCCCGGCGAGGGTTGTGATGAAATCCTCCACATTGAAGATTCCCGGGAGGCGTCCGTGAACGCGCTTATCAAGAACAGCTTTGCTTTCGGAGGGATAAATACGGTCCTGGTCTTAAGGACTCGGAAATAAATAATTCCCCATTCCTGCTTGTCTTTTGGCTTGTCTTCTGCGTTGCATCAAGAGTTACATGTCCCGATATGCGCCCCTTGATGCGCCTTGAATACGAACCAAAATACTGCGCAATCTCTGATGATTATTTGTTTCCGAGTCCCTTAAAGAGGTATGGGAATGACTGACAATGAAATAATGATCCGTGTACAAGCGATACTGGTTGACGATTTTGAGATCGATCCGGAAGTAATTCGTCCGGAGGCGACATTGTACGATGAACTCGGCCTGGACAGCCTGGACAGTGTTGACCTTGTCCTTGCCCTGGAAAAGGAATTCGGGTTCAAGATTGAGAGAACAACAGATGAAAAGATACTTCGAGCAATGCGAAATCTGTCGGATGTGTGTGATTTCGTAAAAGACAAACTACAGCAGTAGCCCTTATATAGACCTTCAGATAATTAATTGCACAAGGCCAGAGGGAAAAATTCGAGTAAGGCGTACATTGGGGTACGTTGTCGAGGATTTTGACCGATAACGCCGTGCAATTATTTAGGTGAAAGTCTATAGGTTCTGACAAGAAATCCGGCTTCTCTGTTGCCTATCATTGACGGGAGGGGGGAAGGAGAATTGAACATACGGAAAACCATGAACTGTGGACTTCGCAATGTTGCGCAATCCGGGCCTGAAAGCTGCAATCCGAGATACTCTCTTCTCGCGGCCCTGAATCTGGCTTATTATCTCTATGTCCTGTTGTTGTCGTTTCTTTTTGGCCTGTTTGTTCCAATATACGTAATGGCATTCTGCGGGCTGAAACAAGGACGCTTTGATGATGCTGTCAGGACTCTCATCGGCGTCTATGGCAGGTTCCTGATAAGGGCGTCCTGGCCTCTGATAAAGACCGAGGTAACAGGAACTGAAAACCTGCCCGACAAAGGACCGGTTGTACTGATACTCAACCATCGTTCTTTTATTGACATATTTTTCACTGCGCTCGTTGCAAGTCCGAACACCGCAGTCGTAGTGCGGGACTGGCCATTTGGACTGTTCATACTCAACTGGTTCATGCGAGGGGCCCGATACATAAATATCGAAGGGATGTCTGTTGAAAAATTACTGGAGACCGGACGGGAATTTGCGCAACGTGATGTCTCTTTGTTGTTTTTCCCGGAAGGCCACAGGTCTCGTGACGGAAAGTTGCTGCGTTTTCGTTCCGGGGCATTTCTGATTGCCCTGGAAAACAATCTGCCGATAGTATCGGTTTGTATGACAGGAACGGAAAAACTGACATCACCCCATTTCCCGTTTATTCGACCGGCGCTGATCAAACTTGAAATATTGCCCACTTTTTTCCCATCCTCTTTTCAATCTAAAGACAAGGTCTTGCGCGTTCGAAAAGATGTTGTGAAAATGTTCAGGGAGCATCTTGGAAAATGAGCCGTACTGAAGGTAATGTAGCGGGTATTATTGCGGATTTTCCTGCCGGCAGGTATGCTGACCTGCAGTATTCGGATTACGAGGATATCGGGAAGGCGCAGACGAGTCTGCTTGTAAAACACATTGAATATACTGTGCTAAACAGCCCATTTTACAAGAAGCTCTTTAGCGACAATGGAATAGATTACAGGGAGATAAGGACTATCCATGACTTGCGTCAGGTTCCTGTGACTCAAAAATCCGATCTGACAGACGCAAATGAGCAATTTCTTGCAGCTCCGCAAGAGGATGTTGTTGACGTATGTCTGACCTCGGCGACTACCGGCGACAGGCCTGTGGCGCTTCTCCAGACCCGGTCAGACCTGGCGCGTCTGGCTTATAATGAGGAACTCGCCTTTGCGATGGCAGGCATTGACTCAAAGGATACGCTTCTGGTCGTTGCCGCCCTGGATCGTTGTTTCATGGCGGGACTGGCCTACTATCTTGGAGGATTGAAACTATGCGCAAGAACGGTGCGGGCAGGGGCCGGCAGCCCGGCACAGCTCTGGCAGCTGCTGAAATGCACCGGGACTACGGCTGTTGTGGGCGTGCCTTCCTTGATGTGGAAAATGGCCCAATATGCGATTGAAAATGGAGAAGACCCTTCAAGGGCCGGAGTCAGGCGTCTTATCGGCATAGGAGAACCGGTCAGGGACAGATCATTGGAATTATTTCCTGTTACCCGGCAATTGGAGGATGTATGGGGCGCTCGGGTATATTCCACCTATGCATCGACTGAATCGGCAACCTCTTTTTGTGAGTGTTCGGCGCGACAGGGGGGACACCTGAGGCCCGAATTGGTTGTGCTTGAGATAGTCGATGAAAAGGGTGAAGCCGTGCCGGACGGTGAGCCGGGCGAGGTTGTTGTCACTCCTCTTGGTATCACCGGCATGCCGTTTATCAGGTTCAATACCGGAGATGTTTCATTTGTCATTCGAAAGGAATGTCTCTGTGGTCGAAAGACCCCCCGACTCGGCCCTGTTCTGGGCCGCAAGAACCAGATGTTGAAGTACAAAGGGACCACAATCTATCCAAACACCATCATTTCTGTTATAGAAGGAAAAAAGGATTTTATTGGAGGATATATTGAAGCCCGCAGGAATGAAGATGGGACCGACAGGGTAATACTGTATGTTTCTGTTGCGGACCCCTTGTTGTCTATGGAACATATCAAAGACGAATTTCGTGCCCGAATCAGAGTCGTGCCCGAGATACGTATTATTTCAGAAAAAGAGCTGTACAAGAAGACGGATCAGCCGCAAAAACGAAAAAAAACAACCTTTTTTGATTTGAGATAACATAATGACAGACCTTAAGAAAAAACGATGGGGAAGACATTTTACAGACCAGGAGATTGCGTTTGCAAGGGAGAATAATCGCCTTCTCACAATGGAAATAGAGACAAGCCACATCTGCAACCTGAATTGCATATACTGTTACAATGGTTCAGGCAAGAAATTGGAAAATGAGTTGAGTTATGACGAGATAACAGATGCAATCGATCAGGGAATCGATCTCGGTGTCCGAAGGGTCATCATCATCGGAGGAGGAGAGCCTTTGATGCACCCTGATTGCATGAAGATTATTCAATATCTGTATGAAAAAGAGACAGCCATTGATCTCTTTACAAACGGCACGCTGATTGACAAGGATACGGCAGAAAGACTATATGCATTCGGAGTTGAACCGGTTGTCAAATTTAACAGCCTGCGGGCGGAAATACAGGATTATCTCGCAAACAAGGAAGGAACATTCGACCGTATTCGGGAAGGTATCAAGAACCTGATTGATGCCGGATATACCGACAAAAACCACGACCTCGGGGTTGAGTCCATTATCTGCGCCCAGAACTATGACGAAATGCCGGCAATGTGGCGATGGGCGCGTGAGAGGAATATTATTCCCTATTTTGAGATGATTACATTTCAGGGGAGGGCAAAAAAGAGGAGGGAACTCAATGTCCCGGTCAAGGACATTAAGAGACTCTTTGAAAAACTCTCAACTATCGATCGCACGGAATATGGCCACGAATGGGAGCCGCATCCCCCGATCGCTGCACTCAGTTGTTCGAGACACGAGTATTCGTGCACAATAACATCAAACGGTTATGTGCAGCCGTGTACAGGTGTTGACCTTATGGTAGGCAATATCCGCCACGCCCCATTAGAGGAGATACTAAGAACCAGCGTAATAATTGACTGTCTCAGAGATGTGCGCAAAAACATAAAAGGTGAATGCAGGACATGTGACATGTTACACGAGTGTTACGGCTGTCGAGGGATGGCATATCATTTGACAGGTGATTTTCTCGCTTCAGATCCTTTATGCTGGCGAAATCCGAAGCATATCAAAAAGGTCAGGTGAGGGCTACCTTATGAAGGATCTTGATCTGCCTCTTTCTGCAATTGAATTGATACCGCACAGAGAAGCAATGCTTTTTTTGAGTGAATTGAGCGAGTACCGGCCAGGATATGCAAGCTCTCGTCTGACCATCGGAGAAGACAACCTTTTTGTTGACAATAACGGTGCGCTTGATCCGCTTGCCTTTGTGGAATTCCTGGCACAGCTTGCAGCCGCGCACTCCGGTTACAAGGCAAGATCAGAAGATTCAAAGGCCAGGAACGGCTTTCTTGTTGGAGCAAGGGATTTCAATAACTTCAACACGGTAAATGCAGGTGATGATCTGGTCCTTAAACTTAGCAAGACGTCTGAAATCAGTCAGGTCTCTTTCATGGAAGGAGCAATATATCGTAACGATGAATGTGTTGCCGATGGGGGCATTAATGTCTGGGAACAGGAAGAACCCGTTTCAAACCAGCCGGCAACATCCCGTGATCCGGCGGTCACAAGACCGGAAAACGATGGGACAGGGAATGCCGGACAGTTGGAGATGCTTTCAAAGACCAGCGCTTTGCACAGGGCTATCATAGACAGCCTCTGTATTTTTGAAACAGCAACGCCGGAACACGAGGCACGGGGGGGATTCTTTTTTGAGAAAACCTTTGCAGGGTTTTGCGGACATTTTCCGGGATGTCCCATCTTGCCGGGTGTGATGATGTTGAAGACAGGACTTGTGCTTTGCGAATTGGTCCTGGGAAAACGATTGGTTGCAAGAGGGCTTCATAGAGCTAAATTCGCAAGACCGGCCTTCCCGAACGAACTGATTACAACGGAAATAAAGATCAAACAGCATCTTGACGAGTATGACCTGGCGATCAGGGTCCTTCGTGACGATCTCCTTGTCTCAAGCTTTTCACTGAGAGCAAAGGAGTTAGAGTCCCCATGAGACGGCGCAATGAGAATTCGTATTTTGAAGTCGATCCAGGTTCTCCGCCGCCTTTGACTGTGGAGACAAAACGCCGGGTCCGGTTCGAAGAGGTCGATCCCCTGAGCATAGTCTGGCATGGACGCTATCCAAGTTATTTTGAGGACGGGAGGGCGGCGTTTGGCGACAAGTACAGCCTTTCATATCTCGATATGTACAAACAAGGGTTCTTTGCCCCGATTGTTCAATTGCATATCGATTATCATAGTCCGCTGAGGTTCCCGGAAGAGTTCACCATTGTTGCCGCGTTGCACTGGACGGATGCCGTAAAACTGAATTTTTCCTACAAGATCATCGGAGCCGGAAAAGAGACTGTTGCAACAGGGTACACGGTGCAGCTCCTGACCAGCTTTGACAGGGAGATCATGCTTGTGAGACCTGAGTATATTGAAAATTTTGTTCTCAAGTGGCAGGGGCAGGCTTAATCTTTTTTTGTTTTGCACCCTTTTCAGGTACTGTCCCGGAAGGAAGATAGATTTCAGTGCGCAAGGTCTTCATGGTTGACAGCGCCATAGTTACAGGATTGGGCGATTCCATTGACGAGAACTGGCAAAGGCTCTGTCGAGGCGAGTCAGCGATAGGTCCTGTAAGTCATTTTCCAACAGATAGAATAGAGTTCCATAATGCGTCGGTTGTTCCCGGCTTGCGGGATATTGACTGCAAGAACCATATCCTGGAGTTGACAAAAAGGACAATCACGCAGCTCCGGCCGCTTTCTGAGCATTCCTTTGTCATCTGGACCGGAGTAAAGGGAAATGTTGAGACCGTAGAAAAAGGAAACAGGTGCAAAAAGGACGACCTGTTGTTTCTGCCCGGACAATACAGGGAAGGGGTCTGCCGATCTCTGGGAATCGGAAATTCGGGATTGGAGATCAATGCGGCGTGTGCATCATCGACTGTTGGCATGGGACTCGGCGCGCAACTCATTGCAAGCGGACAGCATTCGAGCGTATTGGTGTGCGGATCCGACATAGTGAGCAGGTTTGTCTTTATGGGTTTTTCTGCGCTGCGCGCGTTGTCGCCCGGTGTCTGCCGTCCTTTTGACAAGAAAAGGGATGGCCTCTGCCTGGGGGATGGGGCTGCAGCAGTTCTGCTGGCAAGCGCTGATTTCGCCGCAGAACATGGATATGATAGAATGGCGGAGATCGCGGGATGGGGTATTTCCAATGACGCAAACCACATTACAGGCCCGGCAAGAGACGGATGCGGGCTGATACAAGCTGTTCAAACTGCGTCAGACAAGGCAAAACTTACGCATGATTCCATTGAGGCCTTTTGTGCTCACGGAACCGGCACAGTCTTTAATGACGCCATGGAATTGACCGCCATGGAGGCCCTGTTCGGCGACAGAAGATTCCCGGTTTTTTCGGTAAAAGGCGCAATAGGACATACATTGGGAGCTGCTGGCGCAATAGAAGCTGCGATCTGCGCTCGATCCCTGCACGAAAGACGAGTTCCCGCGACATCTGCGTTGCAATGCCCGGAAGATAGAGCAAAAGGGAGGGTGGTCAACTCTTCACAGTCTTTTTCAGGGAATAATATTCTAACGACAAACTCCGGGTTTGGGGGCATTAATGCTGCTATTGTTCTCAAGGCCAATTGAGCCCAAGTTACTTCGTCCCCGTTCCTTAGGGCCGTGGAAATAACAATGAATCAATGAAAATAGAAATAATCGGGGGAGCATATATCACAGCCGGTGGTTATGGAGGGTTTTCCGACAGGAAAAGGCCTCTATTGAAAAAGGGAGAGCCTCTCCTGCCCCCTGCAAAAGAGCTTTTTCGCATGCCTCTTGCGAGATATGGACGTTTTGACGCTTACACAAGGCTCGGTTGCGCTGCAGTTGCCCTGGCTCTCAAGGACGCGGATATTGATAGAACAGAAGAAAAACAGACCGTCGGTATTCTGCTTTCAACAAGATATGAATGTATGGAAACAGACCTTGCCTTCTATGAAACCACTCTCGAAGACGGCGGAAAGCTATCCAGCCCTAATCTCTTTTCCTATACCCTGCCCGGCATCGTCACGGGAGAGTGTGCCGCATATTTCAAGTTAAGCGGTCCCACGTTTACCGTCACCGAATCCGGCGGCAGGGGTATTTGCGCGCTGAAAGTTGCTTTGGATTTAATTGAATCAGGGACAACAGAGACGATGATTGCCGGTTGGCTCGATAGTCCTCCCATGTCGATTGTCTCTAAGGATGATGAGGTTAGCGGTGCACTCCTTGTAGTTCTGACGTCAAGACCGGAGTACAAGGGTTCTCATGCCCTCTCTTATGAAGAGAACAGGATCTTGCTGAATAAAAAGATAGAGGCAACCTCATTGGTCGATCTCTTTGGCCATTGATTGTCACGAACAATCAACTTGTTAACCATTCAACTACTTGACCAATTAACCACTCGACTACTCGACCATTCAACCGATTCAACCAAAAGCCCCATAAAATGAAATGTAAACTGATATATCCAAAATGGCGAAAATTAGAGATGCAGACGCCCTTCAACCTGCCTCCGCACGGACCGGTGGTCTTTGCCGCCGAAGTCCCGTCCGAGATAGAGCTCGAATTTGTTGATGAAAATGTTGATGAACTGACCCTGGACGACTCCCCGGACATTGTTGCTTTGTCGATCATGCTGACAGGGCAACTGCCCAGGGCCTTTGAAATCGCAGATCATTATCGACAAAAAGGTGTTCCCGTGCTTGCGGGCGGCATATCTGCGATGTTGCACAGCGAAGAGATGTCTGAACACGTTGACAGCGTTTTTATGGGAGAGGTTGAGGGGAGGCTGAAAAAGGTCTTTGAGGATTTCAGAAAAGGGAGCCCTGCCCCGGTATACGACTATCTCAAAGAGAGGCCCGACATAGGGTTGGTGAATACGGCACGGCGTGAAATCCTGAATCATGACCGTTACGCATACCGTGGCGTCAGGATGCTGGACCTTGTGCATGCGTCTCGAGGCTGTCGTTTCAATTGCTTCCCCTGTTGCACACCGTTTCTGGGAGGCCGAGAATTTCGTCCCCGGCCGCTTGACAAAGTCATTGAAGAAGTAAAGGCTATTGATAATAACCGGTTGTTTTTTGTCGATAACTCGTTGGCTCAAAGCCATGAATGGGAGGAGGCCCTTTTTAACGCGCTCATTCCTCTCAAAAAGAAATGGGTAAGCCATCCCATAGAAAATGACGACCATCTGCTCGAACTGGCTTACAAGGCCGGCTGCTGGTATGTCTATCAGGCCATATTCAACACATCCGATGTCATAAGAGACCGGATCAGAAACTACAAAGACCACGGAATCAGTGTTGAGGGCACAATCCTTCTCGGAACAGACAATCAGGACCAGGATTACATAAAGCGTTTGATAGATTTTCTTTTGGAGCTTGAACTCGACATAGCCGAATTCACCATCCTGACGCCGTTTCTTCATACTCCGATTAGGAGGCAGTTGGAAAAAGAAAACAGAATACTGAGCAATGACTGGTCCGAATATACATGTGACAGGGTTGTTTTTCAGCCCAAAAACATGACATGCAGCGAACTGCAGGACATCTATTACTATGCCTGGGAGACCTTCTACAAAGAGAGCTCATGGGAATTGAGAATGGGGGAGTTGTTCAGAAAGGTTGTTAAAAGAGAGATTGAAGACGGTACATATCAGCGACCAGCCGCTTCAGTTGACAGAAGGAGAAAACAGGTCGACTAGTCAAGTGGTCGACTATTGACAACGGACGCAATAGAAATGGCGACAATCCTCTTGATATCGTGCAACGTAACCGAAGAGCCGTATCCTGTTTATCCCCTGGGACTGACCATGGTGGCGGACGCAGCGAGGGCAAGGGGGCACGAGGTTTTTGAGTGGGATATCCTGGTGGAAGAAAGGTCAACTGAAAGGGCGGTCGAAGCGGCAAAAAGGTACAAGCCGGATATGGTCGGCCTGTCGCTTCGCAACGTTGATAACGTAAATTTTGCCGAACAGGAAACCTATGTGCCGCATTACAAGGAATTTGTGCATCGGTTGCGTCAAGATATACAAGCGCCTATCGTGTTGGGAGGTTCTGCATATTCTCTATTCCCGGAAGAAATGCTCGCAGAAACAGGGGCGGATTACGGGATTGTGGGAGAGGGTGAAAAAACGTTTTGTGATCTTGTTGAGCAACTGGCAAAAGGGATTACACCCGACAAAACGATTTTTCGTGGGAACGGGATGCTAAGAGGCGATGAGATCTCCTTTGCAAAACGAAACAAGTCATTTGCGAAGTATTATCTGCAAAATGGAGGGATGTTAAATATCCAGACAAAGCGGGGGTGTCCGCACAAGTGCATATACTGTTCTTACCCTGCGTTGGAAGGAAGACGATATCGGTATCGTCCTGTTGAAGACGTTGTTGACGAGATGCAGGAGCTTTGCGAAAAATACAACGCGGATTACCTTTCAATAACCGACTCTGTTCTTAATGACAGCGGGGGAAACTATCTAAAGGTTGCGGAAGAGATTGTCAGGCGGAATATGGACGTTCCGTGGATGGCCTTTTTGCGTCCCCAGCATTTCAGAAAAGATGAGGTTTCGCTTCTTAAGCGGGCAGGTCTAAGCGCCGTTGAATGGGGCACTGATGCTTCTTGCGACGTAACGCTCAGGAGAATGCAGAAGGATTTTGACTGGGCTACGGTTGCGGAATCCAACGACCTTTTTTCCGATATGGGAATAGCAAATTCGCATTTTGTTATCTTTGGCGGACCTGGTGAAACTGAAAAAACCCTGTTTGACGGATTGGACAATCTCTCGCGACTCAAGAATTGTGTGGTATTTGCCTGTATAGGAATACGGGTATTCCCGAACACTTCCATACATAAACTGGCGGCAAGAGAAGGTATCATATCCAGCAGTCAAAACCTCCTGAAACCGGCCTTTTATTTTTCTCCTCATGTTGATCCGGATTTTTTGCACAACACTATCCTCAAAAGATTTGGCTCACGCAGGGACAGGGTCTTTCCTTTTGGACAAGGATCTGAAAAGATCAAGGCGTTTCATCGACTCGGTTACCGAGGCCCTATCTGGAATTTTCTCTTGCCCGGTATTAGGGGCCGTGGAAAGTAAGTCACATAGCTTGGAAGTTGTCGGCTATCTCAACTTTTACAAATACACAGCAAAACTGACAGTATGCTTTTCATAAAGTCAAGCTTNNCAAGCAAGCTACGCTTGCTCGCACGACCCTTGGCGTCGGTCAGCGCCACGATTCGGATGAGGAGAAAATATGGAGGAGGCAACGATTGTACGGACCGAGTATATGAAGTACCGGCTAAATTTGCGGGGATACGATCTTAACCGGCTTTTTTTTGTACAGCTGATCCTGAGCGATAAGCTGACTGCTCGCTCTCGCTGCGCTCGTCAGCTTATCGAACTGCGAGATGATCCGATTGGCACGGCAAATTGCATTCAGGCTTCGCCTGATGCAATTTTTTCCCCCAACCGACTGCGGCTCATTTCGCAGTTCGTTGCTCCCTGAAAGGAAGGATGATACCAGCGCCCAAACAGAACCTTAGGAACGGGGACGAATTAACTTTCCCAAGTAGGCGCATAGATTCGGGTCAAGTTTGTTCG